>Ga0208075_1000973_pt1 | contig 10531 bp, 9 predicted proteins | sample HotLakmasection5_FD_184728 | JGI IMG/M metagenome (GOLD analysis project Ga0208075, IMG submission 184728) | Hypersaline microbial mat communities from Hot Lake, Washington, USA - Section #5 (SPAdes) | ecosystem: Environmental > Aquatic > Non-marine Saline and Alkaline > Hypersaline > Microbial... | reverse complement strand
ACTCTTTGCCAGAGTCTTGCACAGATGAGTTTTGCCAACTCCTGTGGGACCAACAAATAGGAAGGAACCAATAGGCCTATTTGGATCTCGCAGACCGGCCTCGGAGCGTCTAACAGCTCTGGCCAGCGCGGATATTGCCTCTTCCTGACCGATAACACTCTCTTGAAGTTCTTTTTCCAGTGAAATCAGTTTTTCGATTCTAGAGGCAGAGAGTTGTTGAACAGGAACACCTGACTGCAGGGAAATGACTTTATAAAGATCTTCAGTCTTTACACTCGGTGTATCGCTAGCTTCATCTTTAGCTAATTGCCTTCTCTCTTCTAAGAGTTGTTCAGCTAATCTTAATTCCTGTTTTCTTAGCGTTGCTGCTGTTTGATAATTGCCGTTATCTACTGCAACAACAAGTTTTTCCTTGATGTCATCAATACCCTCATTGAGGCTCCTCAATTTCTCAGTTTGCAATTTGCTTGTTTGAGCCAGTGAGCCGACCTCATCCATAAGGTCAATTGCCTTATCTGGAAAGTTTCGATCAGCGATGTAGCGATCTGCCAGATCTACACATAATTTTAGAATGTCATCAGAAAATGTTACCCCGTGATGCTCTTCATATTTATGGCGCAGCCCCTGCAAGATCTTAAAGGTGTCCCCTTTATCTGGAGTAGAAACAGTGATCGGTTGAAACCGACGTGAAAGGGCTGGATCAGTTTCGATATGTTTTCTATACTCATCAAAAGTAGTGGCCCCCATTATTTTTAGTTGGCCACGAGCCATCGCAGGTTTGAGAATATTTGAGAAATTTAGAGATCCCTCAGCGCCTCCGGCAGAAGAGATCATGTGCACCTCATCAATAAATAAGATGACATTTTTGCTATTTTCCGCCTCTTGAATAACTTTCTTTAGCCGCTCTTCAAACTGCCCTCGGTACTGTGTGCCCGCAAGCATGCCGGTTATATCAAGTTCGATCACTCTCATATCTTCAAAATGGATTGGAGCGTCACCTTGCTGGATTATTTGCGCAATCCCTTCAGCGATAGCAGTTTTGCCGACTCCAGCTTCACCAATAAAGATTGGATTGTTCTTTGACCGGCGAGATAAAATCTCAAACGCCCTTGTGATCTCAGCTTCTCTTCCAACAATGGGCTCTAATAACCCCTTATCTGCCAGATCCGTAAGATCTCTTCCAAACTTATCAAGAGCGGGAGTAGCGCTATTCTTTTTTGCCTTTACCGTTTTGGCTGAGCCCGACTCTTCATAGTAATCTGAACCTGAAGACTCAGAGGAGCCTCCTTGATTCTTTATCTCTGGTGGTGGGGAATCAAAGGTATCTCGATTTCGGTCAGCACTAGGGTCACGGTTATCTTGGTACATACAGCCTCCTATGTCTCTTATCGATGGGTGAGCAACGAAAAGAAGATCACAGACCAATTCACTCTTGGCTGTGAGGAGAAAAAACCCTGTATTCTTAAATAAACCTTAGCGAACCGCTTTTTCCGAATTGTGTGAGAACCTTCGGCAGCTAACTTCAGATGTAAAAATGATAGTGTGGGTGCTAAAAAATTGTGATTGGGTCCCAGAGAGTTCTTTTTTTGTGGCCATAAACTTGATTAGCTTCCCGATTGCCCTTAGCATAACCCCCTATTAATACATGAAGTATTAATCAGTTACCGGTCCGGGATTTCTCTTCTATATGCTGTGGCATGCAAGTTGCTCAAACTAGTTCTTGTTTGGTGGTTTTATCGGGTTTGTGAGTATGCACATTGATTTTTTTAAGGGTATCCGCATAGGGACCATCCTCTTTAGAAGATTTATGGTCGAGAAATGTGACTGTTCCACGGCTGAAAGTGGGGTTTTCCAGGTTCGTGATCTAAAAAGAGATACACAACGGGTAATTCTCAAGACAACCTATAGTGACTCACATTTAAGTTTCTCATCGCAACTAAGACTTGAAAATGAGTATGAAGTAAGCAAGAGAGTTCAACATCCTTACGTTGTAAAGTGTTTTAGCTTTCACAGAGAAAAGAGCTTTTCTGCATTCTCCATGGAGTACCTGGCCAACGGTAATCTTGGAGATAAGATTAAAAGAGAGGGGGCGCAATCAATCCCCTTTACCTTTAGAGTATTACTACAATTGGTAGAGGCTCTAACGGTTGTTCACTCCGAGGGAATTATTCATCGAGATATCAAACCGGAAAATATCCTACTTACTCGGTATAATAGTGCCAAATTAGGAGATTTTGGAATTGCAGCAGTTGGAAGAGACCGAGTATGTGGATCAGATGAAGTACTGCTTGGTACCTTGGACTACCTTAGCCCAGAGTATATTAAAAGTGGGTGGTATGATGAGCGATCAGATCTCTATGCCCTGGGCATGGTCGGCTATGAAATGCTGGCTGGAGTGCTACCAAATTTCGGAGAAGGAGTCTTAGATCGGCTTGTAAATAAAGCTAAAAATCCCCTACCTTGCATTTTGAGCAGACGTCCAGATTGCCCTGTTGGCCTTGCTCAAGTAATAACAAGAGCAGTTGCCAATGAAGCTTCAGCCCGCTTTGCCTCAGCCCAAGAGATGTTAATTGAGCTTCAAGGAGCACTCTCAGAGGCAGCTAGCCCTCCAACGGAGTCAAGCCAAGAGTTACCAACTAATCCCGAGAACCTTGCCGAGCTAGAGCAGATGGTACCCTTACCAGATGATACGATTCATTAGCTCAGGTAACGACCGGTTTTATATCTTGTAGCGATGACGATGACGAATGACGCTTACGGTAATTACGTAAACCACTCGACTTAGCTCGTGGCAGGCCGGTAGCCGCCTGCGGTGAGCCAGTCGAACCGTCGACGGTTCTCGTTTTACCGTCAAACTTCTGCGTAATCGTCAGCGAGTCGACAATAACTCACCGAGCATATCGAGGCAAAGCATTCCGAAAGGCCCCCTTCGGTGAGCTAATCCGAATCCCCTCTGTGTTTTATTAAAAATACCTAGTTTGACCATCATACCTTCGAAGTTCACCACCTACTTGGAAGTACAGTGGCAACAGATTGAAGAATAAATAAACACAGAGAGAGAGTAGGCGCACAGAGGGATTTTTAAAAGGCACTGGGACCGCGGGCATCTTGCCCGCAATGAATAAATTTATTTGCGGGCAAGATGCCCGCGGTCCCAGTGAACTCTCAGGATTTAGGGACCCTACTCAGTTAAAAGCGCAGCTAAGTCTCGACAGACATCAACAGTAGTATAAATTCCCAGTAGTTGCCCATTTTCTTCAATCAGAGTTGACCCTAGTTTCTGAGTTGACATCTGGTTTACTATCTCAGAAAGGGGAGTATCAGGTGTTACTATATATGGGTCGGGCATAATAATATCTTCGACTTGAATCTCAACATCATGTTTTTCCTCAAGTGCCAGTGCAAAATAGATATCTCGATCTGAGAGAACCCCCAGTAACATGCCACCCTTCTTTACTGGTAAGTGTCTTACTCCGTGTTCGCGCAATAATGCTCGGGCAGTTTTAAGATTCTCATGACTTCCGATGGTGTGTGGTGAAGGGGTCATGTAATCTTTGATTGGGTCATTCTTATCAATCGGCATTATTAATCTCCTGATTCAATGGTTTGTATTCTACCTTTAAAATCTCAATTTCTTGCTCTCCACGTGGAGATTTGAATGTCACGATATCACCGGCTCTCTTTCTGAGCAAAGCAGTAGCCAATGGACTAAGCCAGCTGATGTACCCCTTTGAAATGTCCATTTCATCTGCACCGACTATAGAGTAAATACGTTGTTTGTCGTTCTGGTCGACGATTGTAACGGTAGCACCAAAGCGGATATCTTCAGCTTGACAACTAGCAGGATCGATCGCTTCTGCATTCTCAATTCTCTTGCTAAGAAAGCGAATTCGTTTGTCAATTTCTCTTAGCCTCTTTTTGCCGTAAATGTAGTCTCCGTTTTCAGAGCGATCTCCATTGCCCGCTGCCCAGGCAATAACCTCAGTTAGTTTAGGACGCTCCTTTGATTTGAGCTGTTTTAACTCGTTAACAAGCCGTTTTAGGCCCTCAGGAGTAATATAATTTTTATCAGCCATAAAATAATGACACAATGTTGTAGGGATTCTTCATAACCCTTTTGATAGATTGTAGGTTTTATCTCATCGCGTTTTTGAACTCAAGGTTATGGATAGCAATTTGCCAATAGAAGAAGTGTCTAAGCAGGCGCTGATTAGTCTCCGGGAGTTATCTGAGGGTGATCGTGCTCGGGATGCTCTGGTGCAGGTCCAAAATCGAAAGAATTACTTCCAGCGATTTTTCCTTGGGCAGTACCTTGATAATCGACTTTCTCTTTCAAAAGTTCAATTTGGTTCTATTGAAAATGATACCAGCCCAGACTCTGAAGAGTTGCGAATTCTTCTTTATACCTTAAACAGATCTGCTCGAGTCAGATCGATAAACTCCAAACGGATTATCTTTGAAGCTCCTGAACTAAATTCCTTTCCACGGCCTCCTGAGGGATTTGGCTATAAGGGGGGAGCAGCAAGATTGGCTCTAAGAGCGTTGTTAGGAGAAGATGTTTGTCGCTATATACCCCGAGATTTGGATCTGTTTCGAATTGGTACAAACCACCTCGAATTAGATGATCAAGTCGCCCGTAAGTATAGCCCGGAGGATTTTAAGCATGGACACAGCATTGAGCTTGTAAAGAGCATTGATCACTATCTTGCTACAAGAGATATTCGCCTCAATGAAATTATCTTTTTTAGAGATGAGCTTATTTGTTCGCCGGAAGCTGTGTTGGACATGTTGCGGGGGGAGTTACACCCAACTACTTACCTGATGTCACAATTTGATGATTTGTTACCAGGCAACATTCAGCTAAAAATGTTAAGAATTAGTGCTGAATCTGAGCTTGAAGGGATTCCATATCGCCTGTGTTATGAGTTAAGCCAGGACCAGATAAAACCATTTGATATTGCCCTTCATCTCGATAGAGTTATTCCGCGTGGTAGTAGAGCCATAAATATTTTTATTAGTAAGTGTATTCAGGCAGGGTTATTAAATAAGAGTCCCAGAGGGCAGTTATCCTTAGAGGAAGCTATTGATCAGCTTGAAGAGAGGGCGCAGGGGGTTGTAAGTTCCTTTCCAGGACTTGCTCAATATACAAAGAGCAAGAAAAAACGGTCTACAAGGAGACGGGGGCCAGGGAAGTTGAAAATTAGCTAATTAGAAAAATTCTGGGTCCACCACCGTATCCCCTCTACATCAACCAGACACGACACTCCTAAAGAGGAATAACTGCTAGAGAGTATCTGAGTTCTGTGCCCTGGACTTTGCATCCAGGCGTTCATTACCGCTTGCGGGCTTGAAAAATATGATGCGATATTTTGCCCAAAGTTGGTGCCCTCAACTTCAAGTTGGAAAATGGGATTGAGCCAACCGTCGTGAGAGAGTAGTTGATTATTAATCATCTCAAGATTATGTAGCTCTGCTGCCTGTGCAAGCAGGTGGTCATGGTCAAGGTGCTCTAGCCCATGATCGCTGCGGATCTGATTTGTGATATCTAGAACCGCTGCTTGAAATCCCGGTTCACAGGAAGCTCCCAATTGTTGAGAGTCATGGGGAGGGGCGCTTGAGCTTGATCCTGGCAATGCCAGAGCAGAGACCACGGGACTCCACTCAGAGATCTGGGCTCGTCTCTTAGCCCGTGTTCTATAGCGGTACAAGCCAAGATCACCAATTCTATGTCGTAACCGTACTATTGTGCGGCGCCGTACTGGACGCCTTCTTGCTCTTAGTCTCTTTAAAGATTTATCTTTAAATACTCCAAAGGGATTACTCCCAACGGCACCCTGTAAAATAATTCTCGATCTAGGGGATCTAAAAGCTCTTTTAGGAATTTTTAAAACAAGCACCGCTCGCCGGGGGCGCATCACGGCTCGTTTGATCTCAGGATTTGGTAGAGCAAAAGCTGGTTGGGGCACAAAAGTCAAAACCGCTCCAACCGATAGTAGGAGAGTAATCAGAGATGAAGGACTTAAAAAAAACATCAAAACCAAATAATTTAGTCAAAACAAGATCTATTCTCAGTTTAACATCCGAGCGGTAGTTAAGTAAGTAGCTTTTTGGAACGGAGATGCTCTATTTAGGATTTTTTCTTCTTCAACTGCTCCATCACAGCACGAAACTGGGACCAGGTTTTGCTGTGTTTATCAGGGGTAGAGCGATCAAATTTGTGGACGAAACGGAGCTTAGCAGCTTTTAGTTGTCTGGATAGAAGTGTACCCTCTCTCTTAAGATCAGGAAAAGGGATTACCTTTTTACTATTCGCATTATTGTCCTCGTCACCCATAACACTAGTATACCATGAACTCAGTAAGCTCTGCACATAATAGTTACCTGGCCTCGATATTAATGAATCGTTTCTCACTTACTTATGCAGAGAGTATTTCCAAGGAAAATGGAGAGCTGAGGAACAAGTCATTTAATGATCTGTACTTTCCAGCCGAAAATGCCCGGGAAGGAGTGCGGCAAGTATTCCTCTATCCTAACCGACTGCCCGACAGATTTAACCAAACCGACCGATTTGTCATTGGTGAGCTTGGCTTTGGTACGGGATTAAATTTTTTTGAGACCGTTAGCCTATGGGATAAGCATAGGGGCGGCGACAGCTGGCTCTATTTTCTCTCAGTTGATAAGCACCCCCTTTCTGGTGATGTAATAGAGAGAGTAATAGCCCAATGGCCGGAGTTCGACTCATACCGGGATATTTTTATCCGTCAGTACCCTGATCTGGTGAGGGGTCTGCACCGAATCAATCTTATTCAAAGTAGGGTGACTTTAGATTTATTCTTTGGTGATGTGAGTGAGATGCTGGCGAGCTCAACTTGCCCGGTAGATTGCTGGTATCTCGATGGATTTGCACCTGCAGTAAATAATGAGATGTGGAGTGCTCAGGTGCTTGATCAACTGGCCTCGCGCTCAAGCAAAGGAGCTACTTTTGCAACCTTTACCTCAGCTGGAGACGTAAGGCGCGGGTTAACGGACTGTGGCTTTAAGGTTGAGCGAATTAAGGGCTTTGCCAACAAGAGAGATAGCTTAAAGGGGGTTTTCGCTGGGGATTCTAGGAGAGAGCGTTCAACTGATAGTCCTAGACGAGTAATTGTAGTGGGTGGAGGGTTGGCTGGATGTAACCTGGCGCATGCTTTTAGTTGTCGAGGACTAGAGGTGACACTGTTAGAGCAGGATTCAAAACCAGCTTTAAGAGCCTCTGGAAATTTTCTGGCTGTAGCTCAACCTTATCTGGCTCACCCAGAGAGTCTCTTGGGAGCGTTCTATCTGCGAGCATTTAACTTCTTTCTAAATCATCTTGAGTCAATCTCTCTTAGTAAGTTCTTTTGGTATCAATGCGGGGTTGTTCAGCTAATCTTAAATGAAAGGATGAACAAGGTATTTCAAATACTACAATCAGAGCTTCCTCCAAAAACTCTGGCTAAATTTATTACTGAAGGTGAAGTTCAATCTCTGTTTGGTAGTCAGGAGCAAATTAGTGGTGCCATCTCTTATCCTAAGGCGGGTATGATAAAACCAGCTAAGTGGTGTGAGCACTTGCTCGATTCAGAGTCAATTCAAACTATTTTTAATGCAAAGGTTAGTAAACTACTTCCAAATGATTCAGGGTGGAGTGTTTTGCTTGAAGATGGTCAACAGCTCGATACCGATGTCGTGGTTTTGGCTAATTCATATGAATGTAAAGGTCTGGTGCCGGAGCTGGACCTTCCAATTGTCCCATTAAGGGGTCAGATCGCCCATGTCAAACCAAATTCTCTCTCAAAGGAGCTCCAATCTGTGATCTGTTATGATGGATACGCTATCCCTGAATTAGATGGCGAGCATGTAATAGGATCTACCTACGACCGAAACAGAGAAGATATAGAACCTGATAGAGAGCAATCTAAAAACTTACTTCAGACGGCAAGTGTAAGACTCGGCAACTTTTTTTCATCTGAGCAGGAGATTCTTTCAGAGCGAGCGGAGTATCGAGCAGTGACCCCTGATAGGCTACCACTTGTGGGTGAACACCCCGAAAAGCGGGGAATTTATCTATGTGCTGGATTCGGTTCTCGCGGAGTTGTGGCTACTCCGCTAGCAGCCCAAATTATATTATCCCAAATAACAGCTGAGCCCTTACCAGTTGAAGATGAGTTTATTAAATTACTAGATCCTCGGAGGTACCTCTAAGGACTTTTAGGTCAGATCCATCGTGATATAATCTTCGTTAGACAATGTACACTTTGACTGATGTATGATCCACCAAACAGGTTCGCATGGTTCATGATATGATAAAGATTTAGTAGAGATTTTCGGTCGTTGTAATCACTGGAAAGAGGGAATAGTTCATTGTAGTGTTTATAAAATGTATCTGAAAAGCCGCCAAAGAGCTCTGTCATTGCAATATCTGCTTCACGTACTCCAAAATAAGCCGCTGGATCAATTAAGTAAGCAAATCCATTTGCATAGAGCACATTTCCTGACCATAGATCTCCGTGAAGGAGCGAGGGGTTATCCTGGCACTGATTTAAGCAGTATTTAAATTCACTTTCAAATTGGGAAAACTGCTCATAAAGCTCCTGTGATAGCCAACCGAGCTTAAGTCCAGAGTGTAACTGAGGAAGAATACGACAACTAAAGAAAAACTCTCCCCAATCAGAATGTGTTGAGTTTATCTGTTGACTTAGACCAATAAAGTTATCATCTGTCAGCCCAAACTTAGAGGTGGTGTTTTGGTGCAGTATGGCCAACGATTTTGCTAAATGTTCCTCGGCGACAAAGCCATCACTCTCTATCCATTCAAGCAAGATAAAAGAGAATGAATCAGGCACCTGAGAATCAAGATAGGTTATTGCCTTTGGAGCTAGTACCTGCTCGACGCTTCGTATCAGATCTAAGCCATGAGCCTCTGCGCTATAGAATCTACTTGGGGCATTGTATAGATATTTTAGGAGATACTTTTCACCTCTGCTAGTTTCAAGCATCAATACGTTACTAATCGAGCCACCTGAGAGTTGGGTGCTATTGGTTATCTTAAGGGAGAGATCGCTCTCAATCTTAGAGCGTATCTGTTGTGGAATCATTTTTGATCAATCTGGCTCTGAATATATCTTAGTAACTCGCTACATGATCTGTAAATCATATTATAGACCTGTTCAAACCCCTCAGGTCCACCAAAGTACGGATCGGGAACATCTAGAGAATCTCTCTCCAGATCGAACTCACGTAGACACTTTATGTGGAGCGATGAATCGGTAAGAGACTCGACATCGTGCTTGTTTTGTTGGTCCATGGCGATTAGAAGATCAAAGGTCTCTAGATCTTCCGTTGATATCTGCCTTGCTCTGTGTTTTTCAAGTGACAATCCGTGTTCTTGAACTATTCTTAAACTATCTTTGTGTGCGCTCTCTCCGATATGCCAGCCACCAGTTCCACAAGAATCAACTAAAATTTGCTCATCTAAATTAGCCTGACTGATCATGTCGTTTAGCACAGCCAATCCAATCGGCGATCGACAGATATTGCCTAGACAGATGAAAAGTACTTTATAACTCACCTTTACAACTGGCCTCAATCAAAAAGAGGTTTAAACGGTTCTGGCGAGTGCCTTTTAGTGCCAGTACAGCGGCACAGACAACTAGATAATAGTAATATCCAAGTTAAGGAGACACTACCTCGATAATTGAGCATAATAGTTTTAATGAGTAGTTTAAAGATTAGTTTTTCAGATAATTTAGCCCCTTCTGAGCAACTCCCAAACTCGAGCGCCTTTCCACGATTGGCTCAGCCAACGGAAGATACGCTCTTAGAATTACCGAGCTCTAAGTCTAAGGAGCAATTACCCCAAGCGCGCCCTGAATTAGAAGAGAGATTTGGTGAGATAGTTGATGAAGGATTTAGTAAGTTCAGTGCTAGTAAACCAGAGTGGTATTCATCACTAAGGGATAAGTTTTTTAAGGAGTTGATTAAGGATCTTAAAAGTAAAGATTTTAAAGTAGAAGCTCCGGAGCGACATGTATCAGAAAAGGTGGCCCAGTTTTTAGAGGCACATACCTTGCCGTGGCGGGATCATGAAGTTGAGAAATTACTAGAAAGATTTAGAGGATTGATAGTCGCAAGGGCTAGTGAGACCTTTTCCGGTGATCACGAGAGGGTAAAAGATCTTACTCAAGAGATAGTATTAAAGATTCAAAGAGATGGGGAGGGATATAACCCGACAAAGGCAAGAGCGGTAACGTTTGTATCAATGATAACCAGAAACTATTTAATTGATTGTCTTAGGAGAGACGAGGTGCGGGCTGAGATTGATAGAGATGCCCACTCTTTGCCACCCGATTATGGTCTACGAGATGGTGGCGGAGAATCTGATGGTTTAAGCCGTGTGATAATCCATGATCAGCTCGCAGCGGTTCTAAGAACTGCTGAGACGCATCTCAGACCTGAAGAGATAATGGTCTTAAAGCTACAGTTTTTTGAAGAACGTTCGCAGTCGCAGATA
>Ga0208075_1000972_pt1 | contig 10541 bp, 7 predicted proteins | sample HotLakmasection5_FD_184728 | JGI IMG/M metagenome (GOLD analysis project Ga0208075, IMG submission 184728) | Hypersaline microbial mat communities from Hot Lake, Washington, USA - Section #5 (SPAdes) | ecosystem: Environmental > Aquatic > Non-marine Saline and Alkaline > Hypersaline > Microbial... | reverse complement strand
ATCGTGAATGTTTTCCACTCAAAAGAAATGCCAAACCTCTATAGCAACATAACCAAAGTTCACACAGCTATCCTCAAAAATTTCCAAGTCGCCCATTCGTTATCTATATTACTTGATCAACGATAAATTTTTCCTCCACAAAAATGTCTACTCCAAATAATCTTATAGAAAGGCGAGAAGAGATACTCGGTGGGACACCTGTTTTAAAAGGTACCCGAGTACCGGTTAGTACCTTTTTTGAATATCTGGAAGCTGACCATTCCATACAGGAATTTCTGGAAGATTTTCCCACTGTAACCAGGCAACAAGCTGTTCAGGTTCTTGAGAGATTTAAAGATCAACTACTTCAGCCACAATGATCAAAATTTTGATGGCCGAATGCCTTCCAAAAAAATTGAAGTATAGAATTGAAGAATTAGACTCGGCCTTTTTTGTTAGGACTACTCCTAAACAAGGATGGGCAAGTTTTGCGAATGGGGAGTTATTATCAGCGGCTGAGAATGATTTTGATGTTTTTATAACCAGTGACAAAAACCTGAGTTTTCAACAAACTATCCCCTCTTCTTCTATCCAGGTTGTACTTCTGAAAGCCAGAAGCAATACCTATGAAGATTTAATGCCACTGGTTGAAAATTGCCATCAGTCATAAAAGATCATGTACCCGGTAATTTTTCAGAAATCAAATAGAGGTTTCCAGAATCAGAATTTTAAGTGGATTTTACTGCTCAGTGCATGAACTAAAGTCATTTTTCTTGTAAAAATTCAGATTAGTCATCACTCTATTTTGTTGATATAGCAATGTCGGTTAAAAACAAAAACTTTACCACTCACCTATGGAAAACTCAGCTTCTCAATCACGGTTAGACCAAATGTACACCGCCGCATTTCAGCAAAACTGGGACAGTCCCCTTTTTACGGATTATGGAGGTGAATCATCGACATTTGGAGAGGTGGCCAATCAGATTGAAGCACTGAAAAAGACCCTAAAAAAAGCAGGATTAAAGCCCGGAGATAAGATTGCGATCTATGCCCGTAATTCATCCAACTGGGCCACGGCGTTCTTCTCAATCATGGCATTTGAGGGAGTTGTGGTTCCCATTCTTCCTGATTTCACGCCCGAAAATGCTCATCATATTTTAGACCACTCCGGCACTAAAGTACTGTTCGCTGCAGATTCTCTCTATGCGAATCTGAACAAAGCAAAATTGAAGGATTTAGATCTCATTATATCCACCGATGATTTTAGCATTCTGAATGATAAATCAGGCTCATCACCCCAGTCGGCAATTGATAAGTCACTGATTGTGGAAAAGAAGGATTTTGCGTTTCCAAAACGGGACGAAGAGGATCTTTTGGTTCTTTCATACACGTCAGGATCCATGGGGTTCTCGAAAGGAGTGATGCTCCCGGTGCGAAGTATACAATCAAATATTCAATACGCAAGAGAGAATATGCCGCTGAAAGCCGGCGACCGGATTGTCTCTATTTTGCCCATGGCGCACATCTTCGGGCTGGCTTTTGAGAATCTATTTCCGGTTTCGCTCGGGTCCCATGTCACGTTTCTGACCAAAGTACCGACTCCGCAGATACTGCTGAAAGCACTTGGAGAAGTGAAACCACATCTGATACTATTAGTGCCGCTTATCATAGAGAAGATCTACAAAAAACGAATTGTGCCTTCGCTTGAAAAACCGGCGATCAAGGCACTTTTGGCCATACCGGGAATCCGAAACCTGATTTACAATAAAACACGGAAAAGTTTGATTGAGAGTTTTGGCGGTAACTTTCATGAGGCGGTTGTGGGTGGGGCAGCGCTGAGTCCTGAAGTGGAAGCATTCTTTCGGAAAATAGAATTTCCGTTTACGATCGGCTATGGTATGACCGAGTGTGGTCCGCTCATCAGCTACGCTCCGCATGATGTAACAAAGAAAGGGTCATCAGGTAAGCTGGTGGACCGGATGGAAGTTCGAATAGACAGTGAAAAACCATTTGAGCAACCCGGTGAAATTCAGGTAAGAGGACGGAATTTGATGCTGGGCTACTACAACAATAAAAAAGCCAATGAGCAGGCATTTACAGAAGATGGCTGGTTCAAGACGGGAGACCTGGGAGTCATTGACGAAGAGAATTTTATTTTCATTAAAGGGCGTGAAAAGAATATGTTGTTGGGGCCGAGCGGTCAAAATGTATATCCCGAGGAGCTGGAGTCGCGGCTTATGAACTTTCCGTTTGTTCAGGAGTGTGTCATTATTCAGCGCAACAACAAATTGGTGGCTAAAGTCTATCCGGATTCTGAAATGATAACATCAACCGGGACCAAAGAGGAGGATCTGGATGACATTCTGGAGAAAACCCGCCGGTCGTTCAATGAAGCTGTTGCCTCATACGAGCAGCTCTCTGGAATTGAGCTTGTGGATCAGGAGTTTGAAAAAACGCCAAAGAAAAATATAAAGCGGTTTCTATATACTTAAAGAGGTTTTTTTAAAATTCAATGCTATCATTTTAATCTCGACAACTGTCGGCAGAAGTATGCCAATTCTACGTTATCCAGAATCGATAATAGCTTAATAATCATGACCGACCAATTCAAACGAGATTTAATCGACAGATATATTTAGGCTTATAATAGTATCAATGACTTAAGTGCGGTGTGCATACCTATTTTAACCGTACATTTAAGATTGCCCAAGGTGTCAATTTTTATGATCTTGATCGATATATGAAGAGTTGAAAAATTAATTAGAAAGCATATCGCTAAGTTAAAGAAGTGAACGGTTTCTAAATCATATCCATCATCCCAAACAGTATAGCACTATGTTAAATAGCATTAAAAACCCGGTTGAGATGAATAGTGCTATTCTGGACAGTATCGGCGAGGCCGTCATTATTATTGATCCCGCAGATAGGACCATCAAAAATTGCAATTCTGTAACCGAAGACCTTTTTGGTTACAGTAAAAGTGAACTGATTGGTCAAAAGACATCCATTCTGCACCTCAGCCGGGAAAATTATGAGATTTTTGGAAAGGAGAGCGAAGTTGTTCTTAATCGGGGTGAGATTTACAGAGGGGAATCCCAGATGAAGAGAAAGGATGGGAGCGTTATTGAAACGTACCACACGGTGAGCGCACTGCATAAAGATCGTGGCTGGGAAGAAGGAGTTGTGAGTGTAATCAGGGATATTACGGAACAAAAAGAGGATAAGAATCAGCTTCGGAAAAATCTGCAGGAGAGATCTATTTTGCTTGCAGAGATGCACCACCGGGTTAAAAATAATCTGGCCATTATTGCAAGTCTTCTCTATATACAGATTGAGGCCTCAGTAGATAAAGGTGTGTCGTAAAGTCTCAAAACGTCTTACTGCCGCTTGCAATCCATAGCCCAAGTTCATGAACAACTCTATAAAGACGCCGAACTGGATGCAAATATTTCCCTTGATTCCTACCTGCAACAGATGACAAAAAGTGTAGATGAGATTATAATCCTGCCGGACAAAGAGATCACGATCGATATTGATTGCGGGACTATCACCGTACCATTGCTTCAGGCCGTGCCCTTGGGTTTACTTCTGTCAGAATTGTTGGTGAATGCTTATAAGCATGCCTTTATTGGCAGGGAAGAGGGGCAGATTAAAATAGAGGCCGGTATCAATGGAAATCAGCTCTTGATGAAAATTTCAGATAACGGAATCGGATTACCGAAGGACTTTTCATTAGATTCAGCGTCTATTGGGATGGGTATCGTGCAGACACTTGTCAAACAACTGGATGGCAAAATATCATACTCTTCAAATGAAAGGGATGGAACCACATTCTCATTTTCATTTTTAATTGCAGATTAGAAGGATGGTAACTGACTGAGAGAATGTATTCTCAATTACCTTTTACTACTCATTTTCAACTTCACTGCTCATCAATTTTGCCTACTTAAAGTACGGTTGCAAATAAATGTTCAATAAATAAAAATCTTCGGAAATTGAACTATTCAGACTTTACGAAAGTTAGGGTGTCGTAAAATGAATCGTAATTTTAAAGAATTTGTATGGACACCCGAAAACTCTCGGTGCTTTCCGGGATACTTATTTTTGTAGCAACTCTTTTTCTGTCGTGGTATATCATTTCAGGAGATGAGGAGGAAGAAGAGCCATCTCAAGACAGTGAGGGAGCGGAAGTTTTGATGATGGAATACGATCCCAAAACGATTCAGTCAACCATTCGCTTTACCGGACGCGTCATTCCGTTTGATCAATATGATATTACAGCTGAAGTATCTGGAATTTTTGAAGGGAGCGACCGGGAGTTTAAAACAGGATCGGCGTTTAATCGCGGAGAGGTAATTATTCAAATCAACGATGATGAGGAGCGACAAGATCTGGAAGCCTCCAGGTTTGAATTTGCTGCTCTCATTTCGCAGATTTTGCCCGATATCAGCATAGATTACTCCGATCATCATAATGAATGGCAGGCCTACCTGGATGAACTGGATGCAACGGAATCCCTGCAACCTTTGCCTGAGGTTTCGGATCGTCAATTCAGGATGTTTTTGAACAGGCAGAATATATACAGCCGTTTTTCTTCAATTCGAAGACAGGAAGTGAGGCTTCAGAAATATACGATTCGTGCTCCGTATGATGGAGTAGTTACGGATCATGCCATCAATCCCGGAGCGCTTGTGCAGAACGGTCAGCAGCTCGGACAGTTTACGGGAACCGAAAATCTGGAAGTTGAAGCGTCCATTCCGGCATCTGAGGCACGGTTCATCTCCGTTGGGGATGAAGTGACCATAGAGTCGGAAGGCGAAAATTCTGAGAGTTACAGCGCAGTAATCAGTCGTAAAAACGCAGTGATTGATCCGGGTACCCAGAGTTTGAAAGTTTATATGGAGATTGAAGAATCCGGACTGGAGCCGGGAAATTACCTGGAGGGAGAAATCAGCGGACAGAGTTTTGAAGATGCCTTCAAAGTTCACAAAGATATCCTCGTCAGGGATAATGAGCTTTTTATTGTTGAAAATGACAGGGCTCAGCTTCAGACTGTGGAACTGATGGCAAGTGCGGGCGACAGCATGATTGTAACCGGACTCGAACCCGGAACCAAAATTATTGATGAATTCAGAAATGCGGCGTTTGAAGATGCACGAGTAAGGGAACGGGAGGATCAGTAGATGCGAAATCTGATCCGTTTTTTCGTCAAGCATGTTGTTCTGGTCAATCTCTCAATTTTAGTGATTCTCTTTTTCGGTGTGCTTGCCGCGTTCAATTTATCCTCCACGTTTTTTCCGGAACAGCAGACACGGCTCATCAATGTGCAGGCAGTTTATCCCGGTGCCTCTCCGGTTGAAATGGAGGAGAGCATTGTTCTGAAAATCGAAGATAATGTGAAGGCGGTTGACGGGGTGAAAGAGATAACATCCCGCACCGAGGAAGACAGGACCACGGTAACGATTGAGATCGAGACGGGAATAGATCCGAATGTGGCCCTTCAGGAGATTAAGAATGAGGTAGATCGCATCAGTACTTTTCCTTCAGGGCTTGAGGAACTGACGGTTTCTAAGGAAGATCAGGTCAATCCTGCCGGTCAATTGGTGCTTCGCGGGGACGTTTCGGTAACGGCTCTGCAGGAGCTGGCTGATCAGGTTGAGGATGACCTTCGAAAATATGACAACATATCACGTGTAAGCATTTTCGGATATAACGATCCGGAGGTTGAGATTAGCGTTCGGGAGTCTGCCCTCAGAAATTACGGTCTTTCAATTGATGATGTTGCAAACGCCATCGCCGCAGAGAATATCAGGTCAACAGGCGGTATTCTGCGTGGACGTGAGCTGGAGTACCGACTCCGGGTTGAGCAGAGAGATTACTATGCTACTGGATTTAAAGACATTCCGGTGGTTACCCGCGAAGGCGGCACCATAATTCGCCTGAGTGACGTGGCTTATGTTGAAGATGATGTTGAGGAAGGGGCTCAGCGGGTTTTTCTTGACAGGGAGCGCTCAATCAATATTTCGGTGAATACGACCAACAATGAGGATATTCTTCAGGCGTCCGAGAGTATCAAAGAGTATATCGAGGAATTTAACTCAGGGCGTTCGGAAGTTGAGCTGGTGCTCGTTGATGATGCCACTCAGAATTTGAGAGAGCGTATAGCCCTGTTGCAATCCAACGGTTTACTGGGTGCGGCGCTGGTTCTTTTATTGCTGGGTATGTTCCTGCGGGTTCGTCTCGCTTTTTGGGTAGCTATGAGTATACCAATCTCGCTTTGCGGAATGTTCATTCTTGCGATATGGTATGGGCTTACCATCAATGTAATCTCCCTGTTTGGGATGATTCTGGTGATAGGTATTCTGGTGGATGACGGAATTGTGGTCGGCGAAAATATCTTTCAGAAATATGAAGAGGGACTTCCGCCAATTAAAGCGGCGGTTGAGGGAACGCTTGAAGTTGCTCCTGCCGTAACTTCTGCAGTTATTACAACCGTGCTGGCATTCTCGTTCTTCTTCTTCATTCCGGGCCAACTGGGTGAGTTTTTCTCGGATGTAGCATTCGTAGTTTCAGTCACCCTGATCGTATCGTTGATTGAAGTATTCATATTTCTACCAGCACACCTCGCACACTCCAAGTCACTGAAGAAAAACGGATCGAACGGTCGATTTCAAGAAAAAGTCGCAAACTCCATCAAGACTTTCCGGGATCGTTATTATGTGCCGGTATATAAATACTCTCTTCGGAATAAGACATTTGTTTTCCTCTGTACGCTTTCGATTCTGGTGTTCAGCATTGCCGCTATTAACGGATCTATCATCCGTACTACCTTCTTCCCGGATATTGAAGAAAACAGTATTTCGGTTGAGGTGCTTCTGACCCGGGCAATTAATGTAGAGTATACCGAACGGCAGGGTGAACGAATGGTGGCCGCAGGAGAAAGACTCAATGAAAAATATCGCGATGAATTCAATACGGATGAAGATATCATCCGGAATATTGAGATGCGGGTTGGGTATGAAACGAATGAGCTGAATATGACCTACTATCTCATTTCATCAGAAGAACGCCCCATTCGAACATCAGAAATTATTTCAGATTTACGTGAGGAAGTAGGAGAAATTCCACGGGCAGAGCGGGTTTCTTTTGAAGGCGGATCGCCATTCGGTAAACCGGTGGCAATCTCACTGTTTTCGGCCAATTTTGAAGAGTTGAATCTTGCTGCCGACAGGCTGATGGAGGAGATGAGAGATAATTCAAACCTGGCTGATGTACTCGACAACCGGGATGATGAAGAGCCTGAAATTCACATCGAGCTGAAAGACCGGGCGTATGCGCTTGGATTGACAACCGCTGAGGTGAGCCGGCAGGTAAGAGACGGATTTTTTGGAAATGAGGTCCAGAGACTTCAGCGCGGAAAAAATGAGGTTCGGGTGTGGGTTCGCTACGATGTTGATGAGCGAAGAAGCGAGGCGGATATACTCAATATGGAGGTTACGGATCCCAATGGAAACCGCCATCCATTGAGTGAACTGGCAAACTTGAGCTATGAGCAGGGCTTGGTGGCCATTTATCACCGCGATGGTGTGAGAGAGGTTTTGGTTGAAGCGGACGTAGCGGATCAAACTGTATCGGCACCTGAAGAACTCAGTAACCTTGAGAATAATGTGCTTCCAGAAATCATATCCACCTATCCGTCCATAAGCTATTCATTGCAAGGTGAAGCCCAGGAGACCGGGGAAGTATTTGCGGCCGCACAAACGGTACTGCCGGTTATATTACTTCTCATATTTGCGGTCATTGCATTCACCTTCAAATCTATTTCGCAGGCGCTGGTAATTATTGCCATTATTCCGTTTGGGATTGTAGGCGCGGTATGGGGGCATTACATTCACGGGATTCCGCTTGGCATTCTCTCCCTGCTGGGAGTTATTGCCCTGGTTGGAATTCTGGTCAATGACGGGCTCGTACTGGTTACCGCCTACAATGACTATCTTCGAAAAGGGATGGATGTTTACGAAGCGATTACCGAAGCCGGCCGGTCTCGTTTCCGACCGATTATTCTTACAACAGCTACTACGGCTGCCGGTTTGGCACCACTGATACTGGATCAAAGTTTTCAGGCACAGTTCCTGATTCCCATGGCAGTAAGTGTAGCTTACGGCTTATTGGGAGCCACATTTATTTTATTAATTTTACTTCCCATTTTACTTATTACCTCAAGTAACCTGATTCGTGCAGCACACTGGATCTGGGAAGGAGAGTGGATTTCCATTGAATCGGTTCAGCCTGTCGTAAAAGATTTAAACTGGGAGCGAGAAAATGAAGAATAGAACGTTTTACCTGCTTGTCATTTTGGTTTTTTTACCGTTAGTGGTTGACGGGCAGGATTCTCCGGATTTATCACTGAGTGAAGCCATCAACAAAGCACTGGAAGAGAATCATTCAATTATCATCTCCAGAAACCTGGCGGAGATTGATGAAAACAGTGCGGCGATTGGGAATGCAGGGTATCTGCCAAATCTCTCCCTGAACAGCTCATACAGAGAGGCAATTGAGGATTCACGGCTGGAATTTTCCAATCAGCAGGGACAGGATGTGGATGAAAGCCGGTCGAGCCAGTTTAATGCCAGCCTGGATCTGGAGTGGGTACTCTTTGATGGATTTGGCAACAGGTATAGGCTGCAATCTCTGGAGCGGGGCCGTGACTTGGGTGAAGTTCAAACCCGGGAGGAGATTGAAGCCACGATGCTTCAGGTGATTGAAAGGTATCTTGACGTAAGTACTCAGGCCCAGCTGCTGGATGTCACACAAGAAGCTGTTGAGATTTCAAATGAACGCTATCGCCGGGCAAAGGAAAATTTCGAAGCAGGTGGAGGGTCTCAGGTGGATGTGCTGAATGCGGAAGTAAATCTGAATCAGGATAGTATTCGGGTGGTTGAAACTGAAGTGAATCTGAACCGGGCCAAGCGGAATTTACAGGTTCTGTTGGGCGAGAATCCTTCCGGGGATGTATCGGTTGAGCAGGAGTTTGAAATCGATGAGCAACTCTCGCTCGACAACCTGCTAAGTGAATCGGTTTCTCAAAATGCACGTCTTCGATCTGCTGCCATTGAGTTTGAGCAGGCTAAACTCCAGCTACAGGAAACCCGCTCCGGACGCTATCCACAGATTTCTACAAATGCCAGCTACAACTACAGCAGGCAGGAGAGCGATGCAGGACAGTTTACATTTCAGGAGACGGATGGGTTTAGTGCGGGCATCACCTTCAGTTTTTCAATATTTGATGGATTCAGACGAAATATATCAGTTCAGAATGATCAGATCCGGGTAAAAAACAGTGAAGAACAGCAACGTCTTACAGAAAAAGAGATCGAAAGTGCGCTTTTAAACGCATACGAGACGTATAATTCAAACCTATATCTGCTCGAAAAACAGCAGCTAAATGTGGAGACAGCAGAGTTGAACTTTGAACGAACGGAGCGAGCGTTTGAACAGGGACAGGTTTCAAATACGGATTTCAGGGAAGCTCAACTGAATTTGCTGGAAACGCGTCAGGATCTGATATCTCAGCGCGTGGAGGCAAAACTTTCAGAAATTGAGCTGCTTCAGATATCAGGTCAGATTTTAAACCGGTTGTCTGAGAATTAAATCTGATCGGGGTACGAAATTAGTGACTTCGGAATCAGGTGTTAGGTAACTGCTCCCCCACAGCTGCTGCCGGCTCCGGCCGTACATCCAAAGCAGTGCTGATCAGTGACAATTTCCCGGTTATTCAGTTTCTCCAGATCCCACTCTTTTATGTGATCAGGTGCGCCATGGTTGGTCTTCATCTTCAGCATCTGGTTAAAGTCGCAGTCGTAGAGAGAACCGTCCCATCCGATGGAGATGGTATTCCGGCACATCACGCCCCTAGCGGCTGAAGGATTGAACGAGGTAATCAGTTTTTCCATATACTCCTCCAAGTTACCACTCTCCATCAGAAAGTTCAGATACCGGCTGATTGGAAGGTTTGTGATTGTGAACAGATCGTTGAAGACAATCTGATGATCCTTCCAAAGGCGCTCTTTGTACTGCAGTTTTAAGCCCTCCTGATCACCCGGCAGAAATGCCCCAACGGGGTTATAAACCAGGTTCAACATCAGCCCCGTCTCTTCCTTTCCATATCCGATATTGTTGAGCAGTTTCAGCACTTTCATTGACTTGTCGTAGGTCCCATCTCCGCGCTGAATATCGGTTCTGCGCTTGCTGTAAAACGGCAGGGAGCAGGTGATTTCAACGCCGCGATCGGCCATAAACTGAGGAAGATCTTCAAACTTACGGGTATCCAGAATGGTCAGGTTGGATCGTACGATAATATGTTTACCCATTTTGGATACTTCATCCACAAACCATCGGAAATGGGGATTCATCTCCGGCGCTCCTCCGGTCAGATCTACCGTCTCAATATCCGAATCCTTAAGCGCCTCCAAGCAATACTGAAGCGTCTCCTTTGTCATGATCTCCTTCCGATCCGGTCCTGCATCTACATGGCAGTGCTTGCAGGTCATGTTACACATGTA
>Ga0208075_1000970_pt1 | contig 10594 bp, 10 predicted proteins | sample HotLakmasection5_FD_184728 | JGI IMG/M metagenome (GOLD analysis project Ga0208075, IMG submission 184728) | Hypersaline microbial mat communities from Hot Lake, Washington, USA - Section #5 (SPAdes) | ecosystem: Environmental > Aquatic > Non-marine Saline and Alkaline > Hypersaline > Microbial... | reverse complement strand
ATGCAAGACAAATTTTAAGTGCAGTGGAAGCAAGAGAGTCGAGGGGGCTTACCCTTGAGATTCAACAAGAAAGTGGCTCGGTTGATGAAATATTATCGCTGCTGTTAGAAACTACCACCAGGTCCGGGGGTGATCCTGATATTCGAGATCGTTACCAGGTGGATTTAATAGTAGAACCGTGGAGTGTGCCCGGACTTGGCGAACAAATCCTAAAACGAGTTGTAGTGATTGTATTTTGGGGTTCAAGCCAGCAAGAGCAGCTATCGGTTTTTTTTCTAATTCCTGCCGAGGAGTCTGACGAGGAAGCATATATTGACGATGAAACGGAATAACAACCCCGCAGTACAGTTTAAACAGTGCTCGTCAGCAGCATTTACTTTGGTTGAGCTACTATTAGCTATTTCCTTACTAAGTGCGGTAGTGGCAGTAGCATACTCCGCGCTAAGCGGCATGATCAGAACCAAAATCGTAGTTGAAGATAAGCGAGAATCTCGTCAGATCGCCAACTCGGTGCTAACCCGTCTAAGTCGTGAACTCCAACTTGCATACCCCAATATTCCACGGCTTCCACCCAGAGATAATATAACTCACCGCTTTCATTCCAGTCAGAATCTCCTGGGAGAGAGACAAGCTCTTGCCGGTGGCTTGCCGGGAGACTCCATCACTTTCGTTGCGTTGGAAGCCGGTCAATATATGGGAGAGCGCGAACATTCAGCTGGAACAGTACAGATAAGCTATTACCTGACTGAAACACCTGATGGAATGAGATATCAAGAGCATCCGGCATACACCCTTGTTAGAGAAGAGATCCCCTATATACGTCCCTTTGAAGAGGCGTATGAACAGGTAATAGTGTTTCCGATTGTAGATCGAATTTTAAGTCTTGAGTTTAGATATTTTGATGGTAAAAACTTGCAATGGGTAGATTCTTGGGGAGCTGAAAACCAACAAGGACTTCCCGATATTATCGAATTTACTCTTCAGCTACTCTCAGAAGAAGGTTTGGTTGACACCTATACCACTTCGGTGCCCTTGCGTGCTGCCAGGTAAATGATGATTGAGCACCATTTCTGTGGAAAGCAGCTTCGAGTCTTGCTCAAAATGATTTCAGAAGTCAGAATCATGCTATGCCTAATGTGTTAACCATAGATTTCAGCGCCAGAGGCTCCTGCGAGCTGTGTTTGAGCTCTGTTGAGGGTCAGCAGTGGAGGCAGCTTGAGTTTGTCCAGACAGCTCTAGATAGCGATGTCTTTAAAGAGCTTGGCCAACTTGGTGAGTCAGAACATGCTGATCAGAGTCCAGAAGACGTATCAAAGTTCGATCTTGCTAGAAATAAACTACAAGATTGTTTTGAGCAGTTGTTTAACAAGCTAAGCCAGAGCTGGACTAGTTCGGCAATTATTCTGCCTCCCTCAAATGTAATCTCTTTAAATTTGGAGCTTCCGGTTTCTAACAAAAGGAGCATCCTTAAAGTTCTCAAATTGGAGCTTGAGGATAGACTCCCCTTCTCCCTGGACGAGTTTCACATTCAGTTCTCAGTACATGAAAAACTAAAGAACGGACTGTATGACATTCATTGTGATCTGATTCCACGCAAGGAGATTGAGGCTGTGCTTGAAATCTCCAAGAAATTTGGATTGGATCCTGCAATAGTAACTACTCCCCCATGTGTACTTGGAGTTCTAGCCACCCTAACACCGACTAGCCCACAAAGCTGTGCCTGGGTATTAGCCCAACAAGATCAAACCCATATTTGCTTGCAATTAAATGGTGCTGCTCGAATGACTAGAAGCATTAGTCATGGCGAAGGGGGATCATCAAGAAAGATTTTAACTCAGTACCAGGCTTTACTTAGATCTTTTAAAGAGAGGTATGGAGAATCAATTGAGCAAGGCTTTCTTTTACCAAACAGTGTAGAATCACCATTTGATAAGATCGCTACTTTTGAGAGGCTCTCTGCTGCAAGCCTTCCAAAGCAGGGCAACATTGGGGCTCTCTGCTCAATTCTGTTTCAGTCTAGTGCTTCACCAGAGGTAATTACCAACTTTCGCAGTGCAGATCTAGCCTACCGTCCCCAGGTTGATGAGGTCGTGCGTGGCTTAAAGCAGCTTAGAAAGCCCTTTGCCCTGGCAGCCTCTGTTGCTCTAGTTTGCTTAATGTTAATCTACTGGATGCAGGGTCACAGAAGAAATAGACTCGAAAACTCCCTAAGCGCCCAGGTGCAACAGGTCTTACCCAATCTTCCCAGCAGAGGCAAAGAGCTCCAAGAACTTCAGGCAGAACTTGGCGCATTGCATCAACAGCTCAGAGATATCGGTTCAGCATCTAAGGTCTCACCAGTTAATGCTCTCTTAGAATTAATGGCAGATTTTAATCCGGTTCCAGATGGGGTTGAGTTAAAGAAACTGAGTGTGACAGGAAGCAGAATCTCATTGGAGGGCCATGCTCCTGATTACAGTACAATTGATATGGTTACAGAAAAATTAAGAGCTCGCTCTAGTCTTTACTGTGAGGTGCCAGAACCAAAAGCAAATGCAATTCGCAGAAATCGCTACAGTTTTGAGATTAATGTTGGAATGTGTGAGGGTTAGATGCGAGAACACCTATCTACTCATATCCGATTTTATCGAGAAAGAACTATTGACTGGGCTCAGGGACTCAATGAACGAGAACGAATTTTGTTGATTGCCGCAGGAGTAATTGCTGTTTTTTTTATTGTTTTCTCAGGAGTTGAAACTGTAATCTCCAGGATGAACCAACAAAAGAACCTGCTAATTAAGGCAGAACAAGACTATGAATCACTTGGCCCACTACTACAAAGATACAATCGGCTTGCTCTACAAAAGAGTGACATTGAATCAGAGTTCCTACAAGAATCAGGTCGCCTACCCGCCAGGTCTTACATCGAAGATATCGCTAAGAATCAGGCAAAAATTACTTCTCAGTTAAATATCAATAATACTGGGAGTGATGACTTTGGCCAAGATTTTCGTCGTTTGAATTTTAAAGTAAGTTTTCAAACTGGAGACCTCGATCAGCTGGTCTCATTCCTTCAAGCAATCGAAGAGGGTCCCCAACCTTTACTACTTACTAGAATAGATATAAATCGAATTGGGACTCAACTCAGATTTACAGCTGAGATAAGCAGTATCGAGCTCAAATAGAACTATGAAGAGATACGCAATCTATCTATTTTTCTTCCTGCTGATGTGTTCATTATTAGCGGTTCTCTCAGAGCAGAGAAAAATTGCCCAGATAGTTGCAGGTAAAATAACACTTCAAGCAAAAGAGCAGGGGGTATTGCTCTATTTTCAAAACCCAAGACTGGCATTAATTGGGTTAAACGTTGATAAGCTCGAGATTGGCATTCCCCGCTATGCTCTCGGTTTTGATCTGGGACGAGCGAAAATTAGATTCTCTCTTCTCTCTTTGCTTAACCTTTCTGATGGCAGTGCCCTTAGAATTAAGGCCGAGCCTTATTTGGGAGACCTAGAGCTTCTCCTTGATAATCCAACCAAAAATATGCAGATAGTCTCAACTGCTAGCAAGTTAGATCTATCCAAACATCCTCAAGCGCTGGGTCTTGGTATCTCGGCTGGCACCCTCTCCTATCACCTTGACCTTTTAGTAGATCATATAAATGGACAAGAGCACTCTGGCACTATCGAAATTATCGTAGACGAGTTGGAGCAATCTCAACAAATTAGATTGCCAGCTCAATTAACAGGAATACCTGGGGATTTAACAATCCCTACCTTTGAGATTGAGTCGCTAAGATGTAAGCTCTCCTTAGAGACAGGTGTCGTTAGCACTGAAGATTGTTTGCTTGACTCTTCCTTACTTAAACTAGACTTAAACGGAGAGGTTAGACCCAGGGCCAGATCGCTATTACTTAGAGGAAAAGCAGATCTCACCAAAGAAAGTATGGATCAAATTGGAGAGCTTTTGCGGCTATTTAGTAATGGTCGACTGGTAAAGGGTCAAAGCTCTTTTAATTGGCGCTATTCTCAGACCGGCGCTATTCAAAACTTTGAGATTGTTAACTAACGCTTAATTTTGATAACCTCTGACCATGGCCATATTTATCACCACGCTGATCGCTATAATAATTGGTAGCGCCATTATTATCGGTAGCTATCTCTTACTGGTCAGTAAGAGCAATAAGAGTCTTGATGCTGAGCGTGCTAATATACTGACCCAGGTCAAAGCAGTTGATACAGAGATCGAGGAGCTACTCGGTCATCAGGAAGGGTATGCAGCAAAGGGGCAGTTTGAAAATCTATCTAAGAAAGTAGCTTCTGCACGTTCAAACTTGGAGAATGAAAAGAAAAGCTTGGCAGAATTAGAAGGTAGATTAGATGAAGCTCAGAAGAACGTAGAGGATAAAGAGAGTCATCAACAGGATTTAAAAACCTCCCGCGAGGAGGATGAGCAAAAGCTTGAAGAGTTAATGTCTCAGTACTCAGATATTTCCGGTGAATCAATCTCTCTGGAACAGAAGCTGGCACGTTCAATGAAGAACCTCGACAACTTAAGTGAAGAAGTACAACTTACCGATGACCAACAACACATGGTTGATGAAATATCAGAAGCGCTAAACCGTTCAGGTGAGAATTTAAGAAATCTTCTACAAGAGTACGAAGCTGTAAATGATCGATTAAAGCTACTTCGCGAGCAGCATGATGATTTAGAGGATGAATATACAAAGTTAGTTGAACAACAACTGGGCGAGTAGCCTGTCCCACAAATGAACAAATCCAGCAAAGAAACACCCTCTGCGCGCCTCTGCGTTTAAATTGACTTAAAATAAACGCAGAGGCGCCCAGAGGTACGCAGAGGCAATTATTTGTGAGACAGACCCCTAGCTACCGACAAGCTGGCCTATAAACCGGATATTGCCTCTTGGTGCTTACTTGATAAAACCTGACCTTCAACTCGATTGGCTCTAAAACGACATATTGGCAAGTTGCCCAGAAATCTAGAAAGGTGTATAGTGCGTGCTCGCTCCTATTTAGTCCTTCCGGGACTACCAGGAAGGCTTTGATAAGATAGAGTTTTTTTGGTTCCACAGGATTTTACTGGGGCAAAAATTGGTTGGAGCACATTGGGTGCAAACCAGATCTGTTGTATTACCCTTTTACAGGCATAAATAATATGAAGGCAGGCTCAGACTCTACGGACAGCTCAAAAACCTCTAAAAAGAAAATCACGGATGTCCATCTCCAGCAGATCCGGGTTCTTAGAACTCTTTCACCTCTGCAACCAGCCACTTACGAGCCCCGCCGGTTACAAATTAACGAAATCTCACAGCTAGCAGGATTGCAGGATGAGAAAGAGGTGCAACGGTATCTCTTCATCCTGGAAGGGCAAAAGCTTGTCAGCCCGTTTCCAGAGGGAGATTTTACCTCAAAGACCTGGTTTATTACCAAGAGTGGAGTAAAGGCTCTTAAGACTATCCAGAGTAGCGGGATGGTGAACGGCTAGGTAGTCTAACCTTTTTGCTCAAGCCTACTGGTTTCTGCTTAAGACCTCTTTAAAAAAACCAATCTCTCTGGCTCCACCAGCAATAAATGGGCACCTCTCGTGAATCGATTGGGGTACTATATCCAAAATATTTTGCTCTCCATCGGTAGCCTGCCCTCCGGCGTTTTCTATGATATATGCCAGTGGCATACATTCATAAAGAAGTCTCAACTTGCCACGCGGCCTATCACTTGTTGCTGGATGGAGAAAAATTCCTCCCTTTCTTAAATTTCGGTCAAAGTCTGCTACAAGAGAACCAACATACCTAGAGGTATATTCTTTCTTTAGTGCAGATTTGGGGCTACGGATCTGATTTATAAAATCTCGCAATCCGGGAGAGAATTTGTCCCAATAACCTTCGTTCACACTGTAGATACCACCCTGTTGTGGCATCTTCATATCTTCCTCAGTTAATACAAACTCTCCAATACTTGGATCCAGGGTAAAACCGTGCACCCCGTTACCACACGAGTAAACAAATGATAATTTTGAGCCATAGACAGAGTAACCGGCTGCAACTATATCTCTTCCAGACTGGAGAAAATCCTCCGTATCAGCCTTTTCTGAACTATCCTTCTTACGGAAAATGGTAAAAATTGTCCCCACAGGAATGTTAGAGCCGATATTACTCGACCCATCAAGTGGATCAAAGGCCACTACATATTTTGCCTCCCGGCTCTCTTTACTGGTTTCAATTGCTCCATCACGCTCTTCTGAAACTAAGGAACCGAAATGCCCGGAGGAACCTAAGATCTCAACAAGAATAGCATCGGCCTCATCATCTAATTTATGAGCTTGCTCACCCTGAACATTAATCCGATCGGTGTAGCCATGTAGCCCTTTTAACCCTGCAGTGGCCACCAGACGGCTAATCATTTTTATTCCAAGACCAATCGCTGTCAGTAAGTCTGACAATTCACCAGTTGCTCCTTGAATAGCTTGCTCTTTATGGCGAATAAACCGGGGCAGTGTCTGTGTCGGAATCATAAATATTTTCCCATTTGGAAGTGGTTACCGTGTAAGACTGTAGCAGCAATGTTCTAATACAAACAACCAAAAATTAAAATCACTCAGGTGGTGCAAAATGTCTCTGAGCTCCCGGAACGGGAACCAACGGCAATTCAATAATAAACTTAGTGCCCGCTGGCTGACTATCATACACTCGTATTGCTCCCTGGTGATCTGCGATAATTGAAGCCACTATGGCCAATCCGAGCCCTGTTCCTCCAGTTCTATTGGTAAAGTAGGGTTGGAATATCCGAACCTTCTCATTCTCGGCAATTCCCGGCCCATTATCTACTATTTCAATCACAACTTTTTTAGACTTACGTTCGTAGCGTGTCTTAATAACTACCCTGGGGTTATCCACAGCAGACTTGCCTGCAAGACCTCCACTTACAGCAGCAACTGCATTATCAATTATGTTTATTAGGACTCTACGAATCTGCTCTCTATCCAAAGTTACTTCGGGCAATTTACTATCGGCGATAAACTGAAAGACTATTTTATCGTGTGACTCAGCAAAAGGAGCTATAGTTTCGGATATTAGCGTATTTAAATTACTAATAGAAAAATCCGCGTCTGGCATTCTAGCAAACTTTGAAAATTCATCCGCAAGACGCTTAATGGAACTAACATGTTCAACTATAGTTTCTGCAGACTCTCTCACTGCCTTGCCCTCTACCCCATCGCTAGAAATAATTTTCTGTAACCGTTGAGCGGCCAACTGAATTGGGGTTAGTGGGTTTTTTATCTCGTGAGCAATCCTTCTTGCGGCTTCTCTCCAAGCTGCGAGCTGCTGAGCACGCGAAAGGGTCGTAATATCATCAAAGAGCAAGACTGTTCCCAGCGAGGCTCCTTTATGATCCCTTAGCTTTCCTGCACTACACAGTAGTCGCAACTCTCTGCCCCCGCTGGTAATCTCAAGTTCACTCTCTGCCACCTGTGACGATTGGCTAATCGGTTGAAGATCTATCTGCTCAACCAACCCAGAAACCTCTGCTGATACCGATGGAGGTAAAGCCTCACTAAGCTTTAAACCCTCCAGAACTTTCTCGGCGTCAATTCCCAGAATACCCCTACTAGCCTGATTCACAGAGGTAATCCGTTGTTCTTTATCAATCGAAACTACGCCAACTGCCAGATACGACAAGATAGTCTCAATATAGATTCTACGCCTCTCTCCCTGCTCAACAGAGCGCTTTAGGTCCTTGGTCATCTGATTAAAAGACTGCACAAGAGAGCCCAGTTCATCGTCTCCAAGCGGCCGAATATGAACATTATAGTTTCCACGCGCTACCTGCTTAGTTCCTTCGGCTAACCTCTGAATCGGCACTGACAGTTCTCTTGCGATATAGAAACCAAACCAGATTGCGGCAAATAAAATCAATCCTGTGAACATGTAAAGAGTCAGCAAATAGACTGACTTTAGTGGGTTTTTAAATAATTTAAGTTGCTCGTACTCACTATAGGACTCGCTTACTAGAGTCATCGCCTGAGTTAACTCTGGTTTGACTCTGTGAGTAACCACCAGAACCGCCGGTTGATCTCCAAGCATGATCGAAAGGTAGGCTCTTACAAATTGACTGGTATCTGTCTCTTCAAAAGTGATAGTAGCTCGCTCTTTTGATCCCTCTACTCCTTCTCTTGATGGTACTGGTTCTCGGAACTGGTCAAACTGGGCGGCTACATTCTGAACATGTAGAATTACCTCACCATCTGAATCCACTATCTGGATGCCATAAAGCCCTTGATCTTTTCTCCTGGATTCGAGAAAGCTCTCTAAAATTTCTAGCGAATCAAATTCAAACTGTCGAGCCTGGACCTGCAGAGACAAGTCTCTTGAAATCTCTAGCACATCCTCTTCCAACCCTCGAAAATGCAATCTGGCTACTGAAAGAGCACCATCTACAGCTACTTCCGCTGGCGAGCTAAACCATCCATCAGTTGCACGGGTCAAAAGTCCACTGGCAAGGACTAGTAAAATTCCTGTCGGAATCAAAGTTAGGCCCACAAAGGCTGCAACAAGCCTCATTCTAAGTTTTGAACCAAGAATGCCCCTGCGCCGATCAAAGAAAAGCTTGGCTAAATTACGCCCCACCAGAAAAACTAGCACACAAAGGATTGCGATATTTAGATTAACAAGTGCAAATACTGCCAGGTTGCTACTGAGATATGCCTCATCATCGAGCGGCCGCTGCCAATAGACCAGCAAGAAAAGTAAACCAACAACGAGAGCAAACAACATAGCGCGAACTGCTATGCCTGAGCGACGCCACCAAACGTAGTAATGTAACCTTCTAGAGACCATCTAGCTATCCCAAGCAAGCTCAAAGTCAATCCAACCTGTATCAGCCCCATCAAGATCAATCAGGCTGAGAGTCAGAACATATGCGACTCTGCGTAGAGCATCACTATAAGCCCCGTCACACCGCGTAATCGCCCTTGCTGAGATGTAGGTCCTACTACTGGTAAGCCTTCTGGCACGCGATGCGTCAAGAAAGGTCACATCAATTGGTGGTACGTGTTGGATACTCTCAAGAGCTGATTCAAAGGAAGAGGTTGTTTCAACCTCAGGATCATATTGATCACCCAGTAAGTCCTTGTTGATTTTATAACGCTGACTAATTTGATCTTTTGTAAGGGTCTGGATCTGTTTGCGTACAGGGCCACAAGTGTCGAACCAGGCTACCCGTCTGCGACATAGCTGAATATAAAAACGGTGCTCAACTCGCAATCCACTCTGTAGGCACTGCTCTACGAATTCACTCTCAACGGCCTGCTCAAGTTGAATCGCTTGATACTCTTCAGATTCCCACTGAACTTTTAGCGCACAGAGACTAAAGACGAGAAAACAGCTAATAATCAACCTTAAAATCATTTATCAAATAATCCAAGATTTTCCCCGGGCTGGGAAGGTGGTTTGAGACCGAGATGTCGATAAGCCTTCGAGGTCAATTCTCGTCCCCTTTTTGTTCTGGATAAAAACCCACTCTGAATCAGGAAAGGTTCGTAAACATCTTCAAGGGTATGAGCCTCTTCGCCTATTGCCGCTGCGATTGTATCTATTCCAACTGGCCCTCCGTCGAACTGCTCTGCAATCAAGCTCATAATCTCTCGATCCATACTGTCCAATCCCAGTTGATCAATCTCAAGCAGTTCAAGTGCCTGATTTGCAACCGTAGAGGAGATTCGCCCATCGGCACGTTGCTGAGAAAAGTCACGTACTCGCTTTAGTAGCCTGTTAGCAATACGCGGGGTCCCTCTAGAACGAGCACCCAATTCATCAGCAGCATTCTGATCAATCTCGAGTGACAATAGATTAGCCGAACGTTTGACGATAATTGCAAGTTGCTCAGTACTATAAAAACCGAGTCGGAGCACCATACCAAATCTATCTCTTAGTGGAGATGTTAACAGGCCTGTTCGGGTAGTCGCCCCCACCAGGGTAAAGGGCTTTAAATCAATCTTTACCGAACGGGCTGTTGGCCCCTGACCAATCAAGATATCTAATTGAAAGTCTTCCATTGCCGGATATAGCACCTCTTCCACCATCCGGGGCAACCTGTGAATCTCATCGATGAAAAGAACATCTCTTTCATCCAAAGAGGTCAAAATTGCAGCTAAATCTCCCGGTTTCTCAATTACAGGCCCCGAGGTTGACTTAAACCCAACACCGAGCTCTCTTGAAATTATGCGGGCCAAAGAGGTCTTTCCTAATCCCGGGGGACCGTGCAACAACACATGATCAAGAGCTTCATCACGCTCCTTTGCAGCACCACAGGCTATCTGTAGATTTTCCTTTACAACTTCTTGGCCAATATATTCGCCAAAGTTAGTGGGCCTAAGACTTAAGAGCTCTTCTTGGTCCTCTACAACTGCACCTTCTCTTACTGGTGAAAGTGGAGAAACCCACGCTTCAAACTCGGCTGCATCAGAACCAGGAAGGATTTTCTTACCAGATTGATCAGACATCGAAACTCCCTATACGTATTGTAACGCCAGCTTTACTAGCTCTCCCACCTCAAATGCTGGGGAGCTCTTAGAACCGTTGGCATGCTCTACGGCCTTT
>Ga0208075_1000958_pt1 | contig 10691 bp, 10 predicted proteins | sample HotLakmasection5_FD_184728 | JGI IMG/M metagenome (GOLD analysis project Ga0208075, IMG submission 184728) | Hypersaline microbial mat communities from Hot Lake, Washington, USA - Section #5 (SPAdes) | ecosystem: Environmental > Aquatic > Non-marine Saline and Alkaline > Hypersaline > Microbial... | reverse complement strand
GGGTTGTTGTCCGTGCAATCTCTTACTCCACAAAAGCAAGATGAGAAGACCTAACACCACAAACACAATTGGCATAAGCCAGGCTATCAAACCAAAACCCTCTCTTCCAGGCGCGCCACGGATCTCTTCGCCAAAGCGTTGGTAAAGTCCACTTACTATTTGAGCCTCGCTCTCGCCTGCCAGAATCTGTTTTCTTACTTCACCCTTTAAAATACTGGCCGCACCACTTGGGCAATCTCTTAACAATCGACCAGGGCAATACGGACTTAAAACCGAGTTCTCTATACTAAGATATGTTTGATACTGCTGCTGATTTAGATCTTCAACTGCATATGAATCTTGTGCTTTTAGATGGGGAGCGTAGCAAATGGAGAAAAATGCAAAGGCACCAGTGGCCGCCAGCAGTATCGGTAGCACCGATATAACAAAAACACTACTTCTTAGGTTGAACTCACTCTCTTGCATATTATTCGACACCATATGTGCTAAGATAGCTCTCTATCTGTGTAACCGTTTCAGGGGTACACCGGCTACTTGCCCCCTTTAGCTCTCTAAGATACTCCAAGATCTCGTAAATGGTCACCATGGGATGGATCTGAATTGCCAGCTCCTCTTCCACCTCCTTTACCGCAGATATCTCACCTGCACCACGCTCACACCGATCAACTGCGATAACAACGCCTGCGATATTTAAACCAGCTATTGTCCTTAACTCAGGGACTATATCCTTTAGGGTCGTACCTGCAGTAACAACATCCTCAACAATTACAAGAGTGGCCCCGTCACTGATGGGAAACCCGACATATGCTCCTTTGTCCCCGTGCTCCTTTGCCTCCTTCCTATTAAAGGTATAACCGAGATCCTTTTGGAATAAACGGTGTGCAGCAGAAGAGGTTGCAACACAAAGTGGCACCCCCTTGTAAGCGGGGCCAAAGACAGTGTCGATATTAAGCAGTCCATTTTGTTTTAGGTGAGTAGCATAGAACTCCCCTAACCTGCTTATTCTAAATCCGGAATTAAACTTTCCGGTATTAATAAAATAGGGGGTCTGACGCCCCGACTTGGTGGTAAAGTCACCGAAGGTTAAGCCATCTGAATCTATCAGAAAATCAATAAAGTCCCGTTGGTACTGCTCCATCTCTCTTCTCTGCTCCTGTACGGTGGTAGTCCACACCTACTTTGCTAAATAGCTGTGTAAAACTCAAGGGTTGGCCCACCAGGGCCCAATTAATCAGGGGGAGAATCAAAAGCAAACACCATTCAAAAGGTATCGCGTAGTAATTACTCTTAGATTAGGTAGCTGCTTTTCTTAAGTAAACCCCTGGAACAACCGATCATGTTGTAAACGCTCTCCTTTTGAGGCGATACGTAGGGATGGATTTAAAAGAGGTACTTAGAGAACAACTATTTGCAGATAGGTACAAGCTGCAACGCCTGATCGGATCGGGCGGCATGGGAGAGGTGTATCTTGCACATGACACGATTTTAGGTGACGAAGATATTGCTCTAAAGATCCTTAAAGATGACATCCAGAGCGATGAGCGACATGTCCAGAGATTTATTCGAGAAGTCCAATTAACGAGAAAGGTTAACCACCCAAATGTAATCCGCACATTTGATGTTGGCGTATGGAAAAATAGGCTCTTTCTCTCAATGGAGTACCTTGAAGCAACTCCTATCTCTGAGATGCTTCAAGATGGTCCTTTAGATTTTAAAGAAGCCTGTAACCTTTTAATCCAAATCTGTCACGGCCTTGATGCGATTCATGCCCAGGGAATAATTCACCGCGACCTAAAGCTAGCAAATTTACTTGTAGACAAGAGTGGTGTTTTAAAGATTGCTGACTTTGGGGTCGCTCGGCCGAGCTCCTCAGAGCTGACTGAGCACAGCGAGATTATCGGAAGTAGTCATTATATGGCCCCCGAGGTTTGGTCAGGAGCTGAAGCCTCCTCTGCTTGCGACCTGTATGCTTTAGGAGTTGTTGCATACGAGCTTATTACTGGATGTCTTCCTTTTGATGGCGAAAGTCCAGCTGAACTTATGTGGAAGCATATTCAAGAAAACCCAGTTTCACCCTTAGAACTTGGTGTTGATATTCCTGAATGGCTTTCACAGCTTATTCTAATTTTACTTGAGAAAGACCCTCAAAACAGACCGTGCAAGGCAGCTGAGATTGCAAACTACATTCAGGTGCGACTTGATGGAGATACCCTATTTGCCGTACACGATCCGCTCTCAAAAATTGCCAGCTATGATTCGACAGCTATCGATAGCAACGAGCTAAAAGAGACAGAAGAGAGAGAAGATCACTTGTTAGGGCCGCTAGTAAGCAACCCACCAGAAGATCATGAGAACCAGCAAGCTACCAATACTCCCAGTAGAGTTACCATACCAAACAAACAAAGAGAGACAGAACTCTCCGATATAGTCCACGATCACCGGATCGGACTCCGAAATAAGGTAAGGGGGGAGTCAAAGACCATTGAGCATAGCTCTAAGTTTGTTTCTGCATTGAAAAACTTTAGCGTAGCGGTAGTAGTAACTTTTTGCATTTGGTTTCTTAGCTTCGTAGCGCTGGGAGAATTCTCACTATCTCTAAGGAACAAACTAATTGCTGGTTCTGCACAGTTTGAATTCTTAAGTTTTTTTCTATCGGTAATAGTTTCTGTCTTTATCATGTTCTCGCTACCAATTCTTTTCTGCTTGCTTTGCTCGGGAAATAAGGCCAGAAACTTTTGGATTTGGAGCTCCGGGATTGTCTTGCTCTCCCTTACACTAACTATCGGTATGTTAGTAGAGCTATATGTTACTGGCACAGAGTCTCTTTTCCTTAAAGATTTCATTGAGGGGAATTTTCAGTTGGCCCTGGGAAACTTTAAACAAACTCTTAATACGCTTGGTTCAGCAGTGTTATTATCCCCTACTCTGGATGGCAGAACACTACAAACTAGCTCGACGCTATTCTGGGTAATTTTATTGAGCTGGTCATTTTTTCTGGCTTCGATGGCTAATGAGACAATAGGTAATCAAACTAGAAAAGCGGCATTTTTCCTCTCAGTTGGAACGGTGGTATTTACGGCACTGATAACTTTGATTGCCACAGTAATAATCATTGAATGGGGCGCTACTATTAACCATGCGCACTTGACCTGGAGCCCCGGTCGATACGAGTTAAATATATCGTGGCTTACTCCGCTTATCTACTTCTTACAACTCGGAACTATTGGAATAATCCCCCTGGTTATTAAGAAAATAACTCATCTTCCTAGCGAGAAATCGACACGGACTACCTCCATATGACAGCTCACCCGCAATATCTAACTCCTCGTTTCTTGAAGAAACCACAAGCAAAGTCGAACACTCTTTAGGCAAAGCGATACTCCTTACAACCTGGAGCGCACTTTGCGAGCCATCAAGTTTTATCTTCTCTCCGGGACTAAATTCCTGCACAGATTTAATTTCTGCGGGTAGCAAAATACGTGGAATCTTACCCTGTGAATCAATTCTCTCTAAGACTTCTTGACCAACATAGCAGCCCTTCTTAAATGAGACCGCATCTCGGCATTCTCCCTCTAGCAATAACCTACCAACAAGATCATCCGGGAAGAGCAGAACACCAGATCTGATAGTTCTTACCTGATACTCCTCATCAGAGATAAAGCGACCTCCCTGATCTTGCAATAGTGATTCAATTGACTCTGGGCCACTGCTAGGTGCAATCAGATCAAATCCATCGGTTGATAGCCGCTTTGTACCTATACAAATAACGCCTGCACCACCCTTTACTACCTCACCTAAGACCTTAGGATGGTGGCCAAACGCAAGATCTAAATTCGATACTTCACTGCTTAGATAGAAGTGACTAACCTTATCTGATAGATCCTCTAGCTCTACCTGCTCCGAGACTTTAAACTGAAGCAGCACTTGTTCTGTAACAGACCTATCACCACCGTCGGAAAGGAGTTTAAAACCAGAGCCGTCTCTCCATACCCTAAAGATGGCTTGAACCTTGCCTTGAGCAGTAAGCGCAGCTGCTAAAATCATATTCCGCTCAGAACACAGCTTAATATCGTTACTGAGCCGAGATTGAAGATATCTCTCAGCATCAGGGCCGCTGATTTCAAACAGTATTGGTGATGGGAATTTATAAAGATCCATGGTGGTCTAAGTCTAGTTTATTTTCATGAATATTCTTGAGAGATCATCCCAGGACCAGTAAATAAAAAGGGCTCGGCCTTTAATTCTATTTAAGGGCAAAAAGTGTTGCCGCCAGTGGCGAGCGTCTTTTGAGTGATCGCGATTGTCTCCCATTACTAAAACGTACCCATCAGGCACAACTGTCGGACCAAAATTTCCGCGAGGATCCCCCCCCATCTCCCACCGAGCATAGTCTTCACTTACCTGCTGCTTGTTTCTATAGAGCTTGTTTCCTCTAACCTCGATCAGATCTCCACCGATACCAACTACTCGTTTGACGATATTATCTTTTGATTCATTTTCTTTAGTTTGCATATCGTCGGGACGGGTAAATACCACCACATCACCCCGGTCAGGTTCGGAATAGCGATATAAAGTCTCAGGCACAAAGGGAAGACGCAATCCATAGCTAAGCTTGCTCACCAGGATATGATCGCCAATTCGCAGAGTAGGAATCATCGAGCCAGATGGAATTCTATAAGGTTCGATCACAGTGCCACGAAATAAGACTACTATTATTAGAAATGTGACAATCAGCCGAAAACCCGAGATAAACTCTGCTAGAAGAGTTGTATCCTTTTTGGAATCCTCCTGCTTCCCACCAAGATTGGGCTCTGGTTGTTCTGATATTTTTTCCATAATTCTCTGCCGGTTAGAATGACAGAGCCAGATGCAAAACACAATCTGGCAGTTCATTACCCCAGCCTTAGGGGAATAAGAAACGGCCAGAGAGAATCTTTAAAAAAGCTCTCTCTGACCGTTTACAGGAAGGAAGATAGAAAATCTGTTATGCGTGATACTCTTGCTTTTTGCCGAAAACTACCGTCTTACAGTCAACTTCAATCTCTTGCTCTTCTTTAGCAACGATTGTCGAGACAAAAATTCCTGGCTCAAATGCTCGTTCTTTTAAAATATTAACTTTAGATTGGTCGGGAATCGTCATGGTAGCCCGAATAGAGAAGTTAATCTCCACTATCACATCCCCCGGGGTATCACTTAAAAACTTAGTGATCATCCCATAAATTGGATAAGTTCTGCCAACTTCTACCTCACCTGAGGCTACTTCCAATCCAAATTTTTCGAATAAATTTTGCTCTTTGTTTTCCATGTTGGTTCTCACTGCAAGTTAGTTATGTTTACTCTCTGCACACATACCGATCACTACCTATGAGGACTTTGCTTCAGAAAAATATTAAGCCCTTGCTAACAGTGGTGTTGGTAAGCTGTGGAAACATAGCTAGGCTATTGATATCACATGAGATATAAATCCACCAGGTGGGGATAAGTTTCTGGGCTCAGAATCAATTTATCGGCTCATATTGCCCCAAACTGGCAAAAGTGACCCCACATTCCCCTTTTGAATCGACCGCCTGTCGGTACTCCCAGAGTTTCGATCTAGGGGAAATTCCCAGCCTTTTAACCACATCAAGCATTAAGTAGAGAGTAGAGAAACCACAAATTCGTCGTGCATCCATATCCGCTGCTACATGCTGCCAGAGCATTGAGGTGTCTGCTTGCTCAATACAGCTAATATACTCAAGATCCTTTGCCCTGATATTCTGCATTCGTTCTGGAGTTAAGTCGAAGCTATCGCCAAAATGCCTGCCAACATGTGCCATATCAACTCCAGCCAGAAACATTACTCTTGAACCCGCAGTACGATATTCTAAAACAACCTGTGCCAGCGCCTCAGCAAAACTGTGGTACTCCTCATGTTGTTCTGGCAACCGTTCATTATGCAGATATGTGTGAAAACCTCCAACTAATACCGGTACAATTCTCACATCAGGCAGAAAGTATTTTAAAAAAGGAGCTTGTAGTTCTAGCGAGTGTTCACGCTTGTGCAGATATTCATCTCGATAACTTCGCTCGGTGCCATAAAGAGTGGCAAGCTTAGCTGTAAAATCCCTGGCATTTTTTAAAAGACCAAATGGAGTTTCAAAGTCTTTTAAGGTCAGATGAAAGAGATCCTCACTGTACTGATGTGAGGTTCCCTTTAAAATTACAATGTCTGGTGACTCACCTTCAAGGTAGCGGTAGCCGTGTGCGTAGGTTTGCGAGCCCCGGTGGTAGTCTATATGTGGAGCAACTAGTGTCAGCAGTTGGCCCGACTCTTTAACAAGTGGCGAGGTAATTTTTGCAAAATACTGCTCAAGTTGAGTTTTTAACTGGGCCGGGTTTGATGAGTATCCTGATCCAGCGTGTGAGGCTGGCCTTGAGTCCCTCTGCGCAAAATCACTCTTATCCTGCCCAAATACAGACCTGAACCTGGGTGAATCAAGGAAGAGATGGTCATCTAAAAGTTTAACCAATTCAAGCACCAGCTCTAAGGTAGCTCCGTGCGTGGCAAATTGATTGGCAATATCTTGGACAGAATTTGTCCCATCAAATTTCGCAAGAATAGGTGCCACCATCGATAAGAGCCCCAATGGTTTTTCTGTCAAACCAAGAGGACAGGTAAATAGAATTATCTCCTGGTTATCAAAATTTTCATGTCGAATATCTACAGGCCAACGGATAGCAGGTTTATTATTGGGAGAGGTTATTTGCACAATAGATTATCTCTCGAAGTAAGGCGGAGTCGTAAAGCAAAACAAGAAATAACACATTAAAAATTCTACTTTCCTATACAGAACTTTGAAAAAATCCGTCCTAATATATCTTCAGTATAGGTCTTTCCAATAAGTTCCTCAATATTTCTAAGTGCTATTCGCAGCTCAGCACTTATAAACTCTAACGGCAGGTGATCAAATACAGCTTGCTCAACTTTCTCTAACGCTTCGATTCCAGCTCGCAAACAGAGCTGTTGGCGCTCCTGAACCACTATTTCACCACTATCTGCCTGGTCTGGCAGGTAGTGCTCAACTATCTTTACCAGTGTGGCTCTCAGTGTCTCGATACCATCTCCGTTTTTAGTAGAGATTAGAAGTTGAGAATCGGAATCTAAATCTTCAATCTTTTCGGGTTTAACCAGATCAGCCTTGTTCCAGATAAGAGAAAACCTAGCTTCAGCCGAAAGAAGCTCAGCAAGTAAAAACTGATACTGCTCTGGATTAGCACTATCAACCACCAGCAAGATATGATCTGCCCACTGAATTCTATCTCTGGCAAGCCTAACCCCGATCTGCTCTACGCTATCATCAGTTTCTCGGATCCCTGCGGTATCACAGAAGATCATCTTTAAACCCTCAATTTGAGAATTTACCTCGATCAGATCGCGTGTTGTGCCCGAGATATCAGATACAATTGCTCGCTCTTCTCCGACTAGCAAATTTAATAGACTCGATTTTCCTGCATTGGGTAGCCCACAAATTAGAACTCTAAAGCCATCTCTTAGAACATCTCCGTATGAACTTGTTTCAAGCAATCGAGCCAACTGCTCTCGACACTTAGATATGGTTTTTGAAATAGTCGCAATTTTCTCAGGCTCAATATCTTCCTCTGGAAAATCAACAGAGGCTTCTATCTCTGCAAGAACGTCCCGTAAAGGCTCTCCAACCTGATCGACAATCTTACTTAACGATCCCTTTAATTGCCTCTGAGCAACACGCAATGCCCTTTCACTATTTGCATGTATGATCTCTGAGAGTGCTTCAACTTGGAGTAAATCCATTTTACCAGCAAGAAAAGCCCTTTGAGAAAACTCTCCTGGCACGGCAGGTTGCACTCCTTGAGTATAGAGAGCTTTTAGTAATTGCCGGGCTAGCAGCGGACTGCCGTGTAAGTGAAATTCAATAACATCTTCCCCGGTAAAGCTGGCAGGCGACTTCATAAAGACCACCATGCCGTGATCAAGCAACTCGCTGTCTGTGGGATTTAGGATCTCTCCATAGATCATTTCTCTAGGTCTTGTTAGTGGATCTTTATTTCCCCGAAAAAAGAGGGGGAGCAGCTTCCTACATCCTGAGCCACTAACCCGAATAACTGCCAGGCCAGCAGGTGCCGGAGCAGTAGCCAGTGCAGCAATGGTAGATCCACTTTTATTTAAAGTAAGTCCGGTCATCTCTTCATTATAGGCCGTACAGGATTTGAATCCAGCTCTATGCGCCATTAAACTTCTCCGCTGGAGAAACTAAGCGACTGAGCAATATATTCCCTCTAAGGGCTACTGATGAATCAGCGGAAACTGAACAATAACATATCCCAAAGCAAAGATTAGGCCACTTGCTAAGAGAGTTGCCATTAGTGGAGTCGCTTTTCTCTCCGTCCGTAGATAGACCTGCTGTACAATTGAGATCAAGTTGTTAACCAGCCAGTAGAGCACCAACCCTGAGGGAAAAGGGAAGATCATAAACATTACTGTAAATATCACTGGAAAAAGTAACATTATTTTCCGTTGAGCAGGCTCCATTGCGCTGGGAGTAAAGTACTGCTGCAAGAACATGCTGGCTCCCATCAATAGTAACATCACAGGAACGCCAATTCCGGCCAAATACAATTTTTCTGGTGAGGAAAGATCGGTAACCCACAGCGCAAACGGACTGTGTCTTAGCTCTGTTGCATATAGGAGCGCATTATAGAGTCCAAAGAAAACCGGGATCTGAATTACAATAGGAAGACAACCGCCAAGAGGGTTTACTCCTCGCTTCTTATAAAGCCCCATTAATTCTTGATTTAGCTGTGTCGGATCTTTTACCCGCTCACGGAGCGCTTTTACTTCTGGTTGCAGATCTTGCAACTGCTTCATCGAGCGAAAACCCTTACTGGTTAAAGGCAGGAAGAACAACTTTATTGTAAGGGTTAGTAAGATGATTGCTAAACCGTAGTTGCCAATCCAGCCATAGAAAAGATTAACCAACATTAAAAGTGGCAAAGCAAGAAAGCTAAACCAACCTAAGTTAACATTTCTCTCTAACTGGTAACCTATCTTTTCTAGTACAGAGTATTTCTTTGGCCCAACATAAACTTTAAACGCTCCCTCTGTTACACCACCTTCAAGTCTAATCGCATAGACAGAATCCTCTGAACGGACAGATAAGCCGGTGCTTTCGCTTTCAGCCCTGTTAACCAGTGAAGCCATAAAGTACTTATCACCCAGACTGATCCAATGTCCCTCTTGTCTGGTTGGAAGGTCTGACTCGCCTTCTTGAATAGGAACATGCTCAACTTTGTCATTAGATTTAAGCAACGAGTACACAACAGGATCATACTTGTCCTGAAGATTCTCTTCTGCTTGATATGCGGGCCACTCAAGAGTAAGAGGAGCGCCATCATTTGGGGCGTTAGAAAGCGAGGCTTCAATGTCGAAAAGAAACGAGCTTCCTTCAAAGATATACTTTTTTCTAAACTCTGTCCCATCACTATGAGTACCAACTAACTGCACCCGTAGAGTTTTACCGGCCGGAACAAACCAACTTCCATCTGGCCGCTTGAACTCTTCTGAGATTCCCTCAACCTGGTAAACTATGCGATCATCATTTCTGGTGCCCGAGATAAGACGGGGCGGTAATGGATCGCCGGAACGGACCGAGACAAGATCAAGTGGCTCCTCAACTGAGAGCTCTTTTTTATAATTTAGTAATTCATAATTGGTAAACCTTCCACCAAGGGTTGATAGCTGCACATTATATAGTGCTGATCGAATCTGTAGCGAGGACGCTTCTTGATACTCCTCTAAAGCTGGCGTACTTTGATCAACTAGATCAGAGTCTGTCTGACTTAATGTTGGGGTAGATTGAGAGGTAGAGGACCCGGCTGCTGCTTGATCTGCTCTTGCCGGTGCAGCTTGACTATCTAACTGTTGCGATTGTTGAGCCTCAGGAGTGATAATTCGTTGATCCTGAGCAAGATACTCAGCATAGACAATTATCAACATAAAACAGAGAAAGAGGGCAAAAGCCGTCTTTCGATCTTCAAAAATACTTCCACCTTTCATGGCCACTTGTTACTTCTCACTCACAATTGAATTAGCTGGCACGGGATCAATTCCACCCTCACACCAGGGATGACATTTTACAACTCTACAAACTGCCAACCAAGATCCACGTCTAACACCGTGCTGTGTTATAGCTTGCAAGGCGTAGTCGGAACAAGGTGGCCAGAAACGACAACAGGGACCAAAAAAAGGAGATAGGGTAATTTTATAAATTCTGTGAACAAAAGTTAAAAAAACTACAAACATCTTATGCAGCAGAGAAGCCAGTCTCGAAAGAAGGCTATTACTTTTGACTATCTGCATGTTTTCCCTCAAGCACTCCTCCATGGTAAAGAGCACCTTCAATCTCTCGACGGATATTCTCATAATCAACTGAGCCGGCATTTTTGCGCGCGATAACCAGGATGTCAAAATTAGCTGTAAATCTCTGCCTGGCTTGTCTAAATACTTCTCGCACGCACCGTTTAACATAGTTTCGTACTACTGCTTTTTTATCAACCTTGCGACTGACGGTAATCCCGAGTCGGCTCATTTGGCGATCTGCTTTATGTACCAAAACTACAAAGTGACGAGAATAGAGGGGATCACCCATACGTTGGAGAAATACAATTTCTCGACG
>Ga0208075_1000950_pt1 | contig 10774 bp, 7 predicted proteins | sample HotLakmasection5_FD_184728 | JGI IMG/M metagenome (GOLD analysis project Ga0208075, IMG submission 184728) | Hypersaline microbial mat communities from Hot Lake, Washington, USA - Section #5 (SPAdes) | ecosystem: Environmental > Aquatic > Non-marine Saline and Alkaline > Hypersaline > Microbial... | reverse complement strand
TGCTTGGAAGCCTTTCGAGCCACTTCAAATACGGCAACTGAGCCTTCTCCGCCCACAAAAGAACTCTTCTCAGTGATCTTAGGTCTGAGCACTACCGAATAGTCCTTAGCTGTTGCTGGTTGTTTCTGATCTTTCTTACTCTTAGCCATTTGTTTTATTCCTATGATTCCTTAGCGCTCCGATTAAGCCTTCATATCCTCTTGAGCAACTACTTTTGTGGGGAGCAACCTATCTTGGAGTTTTAACAGTGCCTCAGGTGTTCCCACTAAATATTGATGCTTTAGTAAGTCGTAAACATTGGCACCCTCCACACCTAGTGTCATAACTTTAGAGATGTTACGACTAGCTTGCCGGACACCACCGTTATCTTGAGCCAACAAAATAATAGCGCTCTTACCTGCTACTCCGAGCTCCTTTAAAACAACTGCCATATCTCTGGTCTTTCCAGACTCAATCTGGAGATCTTTAAGTACAACCAGTCTATCCTTGCTCACCTTATCGCTCAGAACTGAAGCCATAGCCTGGCGACGAGTTCTTTTTGGCAACCTAAAATCATACTTTCTTGGAGTTGGTCCATGAGATACAGCACCACCAACCCAGACAGGAGAGTTATTAGATCCAGCTCTGGCTCGGCCTGTTCCCTTCTGTTTCCAGGGCTTTTTGCCTCCACCCTTCATGTTTGATCTCGTCAATACTGAATGGGTCCCAGCACGCCGCTTAGCTCTCTGCCACCTGACAGTTTGATGAACAAGCGAAGCCATTGGCACAATCCCAAAGACCGCTGGATTCAACTCGAGGCTTTCAACCTCTTTTCCACTCATGTCTTTTACCGATACTTTTACACTATCCATAGTGATTACTCTCCCAAGCTCTCCAATCTAACTGCTCTTATCCTCTAAGCAGCAGCTTGTGAACTCTTTACTCCTTTACGAGCCTTACGAATTACGACCAGCCCACCCTGAGCTCCCGGAATTCCCCCCTCAACCAACAACACGTTATCTTGTGGGCGTACTCCAACAACTTTTAAATTCTGAGTAGTCACATCACGACCACCCATACGACCGGGCATTTTCTTATTTTTGAAAACTCTACTAGGGAACTTGTTGCAACCGATTGAACCGATGTTTCGAAAAGATTCGTGCGTTCCACGCGAAGCTGGCTGACCAGCTACTCTGAATCTCTTTACAACACCAGCAAAGCCACGACCCTTTGAAACTCCACTAACATCAACTAAGTCGCCATCAGTAAAAACATCTGCGACTTTTAGTTCCTTACCAGCTTCGGTCCAACCCAAAGCTTCTGCATCACATCGGATTTCGCCGAGGTGGTTAAAGCAACCACTTCCAGCCTTTGTAAAATGACCAGTCATTGGCGCACTAACACGTTGTGCTTTTCGGGGTTCAAAGCCTAGTTGAACCGCCTTGTATCCATCTTTCTCCTCGGTCTTTACCTGAATGATGTAACACGGTCCAACCTCTATCGCTGTTACCGGAACACACCTTCCATCTTCGGTAAAAAACTGAGTCATACCGACTTTCTTACCTAGTAAACCCTCTGGATGTCTTCTATCAGTGCTCATCTTTCCCTCGCCTCAAAAAAGGCCTACTGAAGCTTAATCTCTACATCTATACCAGTGGACAACTCGAGCTTTCCAAGCTCATCAATTGTCTGCTGGGTTGGTTCAAGAATATCCAGTAATCTTTTATGTGTTCTAATCTCAAACTGCTCTCTTGACTTCTTATCGATAAAGGTTGACCGATTCACGGTGTAACGCTCTGTCTTTGTAGGAAGAGGGATAGGACCAGCCACTCGACCTCCAGTACGCCTCACCGTTTGTACAATCTCAGTCACCGCTGTATCCAGCAGCTTATGATCGTAACCCTTAAGCCTAATTCTAATTAACTGTCCGCCAAGCATGCACTTGTTCCTTTCTCTCTCTCTAAGTGGGCATGAAGTGTTTACTCCATGCCCACCCGGATAATTACTCGATTACTTCCGTTACAACTCCAGAACCAACGGTTCGTCCACCTTCACGAATAGCAAAGCGTACCTGCTTTTCCATCGCGATCGGTAAGTGAAGCTCTACTTCGATAGTTATGTTGTCCCCTGGCATTGCCATCTCAACTCCATCTGGGAGCTTAATTGATCCGGTAACATCAGTGGTTCTAAAGTAGAACTGAGGACGGTATCCAGAGAAGAATGGCTTATGACGGCCCCCTTCTTCCTTCTTAAGGATATAAGCCTCAGCCTTGAACTTGGTGTGTGGACTAATACTTCCTGTCTTGGCAATTACCTGACCACGCTCTACTTCGGTACGCTTTAGGCCACGCAAGAGCAGACCAACGTTATCACCTGCCTCACCACGGTCGAGAAGCTTACGGAACATCTCAACTCCGGTAATTGTAGTTTTCTGAGTGTCACGCAATCCAACGATTTCGATCTCCTCACCAACCTTAACAATCCCTCGCTCAATTCGACCAGTTGCAACAGTACCTCTACCTTCAATAGAGAATACGTCTTCAACCGGCATTAAGAATGGCTTATCGATGTCTCGCTCTGGAACCGGAATGTACTCATCGATAGTTGCAAGCAACTTATCAATACTACCAATACCTAGATCGTCATTGTCACCATTTAGAGCCTTTAGAGCACTTCCTTTGATGATAGGAGTATCGTCTCCTGGGAAGCTATACTCATTTAGAAGATCTCTTACTTCCATCTCAACAAGCTCGAGTAACTCTTCGTCATCAACGATATCAACCTTGTTTAGGAAAACCACGATACGGGGTACTCCCACCTGACGCGCAAGCAAGATATGCTCCCTTGTCTGAGGCATTGGTCCATCGGCCGCACTAACAACAAGAATAGCTCCGTCCATTTGAGCCGCACCGGTAATCATGTTCTTGACATAATCGGCGTGACCCGGACAGTCTACGTGTGCATAGTGGCGATTCTCAGTTTCATACTCAACGTGCGCACTTGCAATCGTTACAGTTTTAGAATCATCACGCTCAGTACCACCCTTGGCTATATCTTTATAGCTTTTGGAAGTGGCAAGACTCCTTGTCGCTTGCGTATTTACAAGCGCCGCAGTCAGAGTTGTCTTACCATGGTCAACGTGACCAATGGTTCCGACGTTTACGTGAGGCTTGGTTCTTTCAAATTTTTCCTTTGCCATACCGTCTTCCTCTTTTTCTCCTAATTAACGTTAAAATCAATCTTTCTAAAGATTACTCTCAAATTCGCAGCAAAAACTACTTAGCTACAATACTCTCCGCAATATGCGATGGAACCTCTTCGTAATGATCATATTCCATAGAGAAGTTTGCACGACCCTGAGAATTTGAACGAAGATCTGTTGCATACCCAAACATCTCGGAAAGAGGAACTTCAGCAGCCACTACCTGTGCGCCAGCTCTCATCTCCATACCGAGAATCTTTGCTCGTCTGCGGTTAAGGTCGCCCACAACGTTGCTGGTGAACTCCTCTGGGCTAGTTACCTCAACCTTCATAACTGGCTCTAACAGTCTTATGCCGGCTTTCTTGCACCCTTCCTTAACACACATCGACCCGGCAATCTTAAAAGCCATCTCACTTGAGTCGACTTCGTGGAAACTACCGTAGAAGAGAGTAACTCTGACATCTATAACCGGATATCCTGCCATAACTCCGCCCTTAAGAGCTTCCTCTACTCCGTTCTTCACAGCCGGGATATACTCTTTTGGAATCACACCACCTTTAATTTCGTCAACAAACTCAAAACCGCTACCTGCTGGAAGAGGCTCAAGCCTAAGGTGAACATGTCCAAATTGTCCCCGACCACCTGTCTGCTTAGCATACTTTACTTCATGCTCGGTCTTTGGCGCGGTGATAGTCTCTCGGTACGCCACCTGAGGCTTACCGACTGTGGTCTGTACGCCGAACTCTCGCTCCATTCTAGATTTAATAACATCAAGATGTAACTCACCCATTCCACGCATAATGGTCTGGCCACTCTCCTCATCAGTCGAGATGCGAAGCGAAGGATCCTCTTTAGATAGCTTCATAAGAGCAAGGCCCATCTTTTCCTCATCGGATTTGGCTTTAGGCTCAATCGCTACACCGATTACCGGCTCTGGTGCATAGATACTCTCAAGAAGGATACCTTTGTCCATCGCACAAAGAGTATCTCCTGTGTAGGTTTCTTTAAGACCCACTGCAGCACCGATCTCACCTACACCAATAGATTTGATCTCTTCTCGCTTATCAGCGTGCATAAGAACCAAACGACCAAGTCTTTCGCGCTCTCCACGGGTTGCGTTTAGCAAAGTGGTGCCTGATTCAACTCGGCCGGAATAGACTCGAATAAAGGTCAAAACCCCAACATATGGGTCAGTCACGATCTTAAAAGCAAGTGCGCAGAAAGGCTCCTCTTCTTTCGCCTCACGGGTAATCTCAAGCTCAGGATCGTCAAGATCAAATCCACGAACAGGAGGAACTTCTAGTGGAGAGGGCAAATAGTGAATTACTGCGTCAAGAAGTGGTTGAACCCCTTTATTCTTAAAGGAAGATCCACCTAAGACCGGAAAGATTTGCAACTTTAAGACAGCACTTCTAATAGCTACTCTTAGCTCTTCAGGAGTAAACTCCTCGCCAGCCAGATACCTCTCCATAAATGCATCGTCACACTCAGAGAGTGCTTCAAATAGATACTCTCGGGCACTGGCTACTTCGTCTTTTAAGTTTTCAGGAACTTCGCGTTCTTCGTATTTTGCGCCAAGGGTCTCGTCCTGATAAAAGTAGGCCTTTTGTTCAACAATGTCGACCACACCCATCAAGTCCCCTTCCGCACCGATCATAACTTGTAGCGGAACCGCATTAGCTTTCAATCGCTCGCGGATGGTACTAACTGCATAGTTGAAATCTGCTCCTGTCTTATCCATCTTATTGATAAAACAGAACCTGGGTACATTAAATTTAGTTGCCTGTCTCCAAACCGTCTCAGACTGTGGCTCAACTCCGTTAACGGCATCAAAAACTGCAACCGCTCCATCCAGAACTCTAAGACTTCTCTCTACTTCAATTGTAAAGTCCACGTGGCCAGGAGTATCAATGATATTGATGTTGTGCTCTGGCATTGTCCCGTCAGAGCCAGACCAGGTACAGTGAGTCGCGGCTGAAGTAATGGTAATACCGCGCTCTTGCTCTAACTCCATATAATCCATGGTAGCAGCGCCGTCATGGACTTCACCCATCTTATAACTAATGCCGGTATAAAAAAGAATTCGCTCGGTAGTCGTCGTTTTACCGGCGTCAATATGCGCCATAATACCGATGTTGCGAGTCTTACTCAGATCTACTTTTGCCACTGCCTTAACCTTTATATCTAAATACTGTCGCTTTTAATTATCGCTCTAAAATCCAATCCACTACCAGCGAAAGTGAGCAAATGCCTTGTTCGCATCTGCCATTTTATGAGTGTCTTCTTTCTTCCTAACAGCTGTACCCCGATTCTGGTGAGCTTCTAAAACTTCTCCCGCTAGTCTCTCAGAGAGAGTCTTTTCTCCCCGATTCTCAGTCGCATTTTTTAACCAACGTAAAGCCAATGCCTGCCCGCGCTTGTTACTTACTTCGGTTGGTACCTGATAGGTAGCTCCACCGACTCGCCGAGAACGGACCTCTACAGCTGGCCGAATGTTATCAACCGCATTATGAAAAACCTTAATAGGCTCTTCCTTGGTGCGCTCTTCAATTAAGGTCAAGGCATCATAGAAAGCCTTTTCAATAACGCTTTTCTTGCCATCCAACATCAAAACATTCATGGCCTTAGCTAAAACTTGATCACCGTACTTAGGATCAGGAAGAATCACTCTGCTATAATCACGTTTCTTGCGAGACATATCTTTTATACTCCAAAACCCCTCTTACTTGGGGCGCTTAGCTCCATACTTTGAACGACTCTGCTTACGGTTTTGAACTCCGTGAGCTTCTAACTTTCCTCTAATGATGTGATACCGTACCCCAGGCAAATCCTTTACCCGACCACCACGGATCAAAACCACCGAGTGCTCTTGAAGATTGTGGCCAACTCCAGGAATGTAACTTGTAACTTCCATTCCTGTGGTCAACCGTACCCGAGCCACCTTCCGCAAAGCCGAGTTCGGCTTTTTTGGGGTTGAGGTATACACTCTGGTACAAACCCCCCGTTTTTGAGGACATGCTCTTAGAGCAGGACATTTACTCCTGCTACTTTTCTTTACTCTCTGTCTGCGCACCAATTGATTAATAGTTGGCATAGCTCTCCCGAACTTCAGTGGGCAAAATACCTTCACCCACAAAGATAAAATAAATAATGCTAGCAGATTGCACCTTGCAAAATGCCCGATCGAACTGGCCTCTCAGCCTATAGAAGAACCAAAAGAATATCTCTCTTTACCTGGCTCACCTCACCTAATAATGCACGTCTAAGTCGCCAATCTAAAAAAACTTAATGACTGCTTTAAGGTTTAAACCTTAAAATCTCATCACTAAATAACTTCAAAGATCGCAACGCCAGCAAAACTAAGCTAACTGAACGTAACCGCTGGGATTCATTTAGGGGCCACCGCCAAGATGTTGCTTCCCCAGGCAAGAAGCCTTGCATCTTTGGAAGGAAAAGTAGGACTAACCCTCTTTTCCCTCAGCCGCACCGCGCCTAAACGAGTGCTTTAAGTAGCATGTCTGGCTGTCAATAGTCAAATAAGTGGGTAAGAAATTTGGGATTTTGTAGTAGTGCGCCAATAGTTAGACAAAACAGCGATGAACGGCTCAGTAAAGCTTTTAACTCACTAATATTAGTTGATATTTTCTTGGAATGAGAGATCTGAGCATTCCTGGCAGAAAATATTCCTGGCAGAAAATATAGCCACTTTTATGGGTAGTTGAGCCCTATTTAAGAGCCCCAGGTTGCCCTGTCTACTAAATTATAGCAGTCCAGCCAGCGACTCGAGAGAGGTCTGACCTATTCTGTACTCACCGTCGTCTACTTCGTCCTCATCACCCTCAACTTTCACCTGACGCTCCTGGTATTCAACTACCCCTGAACCAGCAGGAATCAATCGACCCATGATCACGTTCTCCTTTAGGCCGCGCAGGGTATCAATGGAACCAGAGATGGCTGCCTCAGTTAGGACCTTTGTGGTCTCCTGAAAGCTCGCCGCAGAGATAAAGGACTCAGTTGAGAGTGCCGCCTTAGTGATACCCATCAAGAGAGGTTCGTAGATTGCAGGTTTCCCACCATTTGCAACCACTCTCTGATTTTCAGCAATCACGTTAAATCGATCAGCATTAGTACCAGGTAAGAAATCAGTATCACCAAACTCCATAATGCTAACTCTTCTTAGCATCTGGCGTACAATTACTTCGATATGCTTATCGTTAATTCTTACCCCCTGAAGTCGGTATATCTCCTGAACCTCATTAACCAGGTAAGCAGCAAGAGATTTTACCCCCTCAATCCTAAGAATGTCGTGCGGGTTAGTTGCTCCATCAGTCAGGGCTTCACCGGCTCTAACTGAATCACCTTTCTGCACTGCAATATGCTTATTCTTTGGCACTAAGTACTCGACAGGATCCCCATATTCCGGAGTAAGGATCATACGTCGCTTACCTCGAGAATCCTCACCAAAGTCAATTATACCATCAACATCAGCGATAAAGGATGGGTCCTTAGGCTTTCGTGCCTCAAAAAGCTCTACTACTCTTGGCAAACCACCAGTAATATCTTTGGTCTTTGTGGTAGCTCGATCTCGCTTCGCTATAACATCCCCGGCATCGATATCGGAGTTGTGCTCTACGACCACCCGAACGCCTACTGGCAAGTTATAAACTTTTGTATCTCCGTTATCACCATAGACCACTACCCGTGGTCGAAGATCGCTAGTTTTGTCCCTGGACTGGATGATCTCACGCTCAGAGAAGCCTGTTCGCTCATCTGTACGCTCTTCCATCGTAACCTCGTTAAGATCCTGCCACTCAACCCGTCCAGCTACCTCGCTAAGAATTGGAATTGAGAAGGGATCCCACTCGGCTATCAGAGCTCCGGCTTCAACTTCCTGCCCCTCGTCAACTTTCAATCGTGCACCGTACACCAGGGTGTGCTTTTCTCTTTCACGGCCATCCTGAGCATCAAGAACTACAATCTCTCCTTTTCTGCTCATCACTACCGAAGAGCCATCTCTTCGCTTTGCGAGCCGGAGATCGCCCAATTTGACCTTGCCTGGAAAACGGGCCTCAAGTGAGCTCTGCTCGGCTCGTCCAGATGCTGCTCCCCCAATGTGGAAAGTCCTCATAGTCAGCTGAGTTCCAGGCTCACCAATTGACTGGGCTGCAATTACCCCTACAGCTTCACCGATATTGACTACGTGCCCACGTGCTAGATCTCGCCCATAACACTTAATACAGATTCCCCGAACAGATTCACAGGTAAGTGGTGACCTAATTGGCACCGTATCTATACCAGCCTCGGAAATGACAGCTGCTTTCTCTTCATCGATTTCCTGATTACGCTCAACCAGAATTTCATTGCTAATTGGGTCACGGAGATCTTCTGAGGCCACCCGACCCAAAATTCTATTAATCAGCGACTCTATCTCTTCTCCACTCTCAACTAACGCACCGATAGATATCCCCTCTGAAGTCCCACAGTCTACTTCAGTGACAATACAGTCTTGAGATACATCAACCAGACGTCTGGTTAAATAACCCGAGTTAGCCGTCTTTAGTGCCGTATCGGCGAGTCCTTTTCTGGCTCCGTGAGTCGATACAAAGTACTGTAGAACGGTCAGACCCTCTCTCAAATTAGCCTTAATTGGTTGCTCAATAATCGAACCATCAGGCTTAGCCATCAGACCACGCATTCCTCCCAGCTGTCGTATCTGCTGAGTAGAACCTCTAGCGCCTGAATCCGCCATGATATAGATCGGATTAAACGAAGGGGCCATGCGAGTTTTACTCTTATCTTCATTAGTAAACTCTGCTGAAGATATGTTCTGCATTAAATCGGAGGTAATTCGATCCCCTACGTCTGACCAGATATCGATCACTTTGTTGTATCGCTCACCCGCTGTAATCAAACCCTCTTGATATTGATCATCAATCTCGGCAACCCGAGCATCCGCAGCTGCCAAAAGTGGGCCTTTGGTCTCAGGAATCGCCATATCTTTTACACCAATCGAGATTCCAGCAAGGGTAGCAAATTTATACCCAACATCTTTTAGCTTATCGGCAAGTAAGACAGTTGATTTATTACCCGCCTCACGAAAGCAGTCATCTATTAGTTGTGAGATGTCCTTCTTTTTCATCACTTTGTTGAAGTGACTAAATGGAAGGACTCTTGGACAGAGTCCATAAAGCAGCACTCTACCAACAGTGGTATCGTAGGTCTGATTTTCTATACGACACTTAATAGCTGCCTGCATGTTGATCTCTTTAGCTTCCCAGGCAAGTAGAACCTCCTCAAAGCTTGAAAAAATCTTACCTTCTCCTTGAGCAAACGGACGCTCGCGTGTCATGTAATACAGACCCAAAACGATGTCCTGTGACGGAACAATAATTGGCTTTCCGTTTGCTGGACTTAAGATATTATTGGTGGACATCATCAAAACGCGCGCTTCTACCTGTGCTTCAATCGAGAGTGGCACATGCACTGCCATCTGATCACCATCAAAGTCAGCATTAAAAGCTGTACAAACAAGTGGATGAAGTTGAATTGCTTTGCCCTCAACCAGTAGTGGCTCAAACGCCTGAATACCCAATCGGTGAAGGGTAGGTGCGCGGTTTAACATCACCGGGTGCTCTTTAATCACTTCATCAAGAATATCCCATACAACTGGCTTCTCTTTTTCTACCATCTTTTTTGCACTCTTGATGGTAGTGACATACCCGCGCTCTTCGAGCTTATTGTAAATAAAGGGTTTAAAGAGCTCTAGTGCCATCTTTTTTGGCAGTCCGCACTGATGAAGCCTGAGCTCAGGTCCAATCACGATTACAGAACGACCGGAATAATCTACCCGCTTACCAAGAAGGTTTTGTCGGAATCGACCACCTTTACCTTTGAGCATATCGCTTAGAGATTTAAGTGGTCTCTTGTTTGGTCCGGTAATGGTTCTACCTCTACGACCGTTATCAAAAAGAGCATCAACAGATTCCTGCAACATCCGCTTTTCATTTCTGATAATAATATCAGGTGCGTTTAATTCTATTAGACGCTTAAGTCGGTTGTTGCGATTAATAACCCTTCGGTAAAGGTCATTTAAATCACTAGTAGCAAATCTACCGCCATCCAGAGGAACAAGCGGTCTAAGATCAGGTGGGATTACCGGGATTACATTTAAAATCATCCAATCAGGCTTATTTTCGCTATTACGAAAAGAATTTAGAACCTTTAAACGCTTAGCGATCTTCTTTCGTTTTGCCTCAGATGTAACTTCCAAAATCTCCGCTCGCAGCTGATGATATAATTTTTCTACATCAATGGTTTGCAGCATCTTGAGAACTGTATCAGCACCCATACCGGCCTCAAACTCAGTGCCAAACTCCTCACGAGCCGTGCGGTACTCCTTATCATTTAACAGCTCACCATATTCCAGGTTAGTCTTACCGGGCTCTGTTACAATGAAACTCTCAAAATAGAGCACTTTTTCAAGATCACGCAGGGTAATATCAATGATGGTTGCAATCCGACTGGGCAAACTCTTTAAAAACCAGATATGTGCTACTGGACAGGCTAGCTCAATGTGTCCAATTCGCTCTCGAC
>Ga0208075_1000947_pt1 | contig 10797 bp, 8 predicted proteins | sample HotLakmasection5_FD_184728 | JGI IMG/M metagenome (GOLD analysis project Ga0208075, IMG submission 184728) | Hypersaline microbial mat communities from Hot Lake, Washington, USA - Section #5 (SPAdes) | ecosystem: Environmental > Aquatic > Non-marine Saline and Alkaline > Hypersaline > Microbial... | reverse complement strand
ATCTAGTTCTGCTCTTTCCACTGCTGAAGAATTAAAGTTATTGCAGATTCTAAAGGCGATGCCCTCGCAGGTTCCTTCAAGGCCAGAGATGCGGCAATTGTATGAGTTGCTTCAAGCTCTCTCAAAGGGAGTAGAGTTTAGTCATATGATCAAAGGGAGTCTTGATAGAGAGGTTTTACTACAGGGGTTAGCTCAACATGGCTTTATTCCCGAGGACCATATTTTGTCGCCTGATGCGATAAAGGAAGTATTAAAAGCAATTGTTGCTGGTTCGCAGAATACAGCTAAATCTGGAACGGAGATTACGGCAAAGTTATTAGAGCTTCTAAACAACCTTAAACTTGGGATGGAGGGCGGAGCATATCAAACAGGTAGTAGCGATTCTCTGCAGGCAATCTCAACATCTATTATGCAATTAGCCTCTGCCGTGGATTCAAAGCAATTAGCCGGTCAGATTGATCAATTATTACAAAAAATTGCGACCACCAGACCAGCTGCTTTAAATCTCTCTCTACATATCCAGAGTTTAGCTATTATCCTAGAGCAGATTAGCTCAAAGGGGACTTTGCAAATCCCGGTTAACCCCCAAGATATTCTCGCTCTCTCGGAGCAGTTAGCAGATCCGAGCTTAAAGCAAGTAGGGTTTGAGAGGATCTTTCAAAGCTTATCACAGCTACTCTTTGGCGAGGCTAATACTGACTCAAAGACAAGTGGAGCGGCATCCAGAAATGATCTCTTAAGATTACAACACTCACTAGAGTCAATCCAGCAAACTCAAGATCTCTTACAGAAAGTCAATACATTCATGCAACATTTACAAGAGCCAGTAATGGTCCTTTTGCCAGCTGCCTTAAAGGATATGTTCTGGCTCTGGCAGTTAAAGTTTGATTTTGTCGATAACAATCCAACAAAGGATGGCAGTGGCGGCGATAAATATCACCGCTTTACGTTACAGCTCAGTTTGCCTTCTCTGGGAGACATTGAAGTCCGCTGCGCACATAGTGGTGAGGAAGCTCTAGTAAATTTAAAATTTGATGGCTCTGAAAAAGTAGAATTTGCTGATCAATTTTCCCACTATCTAAAAAATATGCTCCATCAAATTGGCATCAAACAATCGATGATTACCCATAGAGAAGGTCCAGTCGAAAAAATCGATAAACAGTGGTTAAAATCGTATTCTGGACAGACTATGGTTGCTTAGATCTACTAAGAAACCTAAGACATACCGGGTAAATAATTCAACCCCTGTCTATCTCTCAGTCTCCGTCTTACACTTCGTCTCAGCCTCAGTCAAAATTTTTATAACATATTGTGGTTAAAATCAGCATGCCAAATTTTTTGAGTCCAATCGTCTGAAAATCTTCGCAAGACTTTTTAATAATCAGTACCTCCCTGATATAAGCTCACACCTAACCCTTAACTTTGTCTGCAAGAGAAGTAGGTTTTGGTACAGGTGTATTATTAGGAGCAGGAGGAGGAGTTTTTTTCTTGTGGCGATGACGATGACGTACCACGATTACGATAATTACGTAAACCGGTAGCCGTTGACGGTTTACGTTTTACCGTCCAACTTCTGCGTAATCGTCAGCGAGCCGGAATGAATGGGATCAACCCAGGGCTCTACTTTGAGTTATCTTTCGAACTCTTACTACTACACTCGGTGGTAATATATTGAAAAAAGCTAGCAAATAGATTGGGCCGATTTTGCCTCTACGCTAAATTCGCTCCCAAATTATGTAAACTCTATTTAGGGGGTACCTTAGGCAAAGGCTGAGGGTGTGAACTTCTACCTTTTAAGGCAGTACTGAATCTGCTAGATCTTTAGCAAGATTATCGATTAGCGGGAGTATCTTATGAACCTACCCTTCCTTTCCTGGTCGCGTTTGCTTTTAGTTGTTTGTCTAGCCTCGGCGTCAAGTAAAGTCCTTGCACAAGATAACAACCGTTGGAATCATCAATACGGAACAAGGTCAGCATTGATGAGTGGTGCTGTTGTAGGTGGGGTAAGTGATAGCTCTGCTACTTTTTATAATCCCGGGGTGCTCGCAACTTTAAAGCAGGAGAGTCTCTCGGTTAGTGCAAATGCTCTGCAATATGAGTCTCTTTCCGTTAGAAATGGGGCGGGAGAGGGCAAGAGGTTAGAATCAGATGAAGTTCAGGTCCTCCCATTATTAATATCCGGAATACAACGGTTTGATTCGTTGCCGGGACACGCCTTTGGCTATTCTTTGTTAACAAGAAACGGATCTAATACTTCGTTTTCTGCTAGAAATGATAGCTTCCTTGATGTTGTAAGCCTGACACCCCTAGGGGACGATTCGTTCCCTGGCCAAGAAAATTATATTGGGCAGCATTCATCTGACGCAAAGTTGACAGAGTATTGGGCGGGGCTTACCTGGTCATATGAAGTCGATAGCAATTTTTCTGTTGGTATAACTAACTATCTGGCGCTTCGCGATCAGCAGCGCTCTCTGCGGGAATCGGCCAGAGCCATTAACCCAATTAGTCTTAATGCTGCTACTACAGATTTATTCCAAAGATATGATGCACTCAATCTCGGCTTACTATGGAAGTTCGGAGCTGCCTATCAGATGGAAGATGTTAAGTTTGGCCTTACGGTTACTACTCCAAATGTGCATCTGTGGGGAGATGGGACGGTAGAAAGGGACCTGACACTAACTGGATTTGATTTTGTCTCTGAAGATGGATCACCTAACAGCCTCGTAGCTAACGACCGACAAGAGAGTCTTGATGCGCGCTATAACTCACCGCTATCTATAGCGGCTGGAGTTGAGATCGACCTAATGCCAAAAACAACCCTCGGTATCTCGGCTGAATGGTTTGCTCCAGTCGGTGAGTATCGCGTTCTTCGTGCCAGGGCTAATGACTTTGTTCGACCTTCGGGTGTTGATTTTGAGGTGGCAGGTAGTGATCAGTTTCTGGCGGTGGCTGATTCAGCTGAGGATGTTCTAAATATCGGAGTTGGGCTTGAGCACCGTTTTACAGAGAAGTTTAATGGTTATCTTGGTTTTCGTTCTGACCTTAGCACCGCTAGACAGCTTGATATAAATGGAATTCAGGCCGGAATTTCGAATTGGGATATCTATCATACGAGTATCGGCGGCACTTATAGATTTGAAAATTCGATGCTGGCTCTTGGATTAGAGTACAGCTATGGAAGCCAATCTCGTGAATTGGGAGAGATCGATATCGTTTCACCAACCCAGGAGGGCTTGCTGTTCGGTCCGGGAGCAGCGGCACGCTATCGTTATAGCGCAATTAAGGCGATACTTGGGTATACCTATTTCTTTGATGTGATCTAACTAGCTCTCTATTCTTGCCTTTACCATCGCCACGGCTTGATCGACCGGGATGCGATCTTGCTTTGTGGTATCTCGATCACGGAGAGTGATGGTTTGATCTTCGAGTGTCTGGTGATCGATTGTCAGGCAGTAGGGGGTTCCAATCTCATCGTGTCGAGCATACCTTTTTCCAATTGAATGTTGCTCATCATAACGAGTATGTATGCCCTGACTAAGAAATTTGGCTGAAATATCACGCGCAGCCTCTGGCAAACCATCTTTTTTTACTAACGGTAAAATAGCTGCTTTAAAGGGAGCTAGCCTGGGATGTAGCTTTAAAAGAGTACGTTTTTTTTGATTACCCTGCTCATCGTTTGAAACTTCCTCTGTGAAAGCGTCAAGTAAGTATACTAAAACTCCCCTGGTAAGTCCTGCTGCTGGTTCGATTACATATGGGGTATAGCGCCAGCCCGTTTTGCCACTCTCGGGGTCCTTTTTTTGTTGGTCAAAGTAACTTAACTTTACGCCAGATGCTTCCGCGTGTTTGGTTAAATCATAGTCAGTTCTGGACGCTACGCCTTCTAGTTCATCCCAGCCCCAGGGGTAGAGATATTCGACATCAAATGAGCAGTTTGTGTAGTGGGCGAGTTCATCTTCTTCGTGTTGTCTTGTGCGAAAGTTCTCGGGATAGTTACAGTAACCCCTCCACCACTCCATTCGGGTGTCGAGCCACTTTTGCAGCCAATCGATTTCAGTACCAGGCTCAACAAAATACTCCATTTCCATCTGTTCGAACTCACAGGTACGAAAAATGAACTTTTCAGTTATAATTTCATTCCGAAATGATTTGCCCTGTTGAGCAATTCCAAAGGGGACCTTCATTGAGAGGCTCTGTTGAACATTTAAATATTGCGCGAAGATCCCCTGAGCCGTCTCAGGACGGAGATAGATTGTGCTTGCATTGCGAGCTTCTTCAAGTTTCGCTCGTAGCTCCTGACTACTTATTGCTTTACCTTCGATCTCATCTATAAAACTTTGCAAGGGATCTACTGGTCCGATTGAAGTTCTAAACATTAGATTAAATTGTCTTTCTTTTGAGAGCTCTGGCGAGCCGCATACAGGACAGACATATCCTCTATCCGACACCTTGCCAGACAGTAACTCTCCCTTGGCTTTGCCTCCTTTATGGTAAGAAACCTCCTCCCCAGCTGTTACCTGGGGAGCCTTGTCAGCTCTAAAGCGCTCTTTGCAGTTAAGACAATCCACCAGTGGGTCAGAAAAATTACTGACGTGACCACTTGTGCGCCAGACCTGTGGGTGCATAAAGATCGAAGCATCTAGCCCAACGATATCCTCGCGTTCGTGGACCATTTTCCTCCACCACTCAGCCGCTATATTTCTTTTAAGTTCGACTCCCAACGGGCCAAAGTCGTAGGCGCTTTTTAGCCCACCATAAATTTCGCTACTCTGAAAAATAAAGCCACGCTGCTTGCAGAGGGAAACTAGTTTTTCGAGTTTTTTATCTTCACTCATCTAATTCTCAACCTGTTTTTTTAAAGAGAAACCGACGACGGCTCTAGTTCACCCTTGGAATTACTCTTAACTATCTGGTAGGTCGTATTGCGCTCTACCGGCGCTAAGCCAGCTTTTTTAATTGTTCTTTTTATCTCGTCAATAGTTAAAGCGTTTGGACTCTGTGAGCCAGCCATGTGATAGATCTTTTCCTCAGTCACGGTGCCGTCAATATCATTTGCACCAAAGAGCAAAGCCGTCTGTGCTGTCTTTATCCCCAACATCACCCAGTATGCCTTAATGTGAGGAATATTATTCAGGAGTAAGCGACTTAAGGCTATTATTCGCAGATCATCCACGCCAGTAGGAGAGGGAATATTTTTCATGCGATTCCCCTCGTTATGAAAAGCAAGCGGAATAAAGACCTGGAAGCCGCCAGTCTCATCTTGAAGTTCCCGTAGCTGAATTAGATGATCAACAATCTCCTCAGGTTTTTCAATTGTCCCATAGAGCATCGTACAATTTGTTTTTAACCCCATGCGGTGAGCAACGCGGTGAACCTCGAGCCATTGCTCTGCATTGGCTTTATCACGACAGATTTTTTTTCTAACTCTCTGGCTAAAAATTTCAGCCCCTCCGCCGGGAAGCGATCCCAGCCCGGCAGCTACAAGTCGAGACAGAACAGTCTGATAATCCATGCCATAGAGCTCTGCAAAGTGATGAATCTCTACTGCAGTAAAAGCTTTGATATGTAATGCGGGAAATTCATTTCGAACCATGGTCAGTAGTTGTTCATAGTATGAGAATTCTAGATCTGGGTTGTTACCATTAACGATATGAATCTCTGTCATGCCAGGTTTGTATCGCTCAGAGATCCATTTTTTGGCCTGATTGATATCGAAAGTGTAGGCCTCTGGCATGCCGGTTTTAATTCTGGCAAAAGAGCAAAAAAGACAATCTGCCTGACATACGTTAGTTGGGTTTAGATGTAGGTTCCAATTGTAATAAGTCGTGGTCCCATGAAGTGCCAGACGTCGGTTGTGAGCAAGTTGCCCAAGTTTGAGAAGATCGCAATCTTCATATAAACGCAAACCGTCCTGCCGAGAGAGAGGGGTACCAACCAGTATTTTCTGCTCGACTTCTTCTATAAATTTTTGATTGCTCACCTAATTTATCTTATTGATTTGACAGCTTTTTTAATACTCGGATTCTATCGGCTAGCTCGTCGCTCGTATCCCCTAAATCTCGTGCTCTTTCATATGCAATGACTGCATTTTTTAGGTCTTTCATACTCTCATAGGCAGATCCAAGGGTCAGATATGTCTCCTTAGATGCCTGTACCTGTAAAGCGGTCTTAGCTGTACTGACAGCTTTGTCGGCCTGACCATCAGCCAAAAAAAGATTACTTAAATTGCCTAATAGTTCAGCATTTCGCGGTTGATTTTCTACAGCCTTAAGATACATCTCGATTGCTTTTCCGATCTTGTTATCCAGGCTGTAAACATTACCTAATCTTTCTGCCGTCTCTGGAAACTGTGGATCTAGACGCAAGGCATTTTCATAAGCAGTGGCCGCATTTTTTAAATTCTTTGAGGAGAAATAAGCATCCCCAAGTCTGGCAAAAAGTCCAGCATCTTTAGGGTATTCCCTCGTATATTTCTCAAGTATGGTAATGGCCTGCTCTTCCTTTTGCTCACTGAGGTAAACGCTGGCTAGATTATAGGCTGCGGTAATATTGTTGGGATTAACCTCTAGTGCTTGCTTAAACAGACGTTCTGCAGCGGCCATTTCATCATTTTGGGCAGCTGAAGAGCCCTTCTCGTTAAGGCTAGCTGAAAACTTCACAGACTTACTCATGCCCTCCTCTTCGGCACTAAGGGAAAGGACACCGGTAGTAGAGGTAACGAAGAAGAGCAACAGAAATGTTAAAATACCGCGGTAATTTATTTGTGAAGTATTTTGAATGGTTTGCATAACTATAAATGCCTCATGATACAATATTTATCAGGACCTAAGACTAACCTGAATTTTCTACCAAGACAACAACCTCAACACTAACATCGTGACTAGAGAGGCTAACCCATAGAGGGTGCCGTTTGATATGTAGAGAGAAGAGGGTCTTTCGCCCTGTTTTAGGAGTTGTGCCTGTTGCAGTGGCCGAACAGCTAGTGCAAGGAGAATAGCCGCCAACAGGTACATTTTTGGAAGTTGATTAAAACTAACCAAGAGGGTTAAGAGTGCCGGTGGGAGTAGAATGGTAATATTAAAGATTAAGACTACGGTTTTAACCGGTAGGTTGCCCAAGATCTTACGGGTAAGTTTGCGTTGATGTCTGGTTCTCTCCGAGGCCTCCGGGGCGGGGAGCTGAATAGAGAGAGAGTCCAGTAGTCTATCAAGCCAGGGTAGAGAAGCGATTGCAGTAAAAACTCCGGCGAGCATTACGGCCTGCCAGGACCAGGATCCGAAATGCAGAGAGAGGCAGAGAAACGAATAGCTTAAAAAGAATGCGACTAACGCTAAGAAGGCCTTGAATGTATGCCCCCTGGCTTGTAGTAAGACGTGAAGAGGAAAGCAGGTCAATGAGCCAAGAAGGAGATAAAAGGTGGGCTGCTGAACTGTCTCTTTTATGGTGGCAATTAGTAGTAGGCTGACTAACATGGCAAATAGCGCCAATATAAAAGGCTTTTTACTGTTTGCGCTTGGGGATTCTGCTTTAGGTTGGTCCGAGCTTGTCGCTCGATGAAGTTCGATAATGGCAAGTTGCCAAAAGACAAAGAGCGCTATGGCGTAAATGTGCCACTGTGATCCTGCAAAACTTAAGGTTGCCGGGAATAAGAAAGGAGCCAGGGTGGGAGATAGAGTTAAAAGTATGTCACCGCACTGCTGGAGGGTGGTTGCGGGGTTAAAAAATCGTAGAAAGGATTTAATCACGGCCTTGGCCCCGTTTGTTAAAAGCAAAATTGCCCTATTAGTTGGTAGTATTCCATGTTTTGTGTGCTCTGGGCAGAGACAGTTTGGCCCATTTTTGGTGCTTTTGATTATAAACCAGAGTAAATCTGGGGCCGGCAGTTGAAAGCTGCCCGGCATGTTGTTTATTTCGGGATTTAATAATTCCCTCTATTGTCTCTCTACCAAAAATCTCCTCTGCATACATCAGATTGTGCGTTTTACAGAGCAATCGGAGATTCTCTGTGGTGCTCTCTCCTCCAAGCGAGAAGGGGACGATGTGATCCAACTCCAAGTTGTTTCTCTCACAACACCGAACCCCAGTAGGTGAAACGTAGCTGCACTGTTTACCATCTCTCATGGTAACAGCGTGCCTTATATCCACAGGTATATATCGCGAACGAGGTTTGTCGCTCAGGTTATCAGCACCAGTGCGCCTCACCTGTGAGGCGCACTCTTTTTTAGCAGCTCTCCTTTCTCTAAGCTGCTCTAATCTCTGCTCGCGACTAATTACCTTTTTTGCTGCAGAAAGTAAGGTATCTTTGACCTTTGCAGTACAAAGTGCCGCTTGTGCCTGATGGACTAGCTCCATCTCCTCTTGAGTAAGCTCTAGGGTTACCGTGTAGAGCCTCTCAGAATCAGCAGCGGCACTCTGGGATGACAGTAACGGTAACTCTTTAGACGGCTCTACTCGCTTTACCCTTACCCTCTCTCTTCTCTTAGGGGTAGCAGCTACCGGCTGATACTGAGCTACCAGTACCTTAAGCTCCTCTCTGCTCCTTCCTAGAGCTTCTGGCAGTACTGTACTGCTGTTTTTCTCGTTAATAACCTTTGACAACTCCGCTACAGCACAGAGGGTAAGTTCTCCGGAGCTAAGTTTGAAAAGTATCTCTGGAGTTTTAGGTACTACCCGTGCAGCTGCACACCTGCGCCAGGCAGCTCCACTACTGTACCCGAGTGCGCCGGTACAGAACGAATACAGGCTCGAATACCCGGCTGTCTGGTGGAGCTTTTTGGAATAGATCTCAGCTAGAGTTTTAATCAGTTCTGCTACAATCTCCCTTTCACTCCCCCTTAAACTCTTTATCTTTTCAATAAGGTTAGTTACTAAATTCTCATCAGTGCCCATGCTTACTCCTAACGGTTTTAGTGTTGAGTTTACACAAAGCAATCTAACACATGTTTTTTCTGAGGATGTTTTTGGTGATTACTCATCGATCTCTCAATCACCGTTAAAGAGTGTAGATAATTGCAGATCGATCTAAAAGACATTAGTGATAGTAAAAAGATTGCAACGTACACAACACGTTCCCCATGCGGCGTACAGACTGCCAAAAATCATGTCAAGCTTTTTGTACTAAGAAAAGGTTCTTCACCCCAAAAAAAAGTTTGCAAGCGACCAACAGATTGCAATTCCTCACAGGTGAGGAAATTATAAGTTTTCCACCACAGAGCTATCGGGCTGCAGGCCACTGCGGTGCTCTACCCTTTTGCCTGACTAACCCAGTGGCAGAATGGGTATGGTCACTAATCCAATATAGAACCACTCCGTTATTACTCTGGCAAAAGGGTAGAGCTTAGCAGTGGCAGAACACTTTGCATTGGCATTTGCTCCTAACAACCTTAGAGCTACGACCAACCACAACCCCCCTCAAAAACACCCCCTTTTTCTTCCTTCACAAACCGGCAGGAAGAAAAAGGGGAGAAAAAGATAGTCTTATTAATCTACAAGAAAAGCTGTGGACCCCTTCTTAGAAGGCACACCAAGCCGGCTCACATATGCCACTTGTATGGACATTAAGCGGTAAAAACGTAAAACTTAGGTCAGGAGTCGCATAAATCTAAGCACTGCCATGCAGCGAGTGATCTCCCACCTAATTAGATTTTAAAAATGTAAGAAGTAAAAAATGTCAGAGCTATCTAGAACAAAGCACTCAAGAGCTGTAGAGCAGATGTTTTCATCAATTGCACCCAGGTATGATCTAGCCAATACAATTTTAAGTATGGGTATTCACGGGAGTTGGAGAAGGAAGCTCTTAGCTCTAGTTCCGCAGGAATCTATGGATGGGCCTGCACTTGATCTTTGTACTGGCACTGCCGACCTTGGAATTGGTCTGGCCAGGCGGGGGATTAAGCAGGTAATCGGCTTAGATTTTTGTTTGCCAATGTTAAGCCTGGCATCTAAGAAGTTGAGCAGGATAAACCAGAGTGTCTTACTCGGACAGGGGGACGCTCTAAAGTTACCAATTCAATCTGACTCGTTATCACTGGTAACTGTATCTTTTGGAGTACGAAATTTTGAAGATCTCACCAAGGGGCTTAAAGAGATCTTAAGAGTATTAAGGCCTGGAGGAACACTTTTAATTTTGGAGTTCGGCCAGCCATCGCTTCCGGGTTGGCGTACACTTTATGATTTCTATTCCAGGAGGATTATGCCTCTTCTGGGAGGTGCGATCTCAGGTAATAGGGAGGCTTATACATATCTGCCAGACACGTCAGCTAAATTTCCGTGTCGGGAGGATTTTTTAGCCCAACTTGAATCGGTTGGATACCTCCAGAGCAAATACCGATCTCTAACAGGTGGAATAGCTTACATTTATTCGGCAAAGAAATAGAAAAGCAAACCTACAATTCTCGGCTAAACAGCGCTTATTATTTGAAAATTAGGGTAAATTTTGGTAGGCTCACCCAATCATTGGGGACCCTGAAGTGAACCGCTAATTGATTGTTAATCATTTAGTGAAACTCTTAAAGGAGAGGTTTGTTTGAGCCGTCGCCGACCATTGGTTCTTCAGTAAAAAACGATCTCTTTAAAGCAGTTAGGTGATTTGTTTAAACCGAGGGCCTCGGTTTGCCGAGAGTCGGCCACAACTTGATTGGTTTGTCCTAAACTGCGCAGACTTCTCAAGTAAAATGTAAGTTGTAGCAAGATTTTTCCACTCATTCAGTTGGAACTATTTAATGGGTTAAGTTTAATTGGGCGTTGGTAGTGAGTGCAGGTCGAGATTTAAAGTCAGAGAGTAAGGCAGGGCGGTTG
>Ga0208075_1000946_pt1 | contig 10811 bp, 11 predicted proteins | sample HotLakmasection5_FD_184728 | JGI IMG/M metagenome (GOLD analysis project Ga0208075, IMG submission 184728) | Hypersaline microbial mat communities from Hot Lake, Washington, USA - Section #5 (SPAdes) | ecosystem: Environmental > Aquatic > Non-marine Saline and Alkaline > Hypersaline > Microbial... | reverse complement strand
AGCTGCCCCCGTCGGCCGGCTCCGGCCGTCACACCTCGGCGCTGTCGGCCGCCCCGCCGTACTGCTTGCGGAAGTCCCAGCTCGCGCTGCCGATGGGGTCCATGCGCAGCCAGCGGTGGTGGTCGGCGGGCTCGAGGGGATGATCGGTGCCGAAGTACTTCCGGGAGAACCCGCGGCGGACCTCGAGCGGCACCTCGTCGTCGGGCACGAACCGGTACTCGAGCCGACCCGAGATACCGCGCAGCTCCACGTACTCCTCCCCGCCGTCCACGACGAAGGCGGCTCGCGTCCCGGCTTCCATCCGTGCCGTGCGCTTCGCGCGGGTCAGGTTCCAGACCCAGAACGCCTCGTCGTGCCACACGAACCAGACCGGGACCACCGCCGGCCAGCCGTCGTCATCGACCGTGGCCAGCCGCAGCACCCGCTCCTGCGACAGGAAGGCGTCACGCTCCGCTGCGGTCATGCTGAGCCTGCCCACCAGGTCCCTCCTCGCGGTCGCCGCTGCCCCGGCGCGCCGCCGCCCCGGGGCCGCCCCGGGCCGCCCCCCCATCGCCGCCGGCCGCCGGACGACCGTAGCGCGGGCGTCGGTACTCTTGCGTGCCGGGCGCGCCGTCGCGGTGAGCGTCGGTGCCGTCACTGCTCGAGCCGTGCCGGCCGTGGTCACGGCCGTCGCCGTGCCGGCCGTGGTCGTGACGGGACGTTGTGCCCGGACGGTGCCGTGACCGTTCGTGATCGGAGGGCGTTTCGTGGGTCAGGCCGAGGAGCGCGACCCCTTCGCGCCGATCGAGGCGTCGCCGCGCTTCGCCACCCCGCTGGCGGTGGTCGCCGTGGTGTGCGCCGTGGCGGCAGCCGTGACCGGCCTCGCCGCGCTGTTCGGGCCCGTCGGCATGGCTGCGGGGCTGGTGGCCCACGTCAAGGGCAGCCGGTTGGGCATGCCTGCGGCGATCCTGGCCGGACTCGGCATGATCGTCGGGATGTCGATCATCCTGTACCTGCGCTGACGGCCTCGACCTCCATCGGCGGCCTGTGGCCGCGCTGACGGCCTGAGCGGGACGACGCCGCCGGGGGTGGGGGGAGACGGCACCGCGCGTGCCGTGGATGGCAGGACACCCGGCCGTCGCGCGCGGCGACCCGGTGCGCCTACGCTCGACCGACGGCTGGAGGGTGAGCAGTGGCGGTGATCAAGACCATCGACCTCGTGGGTGTGTCGACCGAGTCCTGGCGGGACGCGGCGCGCAAGGCGCTCGAGGAGGCGACGAAGACGCTGCGCAACGTGGAGGGCTTCGACGTCCTGGAGACCTCGGCGGTGGTCGACGACGGAGACATCACCGAGTACCACACCCACATACGGATCCGATTCCGCATCACGCGCTGAGCCGCGCCGCCCACGCCGCGGGTCAGCCTGCTGCCACCCCCGCCGCGACGCGGCCGTCACGCCGGGTGGTCGCCGGCACCGCCGTGGCGTCGCCCGTCACGCCGGGCAAGCGCGCAGAGCCGGGTCGACGGACGGATCGTGTCGATGCGCCCTGGCGCCGGGTCGGATCGTCAGAGGTTGCGGGTGCTGGTCGCGTCCCCGCGCATCGACAGGGCACGCTGCAGCGTGCTGGCCAGCTCCCGGATCGGCCCCTGGTGGACGATGGCGCCGGGGAGGCGCGCCGCATCGCTCGGGAGGAACCCCGGACCACCGAGCACGACCGACGCGCGGCCGAACCGGGCACCGTCGGCCAAGAAGTCCTCGGCGTGGGAACGGAACATCGACCCGACCAGCACCAGGTCGGGATCGAGGTCGAGGACGCTGCGCTCCATGGCCGTGGTCGGCATGCGGGCACCGAGGTAGTGGACGTGCCACCCAGCGTCGGCGGCCACGACCGCCGCGGCCAGCAATCCGAGGTCGTGGTCCTCCGCCTCCGGTGCCGCCGCGACGCAGCTCCGGGCGCCGGACCGTCCGGGGACCCGCAGCAGCCGCTGCAGCCGCGGTCGCAGGGTGTTGGTGGCGAAGTGCTCCCTGGCGATCACGCGCGGGTCGTCCTGCCAGCCCTCCCCCACGCGGCGCAGCAGCGGCAGCACCACCTCGTCGAGCGCACGTGGGACGTCGAAGCGGGCGAAGACGTCGTCCATGGCCGCGTCGGCGCCGGGCCCGTCGAAGCGCTCGATCGCCGTCTCGAGCCGCGACACCAGGTCGCCGGAGGCGGGCCCGGTGCCGCCGACCGGCCGCAGCGGCGTGACGCTGGCCGGCTCGCGCAGCACCTCACGGGCGGCGGCCGAGGCGGACCATCCCTCGTTCAGGAGCCGCTGCATACCGCGGACCCGACCGATGTCCGCCTCGCTGTAGAGGCGGTGGCCGCCGTCCGTGCGTTCCGGGGTCAGCAAGCCGTAGCGACGCTCCCACGCGCGCAGCGTCGGGACGGCCACGCCGGTGCGGCGCGACACCTCCCCGATGCGGAGCACGGCGCGGTCGTCAACCATCGGGGTGGGTCCGTTCGTGGGCTGGTACGGGACGAGGACGGCGATCACCGCACGGTCGGGGTGCGACGGCCACAGGCCCGGCGAGGTCGTTGCGTCGGTCGTTCGCCGCGACACCCGGGCCTGGACGGCCGGCGACCGCTCGATCACGATCAGTTGTCCAGATTCGGTACAGCATGCCGTACGGCGCCTCTCGGCCGGTGTCGGGGATGAGCGTTCAGCGCTCACACATGCGCGTTCGTGCTCGACGGTGACGTACGCAGGTCGTGCGGCCGCTGACCGCTGCACGGTGGCGTCCGGGGGAACCGTCTCGTAGCGTGCGTCGCATGGAGACGTTCCCACTGAGCCGACTGCTGCCCGGCCAGCCCATCCTGGTGGGCGGCGACCGGTTCGTCCCCGTGTCCGAGGAGCTGGCGAGCGCCTTCGCTCCCGGTGACGCGCTCCTGGCCGTGCCCGAGGACGGCGCGCTGTTGCACGTGCCCGCCGCGGATCGTCGCGCCGCCGCAGCGGCGGTGGACGCCGCCGTGGCAGCCTTCGCTGCACTCGGCCAGGTCGACGAGGCCCGGCTCGACGCCTTCTACGCCACCTTCGCGGACCGTCTGGCCGACGACGAGGTGTTCGCACCCATCGCCGCCGCGAACCGCGACGACGTCGCCGCCGCCCGCTCGCGAGGCCGGTCGACGACCCGGCTCGTGCTCGACGAGCGGATGCGTGGCGGCATGGTCGAGGGGCTGCGCGCCTGGGCCGCGGCAGGCAGCGTCCGTGGTCGCGTCGTTGCGCGTCACGAGCACCCCGGATGGACCCTCGAGCAGGTCGCTGACCGCCTCGGGGTGGTGGCGTTCGTGTTCGAGGGTCGGCCCAACGTGTTCGCCGACGCCTGCGGCGTCCTGCGGACCGGCAACGCCGTGGTGTTCCGCATCGGCTCCGACGCCCTCGGGACCGCGCGGGCGATCGTCACGCACGCGCTCGATCCCGCCCTCGCGTCGGCTGGGCTGCCAGCCGGTGCGGCGGGCCTGGTCGACGCTCCCTCGCACGCCGCGGGCTGGGCGCTGTTCAGCGACCCGCGGCTCGCTCTGGCGGTCGCACGCGGATCCGGCACGGCGGTGCGCCAGCTCAGCGCGGTCGCCCAGCAGGCCGGCAACGCCGTCTCCGCCCACGGCACGGGCGGGGCGTGGCTGCTGGCCAGCGAGCACGCCGATGGCGCCAAGCTGTCGGCCGCCGTGCACCGTTCGCTCGACCGGAAGGTGTGCAACACGCTCAACACCGTCGGTGTCGCCAGATCGCGAGCCGACGAGCTCGTGCCCGTGGTGCTCGACGCCCTCACACGCGCCGCGGCCGACCTCGGCACCGAGCCCAAGCTCCACGTCCTCGAACGTGACCGCGCGGTGGTCGATCCGAGCTGGTTCGAGACCACCGTGCCGATCCACCGCGCCGAGGGCGTGCGCGACGAACCCCGGGCCGAGATCCTCAGCGAGGCGGAGCTCGCCGCAGAGTGGGAGTGGGAGCGCTCCCCGGAGGTGTCGCTGTTCCTGTTCGACGAACTGGAGCAGGGCATCGCGACCTTCAACCGCACCTCACCCCGCTTCGTGCTGTCGCTGCTGAGCGAGGAGGTCGCCGAACACGACCAGGTCTGGGCCCGGGCCGAGGCCCCGTACGTCGGTGACGGGTTCACCCGCTGGGTCGACGGTCAGTACGCCCTCGGGACCCCGGAGCTCGGGCTCTCCAACTGGGAACACGGGCGTCTGCTGGGCCGGTCCGGCATCCTGTCGGGCGAGTCCATCATCACGGTGCGCTCCCGCGTCCGGCAGCAGGACCCGGACGTCCACCGCTGAGCCCGGGTATGGGGTCGGACGGTCCGGCATCGACCAGCCGGTGCGGCAGGACCGCGTCGGCGACCCCCGCGCAGCGCCCGCGCCTCGAGCGGGACCGGCGGCGGGGTCAGAGCAGGTCGCGTCCCGCCGCCCAGGCCGTGAGCTCGTGGCGGTTGGACAGCTGCAGCTTGCGCAGGACCGCCGAGACGTGGGTCTCGACCGTCTTGATCGAGATGTGCAGTCGGCCGGCTACCTCGCGGTAGGTGTACCCGCGGGCGATGTGGCGCAGGACCTCCTTCTCGCGCGTGGTGAGCTGGTCCAGTTCGGGATCGGTGCCGTCGACGCCCGGCGGGAGTTCCCCCGCGAAGGCGTCCAGCACGAACCCGGCCAGACGGGGGCTGAACACCGCGTCGCCCTGGTGGACGCGCACGATGGCCCGGACCAGCTCCTCCGAGGAGATGGTCTTGGTCACGTAGCCGCGGGCCCCGGCACGGATCACCTGGATCACGTCCTCGGCGGCATCGGACACGCTCAGCGCCAGGAACCGCACGTCCGGGTGGGTCTCGCGGATGGCCTCCAGGACCGCCCGGCCGCCCCCGCCGGGCATGTGCACGTCGAGCAGGACGACGTCGGGACGGGTGGCGCGGATCCCCTGGATCGCGGCGTCGACGTCGCCGGCATCGCCGACGATCGTCACCTTCGTCCCGAGCTCGGCGATCACCCCGGCCCGGAACAGCGCATGGTCGTCGACGAGGAAGACCCGGATGGCTCGGCTCACGGGCGGTGACCTCCTGGGGTGGTGGTGGCGCGGTCGGAGACGTGAGTGGTCGGCGGGCCTGGACGGGGGACCGTGACCTCCACCTCGGTGCCCGCATCGAGCTCGGTGTGCAGCGCGGCACGCCCGCCGTGCCGCTCCACCCGCTCGACGATGGAGCCGCGGATGCCGGCCCGGTCGCCGGGGACCGAGTCGGGGTCGAAGCCGCGGCCACGATCGCGGATGAAGGCGACCACCTGATCGTCCTGCACCTCGACGAAGACGTCCGCACGGTCGGTCCCGCTGTGCTTGGCGACGTTGACACAGGCCTCGCGGATCGCGGCGAGCAGTGCCCAGACGTGCTCGTCGAGCGCGGTCTCACCGACCACCACCACCTCGATGGTGAGCCCGTGGATCGCCTCGACCTCCTCGGTGATGCCCTGCACGGCCTCGGTCAGGGTCATCGCCGTTCCGGTGGCGGTGGCGCCGTACAACCAGGTCCGGAGCTCGCGTTCCTGGCGCCGTGCCAGCGCGACCATGCGCTTCGGGTCGTCGCTGCTGCGCTGGATCAGGGCCAAGGTCTGCAGCACCGAATCGTGCAGGTGCGCGGCCAGCTCGGCGCGTTCCTCCTGGCGCACCCGCTCCCGCCGCTCGGCACCGAGCTGGTCGATCAGTCGCCACAGCCACGGGCCGAACAGCAGACCGAGGCCAGCGAGCGCCGTCAGGAGCACGATGATCAGCTCCTGCGCCCCGCCGAGCGAGCCGGTGGTGGCCAGCGCTCCGGCGATCGCCAGGGCGACCAGTGCCGTGCCCGCCACGATCCTGAGCGGTGAGGTGGGCGCCGCCGCAGCGCGCCGCAGCGCGTCGCCGGGCGCGTGGCCGGTCAGGTGCGACCAGGCGGCTCGGTCGTCGGTGTCAGCCCGGGTCCACAGCACGGCCGAGCCCGCCGCCAGGAGCACGATCGGGCCGACCACCTGATCGCCGAACCACACGCCGACGGCTCGCAGCAGCAGCAGGACCCCGAGCACGATCAGCGCCAGCGCGACGGCCTGCTGGCCGGTCGCGGGCCGGCGTCGCGGTGGCGCTTCGGCCGCCGGCGGGATCGTCGCCCAGAGGACCCCGTAGAGGACCAGCCCAGCTCCGCCCGCGAACGCCAGTACGGCGAAGGCGATGCGCACGAGGACCGGATCGACGCCCAGCCGCCATCCGAGCCCGGCGGCGACCCCGGCGACCACACGGCCCTGCTGTGGTCGGGCGAGCCGGGGCGGCTTTGCCGGTGCCCTGGCGTGACCGGCGCCCACGGCCGCCGCGGGGGGCGCCGGGGGCGTGGGAGGTGTCGTGGTCGCAGGGGTGTCGGACATGGGGTGATGGTGGCACAGCGAGCGCCATCGTGGCAGTCGGCGGTGCCCGAGCCCACCCCCGGGGTTCTCAGGGTCGCACCAGGGTGGTCACCTATCGCGGTCCGTCGTCGCCCGGCGCATGCTCTGGGTGCAGGGTGCGGGAGGTCCGCACACGGTGCGAGGAGCACGACGTGGACACGATGCAGATCCCCCCACCACCCACCGGCGACCACGCCTCCGACGGCCCATCCGGTGAGCGCCCCCCGCTGCGCCGGCCCCGCGAGGGCCGCATCCTGGCCGGGGTCGCCGCCGGTCTGGCGGACCACCTCGGGTGGGACGTCTCCCTGGTGCGGCTGCTGTTCGTGGTCGTGACGTTGATCACCCAGGGACTCGGGCTGATCGTCTACGTCTTCGCCGCGCTGCTGATCCCCGCCGCCGAGCCGGGCACCCCGCGTCCCACTCGGTCGACGCGACCGGCCAGCGAGCTCGGTGGCCGTCCGCCGTCGTTCTGGCTCGGCGTCGGGCTGCTCGTCATCGGTGCCTGGTGGCTGTTCGCGGTCACCCCGATGCGCTTCGGGCTGCTGCCGGGCGTCTCGATGGGCTCGATCGCCGCCCCGCTGCTGCTCATCGCCTTCGGGTTGGCCCTGTGGGTGACCGGCGACCGCTCGCCAGCCGCTCCGACCGCTCCCGCCCCGACCTCCCTCGCGCCCGGCGCGACGACCCAGCAGGCCATCGACCGTCCTACCACCGCCCAGGAGCCCACCATGGACACCACCACCTACCCCACCCGACAGGACCCCTCGTCCGCCCCGCCGTCGCCTCCCGTGCCGCCCACCGCGCAGGGCGCTGACTGGACCCCGCCCCCGGCACCCGAGCGCTCGCGCAGCATCCTCGGCCGCGCGACCGTCGGGCTGATGCTGGTCACCGTCGGTGTCCTGTGGACGCTTCGTCTGGCTGGTGTGCTGTCCATCACCGGCGGGCAGCTGCTGGCCGCAGCGTTGCTCGTCGTCGGTCTCGGACTGCTCGTCGGCGCCGTCGTCGGCCGCAGCCGCGGGCTGATCTGGCTCGGTGTGGTGCTGCTGCCGCTGGTCCTGGTGGCCCAGATCCCCGGCTCGAGCTGGGTGCGTGCCGTCCCGGTCGTCAGCTCCGATTCGGGGGCCGCCGGCGAGATCCGCCTGACCCCGGACGAGTTCGAGGATCTGGAGCGTGACTACGAGATCGGTGCCGGCTCGATCCGGATCGACCTGACCGAGCTGCCGTTCGACGGCGAGTCCATCGACCTGGAGGCCTCGGTCGGCGCCGGCGAGATCCGCATCATCGTCCCCGACGACGTGACCGTCTCGGCCACCGGCAGCGTGGGCATCGGGCAGATCCGGCTCGAAGAGCGCAGCGCCGGCGGACTCGGCATCGGCGACCTCGAGGTGGAACTCGAGCCCGATGACCCGGCCGGTGACATCACCCTGGAACTGGAAGCGGGACTCGGTGACATCACCCTGGACGTCGCGCCCGCCAACGTGGGCAGCCGCAACTGAGCCGCGCCGCCCAGCCGGGCTCGTCCGACACCGCCCCGACCCACAGACCACGGAGGATCACCATGGAACGCCACCCCCTCGACCTGATCTCGCTGACCGCGGGAACCGTCTTCACCATCGCCGCCGTCGTCGGACTCTCCGGCGCCCTCACCCTCGGCATCGCCGACCTCCGGTGGATCGGCCCGGCCCTGCTCGTGCTGTTCGGCATCGTCCTGGTCGCCACCTCGGTGACCCGGCGGGACGACGAGGTCGCCGAGGCGCCCGCCGCCGACGGTGCTGTCACCGATGGGCCGTCCGAGCGGACCGTCGACACCGACTGAGCGGTCCGCCTGCCGGCATCCGCTGCCCGGCCGGCGACCCCCCGCCCCCGGAACCCGGGCTCTGTCCCGGTTCCGGGGGCACCCTGTTGGTCGGTAGGGTTCGTACACGGTGGACGTGACCACGGCCACCGGAGCGTCGAGCAGCTCCGTCGCAGACCGACGCCACCCGTCCACCGCGCCAGTCCCCACCGACGGGCCGGGCGACGGGAGGCAGGCAAGGACGACGCCGTGCCCGCGACCATCATCGTCGGGGCCCAGTGGGGCGACGAGGGCAAGGGCAAGGCCACGGACCTGCTCGCGGACACCACCGACCTCGTCGTCCGCTACCAGGGCGGCAACAACGCCGGTCACACCGTCATCGTCGGTGACCAGGTGTTCAAGCTCCACCTGATCCCGTCGGGGATCCTCTACCCCCACGTCACGCCGGTGATCGCCGATGGGGTGGTCATCGATCCGAAGGTGCTGCTGGAGGAACTCGACGGGCTCGAGGCGCGGGGCCTGGATGCGTTCGCGCGCGTCAAGGTGTCGGGCAACGCCCACCTGATCATGCCCTACCACCGCGAGCTCGACCTGTTGATCGAGCGCCGGTTGGGCAAGGCCAGCCTCGGCACCACCAAGCGGGGGATCGGACCGGCGTACGCCGACAAGGCCTCGCGGGTGGGCCTGCGCTTCCAGGACCTGTTCGACGAGAAGATCTTCCGGCAGAAGCTCGACGCCGCCCTCGTCCACAAGAACGAGCTGCTGACCAAGATCTACAACCGCCTGCCCATGGATCTCGAGGAGATCGCGACCGAGTACCTCGGCTACGCCGACCGCCTGCGTGGGCTGCTGACCGACACCACCGAGATGATCCACACCTCGCTGGAGGGCGGGAAGCACATCCTCCTCGAGGGGGCGCAGGGCACGCTGCTCGACCTCGACCACGGCACCTACCCCTTCGTCACCTCCTCGAACCCGGTGGCCGGGGGCGCCCTGACCGGTGCCGGCATCGGCCCGCGGCACGTCGACCGGGTCATCGGCATCACCAAGGCCTACATCACGCGCGTCGGGACGGGGCCCTTCCCGACCGAGCTGTTCGACGACGTCGGCACCCGCATGACCGAGATCGGGGGCGAGTACGGCACCACCACGGGACGCCGGCGACGGGTCGGCTGGTTCGATGGGGTCCTGGCCCGCTACGCCAACCGGGTGAACGGCTTGACCGACCTGTTCCTGACCAAGCTGGACGTGCTCAGCGAGTTCGCGACGCTCAAGGTCGCCACCGGCTACCGCTACGACGGGCGCGAGTACGTGCACTTCCCGCCCCACCAGTCGATCTTCCACCATGCCGAGCCGGTGTACGAGCAGGTGCCCGGCTGGGGCGGCGACATCACCGAGGTGGAGCGCTACGACGACCTGCCGCGCGAGGCGCGCGACTACGTCGACCTGCTCGAAGAGCAGTCCCAGACCCCCATCACGTGGGTGTCGATCGGTCCGAAGCGGACCCAGACCCTGGTCCGCCGTGACGTCCCGCTCGTGCCGGGGGCCGCCACCGGCTGAGGCTCGGAGCCGTCAGCCCACGCCGCCGCCCGCCACGACGGTTCGGCCGCGAGCGCTCAGCCGTGGTCAGCCGGGGAGGCGACGACCTGCTCGGCGAGGTAGGCCCGGGTGGCCTGGTAGGCCGTCTCGATGCGCCCGGTGACCTTGGAGGTGTCGCGGTAGCGCAGCTGCGAGGGGTCGTCGGGGTCCATCGGGTCGCCGGTCGGCAGGACGTGGACCTCGATGTCCGGTCCGATCGCCGCCATCTCCTCGACGAACCGGTGACGACGTGCGATCTCGAAGGCGACCGTCGCGACCTGCCACGGCTTGGTGGGCGCGACCAGAGGCTGCTCGACGCGGCCCACCTGCAGGACGTGGATCACCCGGGCTCCCAGCTGCTCGGCGCGTCCGACCGGGATGGAGTCGACCAGCCCGCCGTCGAGGTGGTGCACGCCGTCCACCTCGACGGGTGGCAGCAGGCCCGGCACGGCGGTGGAGGCCAGCAGCGCGTCGATCAGCGGACCCGAGTCGAACCAGCGGGCGCTGGCGGTCTCGATGCCGGCCGCCACGCACTGGAAGGGGATCGCGAGGTCCTCGAAGGTGCGCACGGCAAGCGCCGTGAGCAGCAGGCGCTGGAGACGGTGGTTGCCGTGCAGGTGGGTCCGGGTGCGGGCGAAGGTGCTGGCCTGCTCCAGCAGCGACGCCTCGAACGGGCTGTTGGACTCGACGTCGGTCCACAGCCGGCACAACCGCCCGATGGCGGCGTCCGGGTCCGCCGCGAGGATGGCGCCGTTGATGGCCCCGACGGAGGTCCCGAGCACGAGGTCCGGGCGGATGCCGTGCTCGAGGAGCGCCCTGAGCATGCCGACCTCGACGGCACCGTGGACCCCGCCGCCCCCGAGCACGAAGGCCACCGGCCGCGACGGTTGGTCGGGGCCGCTCTGGGCGGTTCCCGTGGCCTCCGGCACCGCTCGTCCTCCGGTCGGGTGCGCAGGCTAGCCGCCGTCCAGGTGGACGGTGGTGGCGCGGGTGGGGCGGTGGTGACCCGCGGTGCGGGGTGGTGCCTGGTCGGC
>Ga0208075_1000944_pt1 | contig 10814 bp, 8 predicted proteins | sample HotLakmasection5_FD_184728 | JGI IMG/M metagenome (GOLD analysis project Ga0208075, IMG submission 184728) | Hypersaline microbial mat communities from Hot Lake, Washington, USA - Section #5 (SPAdes) | ecosystem: Environmental > Aquatic > Non-marine Saline and Alkaline > Hypersaline > Microbial... | reverse complement strand
CCGACGGCCATTTGCGCAAGAATGGTGAAGATAACCAGTGCCCAATCGTGCATATTCATGGTTTTATATCTCCTCCCCATTGACGATAGTGGCCGAACCACTGTCAGTCAGGACGGTGTCTTTGTGCGGTTTGAATACAGCTGCTGGCCTGGTCATGGCGGGATCAGGCAGCGGGTAGACGTTTTCCACCTCGCCATATTTGGCGCGGAGTTCGTCCATGTCGCCAAAATCCAGCGCGCGCATCGGGCACACAGACACACAAGCTGGCTTTTGCCCGGCGTCAACATAGTCGTGGCAAAGGTCGCACTTGGTCATCACGCCGGTGCTGTCATTTAACTGGGGTGCGCCGTAGGGGCAGGCCCACTCGCAGTAACGGCAGCCGATGCACTTGTCTTCGTCGATCAGCACAATGCCATCGTCACGCTTGGTAATGGCATTGGCCGGGCAGACATCCATACAAGGTGGATTCTCGCAGTGATAGCAGGCCGTGCTGACATAGTAGCTGAAAATGTTGTGAGTCCAGGCTTCGCCCACTTTCAACCACTCGCCGCCTTCGACCTCGACGACACGCCGCCATTTGCGGCCATCCTGAAGATCGTTCTTGTCCTGGCACGCAATCTGGCAGGCCTTGCAGCCAGAGCACGCGCTCAGATTGACATAAAAGCCTAGTTGATTGGCCATTTTTCTGTCTCCTTAAGCTTTCTCTACCTGCACGACGACCGAATGCTGCGTGTTGCCGAAGGCAATCGGGGTAACACGATGCGATGTCAGGACATTGATGCAGCCACCACGATCGATGCCATTTTCATCCGGATCGTACCAGGCTCCCTGAGGTAGATCGACCACACCCGGCATAATTTTGTTGGTCACGCGGACGGGGATCATCACCGTGCCATAGTCATTAAAGACTCGCACCATATCACCATCTTCGATTCCACGTTCGCGAGCATCGATTGAATTCATGAACAGACGCTGTGGGAACGCTTCTTTAGTCCATGGATTCTCATCATGGGTCGAGTGTACCCTGGGCATATAGTGATGTCCCATTGCCTGTAACGGGTACTCAGAGGCTTTGGGTCCGAAGGGACCTTCAACTTCAGGAATGTACTTGGGTACAGCAGGAATGCGTTCGGGATCGTTGCGGTCGAACATGGCAGCAGAGAAGATTTCGATTTTGCCGGATGGCGTATCCAGCGGATTTTCTTCAGGATTTTCACGGAAATCCTTGAAGGCAAACGATGGTTCCTCAACGCGACGCTGGAAGAAGCCAACATTATTATCCATCAGCTCTTCCCAGGTGGGGAAATCTTCATAACGTTCGCGGCGCTGTTCCACAATGCGCTGCATCCACTCTTCGTTGCTCAGACCTTCGGTGTATTCTTCACCGAGTCCCAGGCGGTCCGCAATCGCCGCGCAGATATCAAAGTCACTCATTGTTTCGAACGGCGGATCAAGCAGTTTACGCTGGAACATCGCCTCTTCACCGTATTTCCAGGAACCCGTAATGCCGTAGAATTCAAATGGCATCGCAGCTGGCAGTAGAATATCGGCGAATTTGGCGGTGGGGGTCATGAAGTGCTCGTGGATGAGGATAAATTCGCACAGGCTTTCATCTGCCAGGATTTCCGCGGTGCGGTTAATGTTGGGATGCTGGTTAATCAGGCAATTGCTGGCCACAGCATAGATCATTTTGATGTTGGTATCTAACTGATCTACACCTCTCAGGCCATCTTCTGGCCCCATCTCAGTACCACGGAGGACGGCTTCATGCCATTCTACCGATGGGATACTGGCGGAGATTGGATTCGAACCACTTGGGAAACCCGCACCACCCGCACCACCACCGACCTGGAACGCAATACCACCTGCCCAGCCGCCGGAGATACCGACATTGCCGGTAATTGCAGGTAGTACACAACCGGCGCGGACTGCTTCTTCACCCCACTCGCGACGCTGCATACCGTAGCCCTGGTACATCATGGCCGGTTTGACGGTGGCGTATTCACGCGCGATCTGGGCGATTTTAGCGGCTGGCACAGCGGTAATGGCTTCGGCCCATTCTGGTGTCTTAGGAACCCCGTCAACAGTGCCCATCAGATAGTCTACGTAGGACTCTTCGTCTTCGTAGCCTTCTGGCATCTGTGACTGATCGAAGCCAACGCAGCAGCGCTCAATGAAGTCCTTGTCGTGCAGGTCTTCGGTGACGATGACATAAGCCATCGCGGTGAGCATAGCCGAGTCGGTGCCGGGGCGGATCGGAATCCACTCGTCGGCCAGGGCAACCGTCGAAAGCGATTGACGTGGGTCAATCGAGATGACTTTGGCGCCATTCTCGCGGGCTTTCTTGACGAAGTAGGCCGTATTGGTGCCGTCGATCATCTCAGATGGGTTCCAGCCCCACATGAGGATATAGCGACTGTTGACCCAGTCCTGGCGCTGGGCGCCGGTGCTCTGTGTGCCGTAGACGATCGGCGTAGCGACCTGGGTCGCTGCCCAACTGTAATTGTTGTAAAAGTTGAGGCTGCCGCCGAAGAGGTTCATCAACCGCATGGCGGTGCCACGGCCATTGAAGCCACCTGAGCCACCAGTACCGTAGGGTACGAAGAAAGCCTGGTTGCCGTAGGTATCCTTGATGCGCTGCATCTCACTGGCAACAGTGTCCAGAGCTTCGTCCCAACTGATTTGCTCAAACTCGCCGCTGCCACGCGGACCGACGCGCTTCATCGGGTATTTGAGACGGTCGGGATGATATTGACGGCGACGATAAGCGCGTCCACGAGTGCAGGCCAGCACGCGCGGCTTATCGATTTCGTCGTAATTACTGTCATCTGAACTGATACGGGTGATAACACCATCCTTCACATGGACCAGTATAGGACAACGCCCACCGCAGTTGTGTGCCGGGCAGGCACAGCGGTATACATCACCCTCTTCAGCGAACGCACTGCCCAGCGAATCAGCGTTCTGGGCAAGGCTGGACGGGATACCACCATTCGCCAACACCGCGGCTGTTCCGCCCAGCGCCGCGCTCCACTTCATGAAGCTGCGACGGGACATCACCGTTTTGTTGACGAGGTCGTTGAGCAAGTTCTTCTCACTCATAGTGTCCTCCGTTGGATAAGATTTCGGAATACAGAAATTTGACGTAGGTTAAAATTGTTTTTTGCATAGAGATTCCATACTTTCTATTGTGTAGATAACAGAATTCTACAGCAGTAAAAAAAACCTTTGTATCACCCGATCGGGTGATATTTTTCACAATTGTGTTGATTTAAGATGCGTGGTGGATATTGTTGCGCCTCTCATGCGACGATGGCAGCAGGGCCGTGGCCCCGTAATGTAACTTGGTGGATGACAAAAATCAGAATGGGCGGTTAGCTTTCTCCGTGGACGCGACGGCTATCGTGCTGAACACCAGAAAAACTGTTACAATGCTGAACATGAATGAACAAATGCGCGAGCAGCTCCGACAACTGGATAGAGAACCGCTCATCGACATCATCTTAGATTTGCGTGATGACTTGGAACCATGAAACGCTGCCTGCAATGCGATACGGAATTTGATGGGGCCTGCTGGCGCTGTCCGGCATGCGGTTACGAGCCAGAAACCGTCAGCGGTATGTCTGTCTTTGCCCCAGAACTGGCCTACCAGAACGACACCTATGATGCCAGGTCGTTTGCCCGCCTGGCTGAGATTGAATCCGGACACTTCTGGTTTGAGGCACGCAACCGTCTGCTGCTGTGGTTGGTCCAAAAATACTTTCCAAATCCGGAGACGTTGTTTGAGGTTGGCTGTGGAACCGGTTTTGTGTTGCAACATCTGAGTGAACATTTACCACATACCATGTTCTATGGTAGTGATTTGTTGCTTGAAGGGTTGAGATTTGCTGCATATCGTGTGCCAGATGCGACACTGTTTCAGATGGATGCCCGTCAAATCCCTTACCGCAACGCATTCGATATGTTGGGTGCATTTGATGTGATAGAGCATATCGATGAAGATGAGGCCGTTCTAGACCAGATGTTTCAGGCCATAAAGCCCGGCGGCGGCATCATTATCAGTGTCCCACAGCATCAGTTCCTGTGGAGCATTGTCGATGATATGAGTTATCATAAACGACGTTACAGCAAAGATGAGCTGACAGGCAAAATCGAACGAGCAGGTTTTCAGGTCTTGATGACGACATCATTCGTTTCGCTGCTGCTGCCTTTCATGGTGCTCAGCCGCAGGCGAAAAACTGCCAGCGTAAAGACCGGTTTTGATCGCCGTATGGAGTTCAAACTCGGCCCCCTACTGAATACATCGCTCTCCAGAGTAATGGATTTTGAGCGTCTATTAATACGGTCGGGGGTCTCATTCCGGGCCGGTGGTTCGCGGTTGATTGTTGCGCGCCGACCTGTACAGACATCCTGATTGCTCAATAGGCGCTTGCAGAGTGTTGACAGTGTGTACCAACCATAAAAGACATTGCGTTCCCCGGCCTGGTACGTCTACTCGCCGTTTTGCCCCTTTCAGGACAGCCCATGTTTGGGCAGAATTGTTGTTCGGTGTTCATCACTGTTTTGTTGCGCTGACCAGACCTTCATAGATCCAGTCCGCACGGAATACCGCTTTTGTCTAGAACCACGTTATTGTGGGGTGCTACCAACATTCGGTTATGATGACAAGAATCCCCTTCAATCGCCCGGCCATCGTCGGTCATGAGTTTGAGTACATGCGCCAGGCGGTGTCAGAAAGACGACACATCGCCGGCGATGGCTATTTCACAAAAAAAAGCCAGCAGATGTTGGAAGAACTGCTCGGGGTGCCGCGTGTATTGCTGACCAGTTCCTGCACGCATGCGCTGGAAATGATGCCGATTCTGCTGGATATTCAACCTGGCGATGAAGTCATTATTCCGTCTTTCACCTTTGTATCGACTGTGAACGCATTTATCCTGCGTGGCGCGGTCCCCGTATTTGTCGATATTCGGCCAGACACGCAAAACCTCGACGAGCGTTTGCTGGAGAGCAGGATAACGCCCCGTACGAAGGCGGTGATTGTGGTACATTATGCCGGTGTCGCCTGTGAGATGGATCAGATTCAGGCGATTTGCGATAAGTACCGCATCGCTTTGCTGGAAGACAACGCGCACGGTCTGTTTGGCAGATACCGGAACCAGAACCTGGGCACTTTCGGCGTAATGGCTACGCAGAGCTTTCACGAAACCAAGAACATTATCTCCGGTGAGGGTGGGGCGCTTGTCATCAAAGATGCCGCCTATATCGAACGGGCCGAGATAATCCGCGAAAAAGGGACAAACCGCAGCCAGTTCTTCCGCGGTCAGGTCGACAAATACACCTGGGTAGATATCGGTTCAAGCTATCTGATGTCGGATATTTCGGCGGCTTACCTGACGGCTCAACTGGAACAACAGGCGACTATTCAACAGCGCCGCCATGAGATATGGGCATCGTACGCCGAGAATCTACATGACTGGGCGGGCGCAAACGGTGTGACTCTGCCATATGTGCCACCCCACTGCGAACATCCGGCCCATATTTTTTACATGCTGTTACCTACGCTGAGTGACCGGCAGAAGCTCATTGCCTGGCTTAAGCAACATGGTATAATGGCCGTGTTTCATTATCAGCCACTTCACCTGTCACCTATGGGTCTGCAATATGGATACAAGCAGGGTGATTGTCCGGTAACCGAAGATATCGCTGATCGGTTGGTGCGGTTGCCCCTTTTCTACGATCTGACACCGGACCAGCAGGGCAGGGTCATCGATCTGATTGTGCAGACCGAACTCATGCCAAATTAGCTGAGCAACAGGTCAATTCTCTGTAGGGCACGAAAGGAGCAGGGGGGAAAGATTGACCCCTGGCGCGCTGCCATGACTTTCAGCATTTCTTCCGTTATTCCCGTTTATAACAGTGAGCGCACGCTGCCTCTACTCATCCCCCGGCTATGTACTGTTTTGCAGGAAACGGCCACTGAATTTGAGATTATTCTCGTCAATGATGGCAGCCGCGACAATAGTTGGGACGTAGTGACACAGCTTGCTGCGCAGTACGACCAGGTGATTGGCATCAATCTGATGCGCAACTATGGGCAGCACAACGCGCTGCTGTGCGGAATCAATCAGGCTCGCTATGAGGTCATCATTACGCTGGATGACGACTTACAGAACCCGCCAGAAGAAATCCCCAAACTGGTCCACAGGCTGGCCGAAGGGTACGATGTCGTCTATGGCCTGGCGGAGAGCCGCCAGTACAGCCCTTTGCGCCGGCTCGTAACGCATCTGACAAAAATCCTGATCGAAAAATCCACCGGTGCGAAGATTATCGGACAGTCAAGCGGTTTTCGCGCGTTCCGCGCCGAACTCCAGGGCGCTTTCGTTAACTATCGTGGCCCCATCGTCGAAATCGACGTGATTTTGAGCTGGGGCACTACATCGTTCAACCATGTGAACGTCAGCCATCAGCAGCGTACTGTTGGCCGATCAAACTATACACTGGGCAAGCTGATCACTCACACGGTCAACGTAGTAACTGGATTCAGTGTGCTGCCGCTGCAACTTGCCAGCTATCTGGGTTTTATGTTCACATTCGCCGGATTCCTGATACTGATTTATGTTATTGGCCGTTATCTGATGCTGGGTTACAGTGTGCCCGGGTTCCCGTTCCTGGCGTCAATCATCGCCATTTTTTCCGGCGTCCAGTTATTTACGCTAGGTATCATTGGCGAATACCTGGCCAGGCTGTACAAACGTGGTTTCGACCAGCCATCCTATTTGATCCGAGAGCGCACCACGTCGGAACAGAACTGAATCGACCGGCGTATACTATGACATTCTATGTCCGCTCAGAAAGAACCCATTAGCCTTGAATATGCTGTCGATCCAGTTTCTGAAGTATGCAACCATCGGTCTGTCACGATCTGTACTAGGTTATATACTCTATCTGGCACTCACTTTCATTGGTATTGAACACAAGCTGGCCATGACTCTGTTGTATATCAACGGGGTCGCTATCAGTTACTTCGCCAACAGAAAATGGACATTTAACGATAATGGCAACTTATCGCGCAGCGCGCCACGTTTTCTGTTGGTCTATGGAATAGGGTATATCATCAATTTAGTCATTCTGCTGATCTTTGTGGACTATCTGCATTTCCCGCACCAACTGGTGCAGCCGGTGGCGATTGTAATTGTTGCGGCATTTCTGTTCACTATGCTGAAGCTGTTTGTGTTTAACAAAAATCTCGGGCTTACAGAGAGCACCGTGCAACGATATGTCGGCGATCCGGAAGCATAGACTCACTCTGAACCGGCAGCAGCATAAGATCGACTCATATAGTCCCTGAGGGAAACATCAATGGACGATGCAAGCAAAAGCAGACTAATTGAAGAGATCAACGAAGTATCGCAGCATTATCACAGTGGTAAGCTGGCTGGCGTGAACGACATTTATCATATCTACGTCCGCGATTATCTCATCTCCCGTACCGGCGGTGATTCTGCGCTTGAGGTCGGCTGCGGCAGCGGTCTGTGGACTCGCCTGCTGTGCGAACGCTATAACAGCGTCGATATTGTCGATGGCTCCGCAGAACTGCTGGCAAAAGTCGCCGAGGAAAACAAAGGGCGGCAGGCAAATATCACCACCCATCATATGCTGGTCGAGGATTTTGTGAACCAACCATTGCAACGCTGGGAGCACATCTACATCACATTTCTCCTCGAGCACCTGCTTGACCCCGTCGATGTTCTCAGCCGTCTTAAAGATCGCCTGCTGGATCATGGCGTTCTGTTTTTGTCGGTCCCCAATGCCTTGTCGGTACACCGTGTGATTGCCCATCGAATGGGGCTGATTGACGATCCGCAGCAGCTATCCGAGAACGATAGGATGATGGGACACAAGCGTGTCTATACCCGTGCCTTAATGCATGATCATCTGACGCGAGCTGGGCTGGATGTCATCAACCTGGAGACAATCACGCTTAAGCCGCTATCGCTGGCGCAAATGGATGACTGGAGCGTGGAGATGGCGTTGGGTTTCTGTGAGTCGCGAGAGATGGGGCCGGACAATGGAGCTTACATCGTTGCGACCGCCAGACGACGCCAGATTGCAGCGGATGCCATCTGATCGCGCTGGTAGCAGCGATGTTATGAATAACCAAAGTGAAAAGCACCGGGTAAACATGGAAACCAGGCATTCCCTGCCGGATGCCTTACTGACAGCGTCGGTCTTCGGCATGATCGCTTCTGTGGTGCTGGCCATCCAGTATGTTTACAACCGGTTCGGCTATACACAGGATTGGCTGCCGGTTGTGTCGGTGCTGGGGGTTGCCTTCTTCGTTCTTTGTGCCCCACCCATTATCCTCAATAATCGTTTCCAACCAGCGGGGTGGTGGCTGTCTCCTGCCGCTGTTGTGCTGTATGCGCTGTTGCTTGTAGCGCTGATTGCGTGGTTGGCCTATCATTCCGGCATTCCGCTAGGTATCCCGTTGACAATCATCGGTTGGAGCTTCGGACTGGTGATATTCAGCCGGTGGCTGCGCCGCGATCACCTGCTCTGGAGCCTGTTGTTTGTCCTGATTGTGGGGTTCATCTTTTCGACCATCCTCACCGAACGCCACGCGCCGCTGATCCTGGAATCGATCCTGTTTGGTGGAGGGCACATCGATAACTTCTTCCACGCGAGTTACACCAACATACTGGTGACCTATGGCGTGCCATCAACCGGCCTGGATGGCACCGTCGCTATTCCATATCATTTTCTGAGTCACTGGTTGTTCGGGCATCTTGCTCATCTGACTGGTGTTCACACCCTCGACTTTTATATGTTAGGTTATCCAGTCATTTTCGTCAGCCTGACGTTCTTCAGTATCATTCTGTTTGTTGTTGTTGTGCGCACCGATCTGAAACCCGGTCGCTGGCTTGTTCGGCGTGATGTCGTGTTCTGGCTGCTCTTCTTCGTTGTTCTTTATGACGGCTTCGCTCCGGGGCTGGTCAGAGAACTGCGAATTGATACGATGCGCATCGTCCGCAGCGAATCGCAGAATGTCAGTGTGGGCCTTACTTTTCTGATTTTCAGCATCACCTGGGTGGCGCTGCGCGCCCGCGCCCCGAATCAGAGCCGGGCTTTTATGCTCGTGATCCCCATTATGGTGGGCCTGCTGGGCTTCGTTAAGGGTTCTCAGGTTATGCTGTTGATGATGTTCGCGGGGTATTTCTACGTGCGGTTGGGCTTCTATCGTTATCGGTGGGGCAATATCTCCGCAGTTCTGGCATTGATGGCGTTTGCATTCGTCTTTTTGCAGATTAGCTCCGGGCGCGCTGAAAGCGATTATCAATGGATCGAGGCATTTCACTTCTACAACATGCGGATACCGCACAGTGTTAAGCCCTCGTGGTTTCTGTTCTTCTTTTTGTGGTCGTGGCTGTTTGTTGGCCTGCGCCTGGGCGCATTCAGGCGTATTGGCGAGCTAATCGATGCCGTCAGACAGCGGCGGCTGCTGGATGTGGAACTGATTCTGGTGGCGTGTGCTGGTAGTTTTGCCATCGTATCGGTTGTTGCCTTCGACAGCGGTGCTTCGTTTTTCTACGTCAACTTCCAGAGATGGTTAGCGCTGGCGCTGCTGCTGGTCTATCTTCCATTTGTGGACCTGACACGAATTCGTCAGGTTACACCGGCCCAGACTGCAATAGCCGTCACTTCGATTTTATTTCTGCTGGGCGCATATACCAATGCCAACGAACGCGCCAGCGAGATGTTTGCCAAACAGCGCAGCGTCCGACTGTGGACCGGTGATGTGCGTCAGGGGTTGCGCCAGGATGTTACGGGTTGGTTGAGTGGTGGCTTCTCTGGTTTGCCTTTGGGGGCCAGTCTGCGTTCCCTGGAAGAACATCCGAATTTCCCCATTCTCGCCGAGCTGCGATCAATCTACGATCTGCCCGAAAGCGAGAAGCGCCAGAACCTGCTCTATATCCCGGCGAACGATCCGATTTGGAGTCTTCACCCCGAATGCAACACTGTACCTTTGCTCATCAGTGCAGTTTCAGGCATGGCCCTGCTGGATGGTGTGCCAGACGCGAACTGTTCTCAGGCCCGTCACTATGGTTATGGAGCCTATGAGCTTCCCACACCGCAAGACAGACTGACGGACGAACAGGTTTGTCAGGCGGCACAATCCAGAGGTTTTGAGCGGGTTGTTGTGCTTCAGCATAACGACTCGCGTCACCTGGACCGCGAGGCTCGCATCTGTGACACCTGACTCGGCATCTGTCGCAGATTAGCAACCTCTGCTTTATACGCATAATTCACTACAAAATCCTATCAGTTATTGCCCGTTTGTCCGGTTTCTTTACGCATACGGATAGCGATTATCCCGTATATTGGAGAAAGGTTATTTTTACGTTTTTAGTTTAGGCAGTGTAAAGATTTGTCATGGAATGCGACGTGCAACAACACTTTGCGATCTGATAAATAGAGAACCATGACAAATCATACAGCCTGCCAAGCTTTCGTTATTCGAACGTTCCCAATCCGATGTCATCGCGCCAACACACCCGCAGCCAGACACAGAGCGACCGTTGCATAACCATCAGCGAATCGCCGTGATTCTGATGCGTGGATGATGACGCCAGACGGACCGAGACCCATATGGGCCTGTGTCGATGTGGAGAAAACCAGCATTATCTGAATGCTGCTGGAGGGGTTAGAGACTATGAACGCTGCCAATCGTCGTTCACTGGCACAGGCAATCACTGTGCTGCTTTCGCTGCTGATGCTCATCAATCCGATGCTGCCGGTACTGGCCGATCTGC
>Ga0208075_1000943_pt1 | contig 10820 bp, 7 predicted proteins | sample HotLakmasection5_FD_184728 | JGI IMG/M metagenome (GOLD analysis project Ga0208075, IMG submission 184728) | Hypersaline microbial mat communities from Hot Lake, Washington, USA - Section #5 (SPAdes) | ecosystem: Environmental > Aquatic > Non-marine Saline and Alkaline > Hypersaline > Microbial... | reverse complement strand
AATAGAGGTGGGCAGGAGCTCGGCAGGGTCCTTTCTTGCTATCGGGAGTTTAGAGCTATCTTGTTTCTTGTCTTCTGAACTTTTCACAAATCGGAGTTTCTCTCTTGGTCAGTGGTTTCAATGCAATTATATCGTGACCAAATAAGCAGGAAAGTTTGTCAGATTTTTGCTGAAAAATCAACTACCTAGTGGCTAAGCACTAATATCAAGGACAAATCACGTCACCGATTCGAGGGACGAGGCGCAAATTTTTCAAGTTTCTACCTTTAAGTGCCGAATATTGTCACTAGACCGTATTTTGCACGAAAAATACGGATCAGAGGTAGGAGAAATTTCTAAGTAGAGATGGCAGCGCCTCTTAAGGGGACGTACTTTTAACGAAATGCTGGCTCGTTCATAGGGGGAGCTTAATGACATCGAGAGTTGGTGAACTACTCGTTCGCTCAGGATTGATCTCAGACGATCAACTTGAAGAGGCGAAACAAAAACAGGGAGACTCAGGAGTATTTCTTGGGACCTCTCTGGTCCAGATGGGATACATCACAGAGGACGATCTTGCCGAAACAATTAGTAAGCAGTACGGAGTTCCGATCATTGAGCTAGATGACTACTCAATTGATGATGCAGTATTACAACTTATCCCTCACAACCTTGCCCTAAAGCATAGCTTAATTCCATTGGTCCAAGACGGTAATACCCTTACTGTAGCCATGGTTGATCCATCCAATATTGTAGCACTTAATGATGTAAAATTTATAACTGGTCTTGATATCCAGGTAGTACTCGCAAAAGAGCAGGCATTAAAATCGGAACAAGAGCGCCTCTATGAGAATAATGTTTCGTATGACAGCATTCTTGATGATTACCAGGATGAGAATGTTGAGGTCGTTGATACCTCAGATGCAGTTGACGTTAATGAGCTTGAGAAAGCAACTGAAGATGCTCCCGTAGTAAAACTAGTTAATGCTGTTCTTACCGATGCAATTCGCAAAGGTGCCTCTGATATTCACATTGAACCGTACGAGAAAGCGTTTAGGGTGCGCTTTAGGATTGATGGCGTGCTCTATGAGATCATGAAACCGCCCCTAAAATTAAAAAATGCCATAACTTCCCGGGTAAAAATTATGGCAGAGCTCGATATTGCTGAGCGTAGGCTACCACAAGACGGTAGAATTAAGCTTAAACTTGGCAATAACAAGGAGATGGACTATCGGGTAAACGTCTTGCCGACACTCTTTGGTGAGAAGGTGGTACTGCGACTCCTTGATAAGTCGAACCTTCAACTTGATATGACAAAGCTCGGTTTTGAAACCAAGCAATTAGCAGATTTTCAAGAATCGATTGCCAAACCCTATGGAATGGTTTTGGTCACAGGTCCGACTGGATCGGGTAAGACCACCACTCTTTATTCTGCCCTGGCAGAATTGAATAAAATAGCAACAAATATCAGTACAGCAGAGGATCCTGTGGAGTTTAACTTGCCCGGAATTAACCAGGCTCAGATGCAGGATGACATCGGATTTAACTTTGCGGCAGCTCTTAGAGCATTTTTAAGACAAGATCCCGACATAATCATGGTGGGTGAGATTCGAGATTATGAAACAGCAGAAATTGCTATTAAGGCCTCACTAACAGGTCACCTGGTTTTATCTACTCTACACACAAACGATGCTCCTTCAACAGTAGGCAGGCTTTTAAATATGGGAGTTGAACCATTCTTGGTAGCATCATCTGTCAATTTAATTATGGCCCAACGGCTTGCCAGAAAAATCTGTGAAAACTGCAAAGAGGAAGCAAAGGTAAACCCTGAGATACTAGTTGATGTTGGGGTTCCAGCAGCTGAAGCAAGACACATGAAGGTCTACAAAGGCAAAGGGTGTGATAAGTGCGCTGATACTGGGTACAAGGGAAGAATTGCCCTTTATGAAGTAATGCCAATGGAAGAAGAATTGCGCGAGTTCGTACTAAACGGTGCCTCTACAACTGAAATTAAGCGTGAAGCTGCAAGGCTCGGCATGATGAGTTTGCGTGCTTCGGGATTGATGCGCCTAAAAGAAGGAATTACGAGCATTGAAGAGGTTCTTAGAGTTACAGCTAGTGAGTAGAGCGTAGCTGTTCGCTAAGAGCAGCCAACGCTAGATAGTTTATTGAGAAGTTTTATTAGTTATTTTTGGAGGCAATATGCCGGTATTTGTATGGGAAGGAACTAATCCAGCAGGAAAAAAAGTCAACGGAGAGCTAGAAGCCCGTGACATGCAGTCGGTTTTTAATGCACTTAAGCGTAAGCGAATTGTGCCTAATGCGAAGAAGATCCGTGAAAAAGGTCAGGGTCTTGAAATGGAGATCAAGATCCCGGGAATGGGGCCGAAGGTTCAACCAAAAGATGTGGTAATCTTTACCCGTCAGTTTGCAACGATGATTGACGCTGGACTTCCAATTGTTCAGGGCCTCGACATCCTGGCTAAGAGTAACCAAAACATAGCATTTAAAAAGGTTCTCCAGGGAGTAAAAGAAGAGGTTGAGCAGGGAAGTACCCTGGCTGAGTCTATGAGCAAGTTCCCTGATGCTTTTGATGATCTCTACGTAAATATGGTAACAGCCGGTGAGAGTGGGGGTATTCTCGATATCATCTTGGAACGTCTTGCAGTTCAACTTGAGAAAACCATGAAGCTTAAGCGTGAACTTAAAACTGCTATGATCTATCCGAGTGTAGTGATTGCAGCAGCGGTAATAGTTACCTCAGTTTTACTTGTTTTTGTTATTCCAACATTTAGTGAGCTATTTGCGGATTTTGGATCAGCGCTTCCTCTCCCAACGCAGATAACTATTAATATTTCAGACTTTGTCGTAGCCAACTGGTTTCTAATATTTGGTGGGATGTTTGGTCTGCTCTTTGTATTTTTTCGCTTTAAGAAGACTCCCCGCGGAAAAGAGGTCTTGGATCCAATCTTTCTTAAGCTTCCCGTTTTCGGAGATATCATAAAAAAGGTAGCGGTTGCACGTTTTACCCGTACCCTTGGCACCATGTTGACTTCAGGTGTGCCGATACTTGATGCGCTTGCGATCTGTGCTCGCACAGCCGGCAATAAGGTTGTCGAGTTCGATGTGCAACGTTCAAGACTAGCAATATCAGAAGGAAAGAGCATTGTTGAGCCGCTAAGCGAGTCAGTTATTTTTCCTCCAATGGTTGTTTCTATGATCGGTGTCGGAGAACAGACTGGTCAGGTTGACGCCATGCTTAATAAAATTGCCGATTTTTATGAAGATGAAGTCGACAACGCCGTAGGAGCCATGAAACAACTGATTGAACCAGTAATGATCCTTTTTCTGGGGGTGCTAATCGGTGGATTGGTAATTTCGATGTATCTACCAATCTTTAAGATGGGTTCAATTGTTGGTTAGCAATAGGAAGAGCTTATCGTGACTGAGAGCCCAGAAGAGAATAAGAGTCTAGATGTTAAGGACATTGACAGCTCTGAGGCCGGAGTTGGGTGGTACCTAACGGTCCGGCTTATAATTCTCTTTGTTGCATTAGTTGTTATTAGTGTAGCGATCTTCTTCCTGAATATTGAACCCCGTAGATCGTTTTTAATGCTGTATCTTCCAATCGGTTTCTTGTTTGGAGTATCAGTAGTTAGTGCTCTATGGATGAAGCTAAAAGGTGGCTGGTCGTCACTGTTTTTACAGTCTCAACTCCTAGTTGATGTCTTTATTATTACCGGAATTATTTATGTAAGTGGTGGGGCAACAAGTCCTTTTCTATTTCTATACCTCCCATTGGTAATGGCTTCTGCCATTTTCTTCTCGCGTGCATCAGCCCTGCAAACCTCTATTCTTTCAAGTCTTGCTTATGCTGTTCTTGTGTGGAGCCTGCAAAACGGCAATGTTGTCCCGTTTGATGGCGCTGCAATTGAACAGGTTCCCAGGGGAGGGCTCTTTTTGCAATGGTTAGGGCTAAGCTCTGCAATGATTTTGGTTTCAGTTGCTACCTCCTTTTTGACACGCTCATTGTCATCTAGCAGAGCGCAGGTTGAGGATTCAAAGCGAAGTCAGCTTGAATTACTCTACCGTCAGAGTAGCCTGTTAGAGGGTGTACCTGAGGGAGTTGTGGCTACTGAAAGCGATGGGACTGTAGCAAGTATGAATCAGGCAGTGCTAGAGATGTTTGGGTTAACACAGGCTCGCTGCGTTGGTCGAGATCTAGAGAACTTCTGGAGTTGTGTTGCAAGTAATTTTGAATTTAAAGCAAGGCCACGTCTTGGCGAAGGAGTGCATGAGTTTGCCTTAACCAATAAGCAGAACGGATCTCAACTTCAGATTAGGTGTCATATCAGGGCAATTAAGGATTCTGAGCGGCAAACTATTGGTAAGGTGATCTTGTTCGAAGATGTCACCCGGTTAAAGAGCATTGAAGAGCAATTAGCGGTTCAAGAACGAATGGCGCGGTTGTTAATTGATGAGCATCCTATAGCAGAGAAAACAGTCAGCAATCTCGAGGGCTTTGTCGGCGAGAGCAAGGTTATGCAGAAGGTTTTCTCTCTGATTGATAAGGTCTGCCGCTCAGAAGCAACCGTATTAATCGGAGGAGAATCAGGTACTGGAAAGGAGCTTGTTGCCAAAGCCATTCATATGGGAAGCGACAGAGCATCAAAGCCTTTCGTGCCGGTCAACTGCGGTGCGATTCCGGAAACACTAATTGAAAGCGAGCTCTTTGGACATAAGCGTGGAGCATTTACAGGAGCAATCTCTGACCACCCGGGGCTTTTTCAACAGGCAGAGGGGGGCACTATTTTCCTAGATGAGATTGGAGAATTGCCACTTCAGATGCAGGCAAAGCTGCTTCGCGCAATTCAGGAGCGATCTGTACGACCTGTGGGCTCAGAATCGAGTATTTCGGTTGATGTTCGCATACTGGCTGCAACTAATCAGAGCCTAAGATCTATGATTGAAGCGGGCACCTTTAGAGAGGATCTCTACTATCGACTAAATGTGATAAATATAACTTTACCGGCTTTAAGGGAGAGAAAAGAAGATCTCCCTCTATTAGTAAATACGATTCTGACCAGATTGAGCAGTGGGGATATTCCTGTTGTTACACCCAGGGCGATGCAGCTTTTGCTTGGATACTCTTACCCGGGAAATGTAAGAGAGCTTGAGAATATTTTAGAAAGAGCGCTCGTGATGGGGGAGGAAGTTATTCTGCCAGAGCATCTACCAGAGTCAGTGCATGGCACCGGTGAAAAATCAGCTTCGAGAGATGTTACTGAAATTATCGTTGATGAGTCCATTGAATTGCCAATTAAGTTGGATGATTTACTGCAGGGAATCGAAAAAAAGTATCTCCAGCTAGCATTAAATCAAACCGATGGCGCAAAAAAACGTGCAGCGCAACTTCTAGGAATGAACTTTAGATCGTTTAGGTACCGGCTGCAGAAATTTGGTCTTAATGATGACCTTTAGACATTCTTACCTCTGTGTTCCCCTGCGTCCCCTGTGGTAAATATTAAAAAATATACCACAGCGGTCTTTTTTTTTCTTTTTTACCACAGGGGACACGGCTCTTTGTAGGTAGCGCGCTACCTACAAAGACACAGAGGTAGAGATTCTAAAAGGTTAATTAAAACTCCTCTCCTGACTCTCTGCGCTAAGTCGTTTGTTCGCCTTGCTGGGTGGAAAGAGTCAGCGACAATCCGTATCCCATAAGAGCTACAATAGCAGCAAAATAAAACAAAATTGGCAAATCAATTATTGAGTCCAATTGAGCAGCTGCGTAACCAGTAATAATCCTACCTAACAATAAACCCATGCCAGTACCAGCAATAATCAACCACCCCTGGCCTTGGTCTCGGAGGTGGTCTGGTAGTATCAGATAGACCAATTTCATGCTCGCAATGTAGAGTGTGCCGAAGGAAAAGGCGTGCAGACACTGCGCCAAGCCAATTAAATTAGGATCGGTCGATAGCGCCATTACAATCCAACGAGCAGCGGCAAGCATTAGGCTCAATCTAAAAATGGTAACAAGGCCAAATTTTTTCTCCATGGCAGGAAAATAGATAAAGGCGATAATCTCAGCAAAAACAGCAAGACTCCAGGCAAACCCTATTCCGGTAGCACTCCACCCTAGCTCCTCAAGGTAGACAGAGAGGTATACAAACATCACAGCGCTTGCACCCCAGGCAAGCGCCACTGAGCCAAGCATGCAGACAAGCCGTAATCTCCAGGGAGAATCTTCGATATCACCCAGAACTTTCTTTTCTGACGATGTACTGTTCTCAAGGTCCGCCTCTGGCATGGCGGGTAGGACCCTTAAAAGATGTGCACCAATCGGGACACTGAGGGCAAATAGTGCGGATAGAATCAGGATTGCAGTCATACCAAAGAGGTCGGTTGCGACCCCCAGAATCCAGACTGCGGCTACAAATCCCACCGAACCCCATGTGCGAGCGTGCTCAAAGCGGATCTTGCCATTAGCTGAGGCTCTAACAGCGGCGGCATCAGCAAGAGCCCCCAGTGCCCTTTGAAAAAAGAAAGCTAAAAACATCCAAAAGCATATAACTGGCAAGTTATGGGTGAATATAACCGGGATAAAACAGATAAAGGCCAGCCAACCGTAGCACCGCATGGCTGGGACTACCGGGAATCTGTTTCGGGACCAAACTGCTAGCCCTGCTCCTGACATAACAGCGATATTGGCCACAACACTTACCAGGGCGATATCGGCAATGCTCAGGCCGATATGAACAAAGTGGATTGGGAGAAAAGAGACCGGAACGGCAAAAAAAGCACAGAAGGCAAAGTAGAAGAGGGAGTAATTGGTCTGTTCTGAGCGATTACGAAACGTTTTATCCACTATAAACATCCAAATAGTGTCTCAGTTGGTGACAAATAGTGTCAGGGATGACAATTTTTGACAGCCGGAGGCAAAGCGCCAGGAGACTAAGTTGTTGATAATACGTTTTTTTTAAAAAAATCTCAACTTTAATCAGCTGGCATCCGACTTGCTGTTATAGGGAAGCTAAGAGGGCAAAGAGTTATTAATTCTCTAGGCCATCGAGGTTTTTTGGTTCGGATTGAGCGGCTCGAATTTGGGCTCGCTGTTCGAGCTACAATCGTCAATTTGTTCTAGAAAATTATAAGGGAAAAGGAAGATATGAGAAACGAAAAAGGTTTTACATTGATTGAATTACTAGTCGTAATTGCAATTATCGGTATTCTTGCCGCAATTGCTATTCCACAGTTTGCTGAGTACAGAGCTCGTGGATTTGATGCTCGTGCAAGAAGTGATCTAAGAAACGTAGCAACTGCTGAAGAGGCATACTTTGTTGATAACGAGGAGTATGTTGAAGTAACTTGTGATCCTAACTGTGATGAAACTCTTCCAGGTATTTCCAGAGTATCTGAGGGAACCACTGTTGAGATTACCTCTGCTGACGTTAACTTAAGCTTTTCAGGTACTGCTTCAAATGACCGTGGTACTGATGGAACAGAATACGAGTGGGATAGCACAGCTGGTGGAATGCAATAAGGCATTCTTAGTCTGATAGCGTCTAAGAAGGCGCTAGTAAGATCCAACATAAGTCGGGGCAGGAATGAGAATTTCTGTCCCGGCTTTTTTTATTGCCCTGGGAGAGGCCCTGGGAGCGCGGGCATCTTGCCCGCAAAAAATAGATGGAAGCGGGCAAGATGCCCGCGCTCCCAGTGGAACGCATACTTCCAATCTTTAACTGGAGATAGCCTCAAGGCCTTGTGTAAGAGAAGGTTTCGCAGCGGGAAGCTTTACCGCCGCCCGTTCCTGCGCCGCTTCAATGATAGAGTAAAGGAGCTCTGAGTATCTAAGACCTGCATATTCAGCCATAAAGTTTAGCTTTCCATCCCAGCACCATCCGGGATTCGGATTAACCTCTAGAAGCTTTACTTTTCCATCTGCGTCGGACCGAAAATCAAATCGAGCATAGTCACGGCAACCCAACCGTTCAAAGAGAGCAAGCGAGTAATCAACCAGTCTCCGTTGAATCTCTTCGCTGGCTTGAGTCTCATGATAATGAATCTGACTCCAATAGGGCGATGCTGGATCCCACTTTGATTCGTACCCAAGGATTTTTGGTAGGCCCCGGTCGAGACTACTGTAGTCAACTTCCAAAATGGGGAGCGCCTTGATCTTAAGACCAGGGTTACCAATAATTCCCACACTGTACTCCTGGCCAGATAGAAACTCCTGCACCAGCACTGGGCATCCTGGGAGCTTAGCTCGAAGTTCTTCTAAGTATCCCACCAGCTCTTCAGGCGAATTAACCACTGCGTTCTTTGTAATTCCAATGCTCGAATCGCCAAAATTTGGCTTTACCAGTGCTGGCAAAGCCGAGGGAAGGGTGGCCGCCTGATCATCAGGGCCAAAATAAGTTTCTAGCGGCACAGGAATATCCATAGAGGAGGCTATTGCTCGGATAAAGCTCTTGTTGTAACAGAGCCCCAGACAGGCAGGAGTGCAGCCTGTATAGGGAATATCAAAAAGTTCTAAAAGTGCAGGGACATGAAGTTCAAGGTTGGCACTATTGCGAAATCCCTCATCACAAAGGTTTAAAACAAAGCCTGGTGGTGAAGCTTTTAAGTCAGCAAGTAAGGTTGAGTGGTTTTGCAGGTAGCTAAAATGAAACCCCTCCAACTCGCCCAGCGCTTTTTTAAGCTTTTCAATAGTTGCGAGATCTTCGTTACTGAATTTTCCTTCAAGTTTTACAGGGTCGGGTAAAGAGGGATCACCAAGGAGTACCGTAACCTCAGGAAAAGGAATGCGTCTTTTGCTGGTGGTGGTTACCTTGGTTGGTGCCTCTGCGGTGATAAAGTGCCTGTTTGCCATCATTCCGAGATCTTGATTGCGATCAGAATCTGCTGATAAAGGGCCGTGATACCGGACAGAGGAGAATCCAGCGTTTATTAAAAGATCAGAGATCTGTTCCCGAGAATAGAGCCGCTCGGCATAAAATTGATCAGCTATAATTCCGCGCTCAGCGTGAGTTACTACCTCTCTAGAGACAAGCCGAGAGTTATCCTTGGTAAGAGTTCGTTCTCTACATACAAAATGATTTGCATCGATCCATTCCCAGGATCTCTTTTCATAGTTTTCTCTCATCCACTGCCCATCGGTCAGATCAAGTGCAATTGTTCCCCCGGAGCGCAATACTCTATGTACTGATCTTAGAACAGCAAGATCGTCTTCTTCCCTATCAAAGTATCCAAATGAGTTTCCAAGTAGAGCAACACAGTGGAAGGAGTTTTCTGGAAGTCGAAAACGTCGGGCATCACCCTCGTGAAAACTGACTTCATAGCCTAAGGATTTTGCACGTTTTTTTGCCAGACGGATAAGGTACCGTGAGCGATCAAGCCCGGTCACGTTTCTAAACCCCCGTTGTGCAAGTTCCATGGAGTGCCTTCCCTGACCACAGCAGAGATCGAGAATCTTGTCGTTATGCTCAAGCCCGGCATAACGAACAAGTAGATCTATTTCCTGAACAGTATTGGTGTCGTTCTCTACTACATCAGCATCTGTTTTAAGGTAAATAGAGTTAAATAGTGTTCGCCACCACTCTGCTGGAAGATGCCTCTCTAGATCGGAGACAGGTCCAATAGTTCTTATGCGGGAAGACGGATCTTTTCCTCTGTGCTTTTTACCAGTTTTTTCCGTGTTGACTTCCGAACCATCAACGTCATTTTTTCTTGGTGCCATAGGGCCTCCGTCATCCCCTTTAATGCTCGGAGTATACTTAATGTCGAAGGAAACGCCAGCCTGATCTTAGCAGTTGCTTACTTCGCTACGCCCCACAATGTAACCATATATGAGTTGAGGTGCCCAAAGGACTAGCTCGCTGAGCTTTCGGGGCTATGCTAAAACTTGTCGCTTCCTGGCTAGGAAGCGAGCTAGAGGATTAGAAGCCAGCAATCGTTGTGGTCTAGCCCTCTGAGTTGTATGTTTGAAGGGATGAGTCTAAACCCCCAACCTCTTAGTGGAGCATTCTATGCCTTTTAAAATTAGTAATATTCTTTTTCCCCTTATTCTAATTTTACTTTTTACGGCTACGCCCCTTTTAAGCCAGCCAAAGAAAGAGAAAGCAGCTGGCGTGGTTGCCAGTTCTGCTGAGAAAATTAACCCTCTAAAAGTTGGTGCAACGATTCCAAACGCCAGGCTCCAAACAGTAGCGGGAGACAAGGTTGGTCTTAAAAATCTGGTAAAAGAAAAACCAGCGCTAATTATTTTTTACCGTGGTGGATGGTGCCCGTATTGCAATTCACACCTTGGAGCATTGGGTAGTATTGAGTCTAAATTAGACGATCTCGGCTTTCGTATTATTGCTATCAGTCCCGATAAACCAAAAAAGTTAGCAAAGGGAAAGAAGGAACATAACCTAACTTATATGTTGTTGTCGGATAGCAGCATGAAGGCTGCAAAAAAGTTCGGCCTTGCTTTTCGGGTCGATGATCAAACTTTTAAGAAATATAAAGAAGAGTACGGTATCGATCTAGAAGAGCACTCTGGAGAAGATCACCACCTACTTCCAGTGCCGGCCGCCTTTCTTGTGTCGACATCCGGCAAGATCCTGTTTGCACACAGTGATCCAGATTACAAAGCACGGGTAGATCTGGATCGCCTTCTAAGTGAGGCGGGTAGGTTCAGTAAAACAAGCACCTAGGCCAGCTCAAATAGATTTTGATATAGACGGGTTGCAAATTCTTCTACTGGGAGGATAGTAAGCGCCCCTTCCTTTAAAATCTCGGTACCCCGGTATATTCCAAAGGCCTTGGTGATTCGTTTTGCGGCTAGAAGCTCG
>Ga0208075_1000932_pt1 | contig 10934 bp, 9 predicted proteins | sample HotLakmasection5_FD_184728 | JGI IMG/M metagenome (GOLD analysis project Ga0208075, IMG submission 184728) | Hypersaline microbial mat communities from Hot Lake, Washington, USA - Section #5 (SPAdes) | ecosystem: Environmental > Aquatic > Non-marine Saline and Alkaline > Hypersaline > Microbial... | reverse complement strand
GGCGGCCCCGAGCTGGCCCGTGCGTGCCAGTCCACCGTCGACGAGCGGGAGCTGGCCCGCGGTGAGCACGAGCTCGCCGCTGCGCACCCAGGGGCGGTAGGCGGCGGCCGGCGTCGGGACCGGTGGGAGCTGCAGACCGAGCTCGGACAGCCGATCGATCGCCGAGCCGCTCACGAGCTCTTGGGTCGCTTGAAGTAGGCCACGTTCTCGGCGACGGTCACCAGCTCCCACCCGTCGTCGCCCCACTGGTTCAGGATCTGCTGCAGCGCGTGGCTGATCAACGGGGCGGTGGCGTACTCCCATCGGGTCACGGCAGGCTCCTGGTGCTGGTGGTGGCGGTCGCGGTGGGGGCGCGGTCGGCCCCAGCGCGCGGGCCGACGAGATCGTCGGCGCTTCGTACCCGAGCGGCCGGGCACCGTGCAAGCCCGCCGGGTCGAGCCCGACCCGTGCGATCAGCCGGCGCGGGCGATCCGGCCGTCCTGTTCGAGCAGGGCGCGACGCTCGGCCTCACCGAGGCCGCCCCACACGCCGTACAGCTCCTCGTGCCGCAGGGCGTGCTCCCGGCAGGCTGCCAGCGCCGGGCACCGTGCACAGATCGCCTTGGCGGCCTCCTCCCTGATGGCGCGCTCGCGCTTCGGCTCGAAGCCGTGGGGCCCGAAGAACAGCGCCCCCGCCGCGCCACGGCACAGTGCGTCCTGCTCCCATGGTTCGCCGACATCCACCGCCTCGGTGACCAACGCCAAGCGGGCGGTCCCCCTCAGCTCGTCCTGTCCCTGTGGCAACGGCCTCCCCCTGCGACCGAGCACGGCTCCCGCTCCCTCGGTCGTCATAGGCGGAACAGTACGACCTGTGCGGCCAACGCACCAGCCCCTCACCGCTCGCCAGTAGCGAGCGTTCGCTGCCCAGGGCAAGCATCGGGTGGGGCCGTCCCGGGCGCCGAGGTGGCGTGCGAGCCGGCGCCGGGAGGTCGCCGCGCCTCAGTGCGGCCCTTCGCCGCTGCCGGGCTCCGGGTCCGCGCTCGTGGCCAGCGCCGCGTCGCCCGCCGGCTCCGCGGGGACCTGGGACGTCCCGGGTTCGTACGGGGCGACCAGCACCACGGCCCCGTCGACGCCGTGGACGCGGACCGGCGTGCCGACCTTGGCCCGCTTGGTCTCCCCCGTCCAGCGCGCCCGCCACAGGGCGCCGTCGATGTACACGTGCCCCTCCGGGTTCAGCACCGACCGGACGATGCCGGGACGCCCGACGAGATCGTCGACGGTGACGCCTTCGGGGCCGGCCTGGGCACGCAGGACGCTGGTCATCACGAACACGAAGAAGGCCAGGGCGGTGGCGGTGGTCGCGGCGATCAGCCACCACGGCAGCGCCAGGGGCTCGGCGGCGTAGAAGTTGGCGGAGCCGAGGACGAAAGCGAGCGTGGCCGCCAGCGTGACCGGTCCGAAGCCTGCGATCGCGGTATCGACGGCGTACAGCAGCAGCCCGAGCACCACCAGGGCGACCGCCCACCACGTGACGGGCAGCACGGTCAGTCCGAAGGCACCGATCGCCGCCGTGATGATGCCTGCCAGACCCGCCACGCCGAAGCCTGGCTGGAACACCTCGAACAGCAGCATGCCGAGCCCGACGACCAGCAGCAGGTAGATGAACGGTCCCGTGGTCGCGGCGTGGAGCAGGCGGCGCACCAGCCCCAGGGAGTGGAACCGGACCTCGACCTCGTTGGGACGCAGCGTGAGCTGGGTGTCACCGATGGTGACGCCGTCGAGCTCCACCAGCAGCGGCTCGATCCCCTGGGCGGTCAGGGTCACCACCCCGGCGTCCACCAGGTCGTCGGCCGGGACCGCGGCGGTCAGCAGCCGGTCGGCGATGGCCGGGTCGGCCCCCGCGGCGGTCACGAAGGCCTCGGTGCGGGTCCGGACCGGGTAGCTGCCGTCCGCGTCGGTGAGGTCGGCCGGGTCCAGGGGACCCACCGAGGCGTCGGCCGAGATGGCCCGGACGTCGGCGGCCAGCCACAGCAGTCCCGCGGCGCCCACCGCCTCCGCGCCGGTGCCCAGCGGGCCGACCAGCGCGGCGACGGGCACCGGGCTCGCCTCGACGGTGCGCAGCAGCTCGTCGAGGTCGGCCGAGACCCCGCCCGTGGAGGTGTACTGGAGCACCACCAGGTCGGAGCCCTCCCGGTCGGCGAGCTCGATCACCTCCCGGATCTGCGCCACGACCGGCGGATCGACGAACCCGCCCCGTAGGGGCAGGATCTCCACCGAGGTGACCACCGCCGGGGCGTCGCCTGGCGGGTCCTCGGTGGCGGCCGCCGGCGACGCGGCGAACGGCACGGCGAGGAGCAGCGCGGCCAGCGCGGCGAGGGCGAGGGCGCGGCCGAACGCCGCCAGGGTGCACACCATGGGCGGCAGCGTACCGAGGCGTCGTGCCGGCTCCGGTGCCAGCGGCGCGCGGCACGTCCCTGGCCCCCGGCCCGTACCGCGGCCGCCGGTCCGACCGTTAGGCTCGACGACGGCGGCCGCACCGTCGGGCAGCCTCAGCGACCGCCGACCGGACCCTGGGGAGGGACTCACCACCGATGAGCGGCCAGCCGTCTGCGCCCGGGAGCTCCCCCACCCTCGAGGGCTACGACGGCCTGCTCGGTCCGCACGTCTCCATCGTGACGGGCAAGGGCGGGGTCGGCAAGACGACCGCCGCTGCCGCCCTGGCGCTGGCCGGGGTCGCCTCGGGGCGCCGCACCCTGCTGGTGGAGGTCGAGGGCCGGCAGGGCTTCAGCCGGGTGTTCGGCACGCAGCCCTGGGACTACGCGGAACGGGAGTTCCGACCAGGCCTGTGGGGCGCCGCGATCGACCCTGCGGAGTCGGTCTACGAGTACCTGGAGCTGTTCTACGGCCTCAAGCGGGTCCAGTGGGTCATGGAGCGCTCGAACGCGCTCGATTTCGTGACCACCGCCGCCCCGGGCCTGCGCGACCTGCTGCTCGTCGGCAAGCTGTACGAGATCGAGGCCCGTCGCCGTCCGGACGGCCGGCGCGCCTACGACCTCATCGTGCTCGACGCCCCACCGACCGGCCGGATCGTGCCGTTCCTGCAGGCGCCGGAGGCGGTCACCGACATCGTGCGCGTCGGCCCGATCCGCCGGCAGGCGGGCCAGATCAAGGACATGCTGACCGACCCGCGGCGCGTCCAGGCCGTGATCGTCACCCTGCTGGAGGAGATGCCGGTCCGGGAGACCACGGAGGGGATCGACGCGCTGCGGGCCGCCGGCATCGCGACCGGGCCGGTCCTCGCCAACCAGGTCACGCTGCCGAGGCTCGATCCGGCGGCGCTCGGACGGCTCACCGCACTCGGTGCCGAGGTGCTGCGCGAGCGAGCCGAGGAACACGGTGCGCGCATGTCCGGCCGGACCAGCGAGCTGACGCTGGAGCTCGCCACCGCGCACGTCGACCGCCAGCGGTACCAGGCGGGGCTCCGGGCCGAGCTGGCGACGACCGGCCGCCCGGTGCTCGGCCTGCCGCTGCTGGCCGGGTCCACCTTCGGCGTCACCGACCTGGAGGTGCTGGCCGACACGCTGGCGCTCCAGGTCGGCGAGGACGGACCACTCGCGGCGGCTCGCTTCGACGTGGCCGCGCTGCACGCGATCACGGAGGGCCGACCGTGACCGGCAAGCTCGAACGGGCCCGGCAGCGCACCCTGGCCGATGCCATCCGGGAGGCGCACATCCTGGTCGCCACCGGCGCCGGGGGGGTCGGCAAGACGACCAGCGCCGCCGCCATCGGGCTGGCCGCGGCCCAGCAGGGGCGACGCACGCTCGTGCTCACGATCGACCCGGCACGCCGGCTGGCACAGGCCATGGGCCTGGACGCCCTCGGGGACGAGCCGACGCAGGTCCCGCTCGACGAGGCCCACCGTGGGGACGGGACCGGTGAGCTGTGGGCCATGATGCTCGACATGCAGACGACCTTCGACCGGCTGATCGACCGGCATGCGACGTCACCGCAGGAAGCCGCAGCGATCACCTCGAACCGGATCTACCGCCAGCTCTCCTCGACGCTCTCCGGCACGCAGGAGTACATGGCGATGGAACGCCTCCACGAGCTGCACGAGGAGGGTGCCTTCGACCTGCTCGTGATCGACACGCCGCCGACCCGGTCGGCGCTCGACTTCCTCGACGCCCCCCGGCGCATGACCTCCTTCCTCGAGGGCCGGCTGCTCAAGCTGCTGCTGAAGCCCGGCATGGTGGCGGGCCGCGGCATCGGCAAGGTCGTCGGTGCCGGCGCCACCGCCTTCATGCGCGTTGCCGGCCGCGTCACGGGGATGGAGCTGCTCCAGGATCTCGCCGACTTCTTCCGCGACTTCGAAGGCATGTACGACGGCTTCAAGCAGCGCGCGGAGGAGGTCCTCGCGCTGCTACGGGCGCCGTCGTCACGCTTCGTCGTCGTCACCTCGGCGGACCCTCCGCCGCTGCGTGAGGCCCGCTACTTCCTCGAGCGACTGGAGCAGGAGGGGCTGCATGCGGCGGGCGTGGTCGTCAACCGGGTCAGGCCCGAGGTGCCGCGCGACCCCTCCGATGCCGCTCTGGAGCGTGCCATCGCGGCGCTGGAGGCCGCCGCCGGCGACGACCCGGGGGCGGGGGAGGTACCCGCCCCCGGGAGCTCGGACGAGGCGGCCATCGCGGGCGCCCTGCGGCTGCTGGCCGACGTGCGCAACCTCGCCGCCCGGCAACGACGGGATGTCGCGGCTGGCCTGTTCGGGGTCGACGTGCCCGCGCTCGTCGAGGTCCCGCTGCTCGGCGGCGACGTCCACGATCTGGCGGGGCTCGACGCCATCGCTCACACGCTGCTGACCGGGAGGACCCCATGACCGACCAGCCCGACCGTCGTGACCCGGGGGCGGAGCAGCCGCAGCGCGCGGCAACGGACGAGGACGCGCCCCCGGAGGAGGACGAGGCGGCGGAGCACGGCGGCGAGGTGCCGCTGCCCTCCACCGCCCTGACGGCGCTGGCGGCCGGCCCTGGACTGCCCCGACCACCCCGTCGTACGGGGGTCTTCCTCGACCCCGAGGACCTCCGCGAGCACGTCAGCGGGCTGCTGCGGGCGACGCTCGGCGGCCACGAGGTCGACGCCTTCGGCAACATCACCTTCACCCACGAGAACGCCCGGGTCTTCGTGACCGTGGCCGGGAGCCCGGTCGGTCCGCAGGTCGGCGTCTTCTCCGTCACCAACCTCGACGTCCCCTTCACGGCGGAGCTCGCACACTTCCTGCTCACCACCAACCACACCCTGGGGTTCGGGGCCTTCAGCTACGACCCACAGCACCGTGCCGTGTGGCTGCGCCACACCCTGCTCGGCAGCACGATCGACCTGCCGGAACTGCAGACCACCGTGGTGGCCGTGGCCACGACCGCTGCCCGTCTCGACCATGAGATCCGGGACCGCTTCGGGGGCCGGACCTTCCAGGAGGCGCCGAGCGAGGTGCAGCGCCGGGTCGAGCCTCCGGATCCGGAGGGTGGCCACCCCCCGCCGAACGCTCGCGGCTACCTCTGAGCCACGGCACGCCGCCTCGGTACCATCCCTTGGGGTGCCGTGTGGCGCTCCGTGTGGCCGGCAGCGGGAACCGCGGGCCGCAGCGGTACGTCACACCGGGGCGAACGCCGCCGTCGAGGCCGACCGAGGTCACAGCGTGAACGAACGTCGCACGACCCCGCTCGGGCTCCGTATCGCCGGTCGCTTCGGCGCGATCGCGGCCCGCCTGGTGCTCATCGTGGTGATCGTCGCCGCCACCGGGCTGCTCATCGGTGCCATGTTCCTACCCGGGGCGCTCGCGGTGGACCAGGTGCTCGCCACCGTGCGGTCCGATGTGCTGGACATCCCGCCCCTCGGGGAGGCCGACACGCCCCCGCAGAACTCCTACGTGTACGCCGAGGACGGCACCGAGCTCGCCGAGCTCACCTTCGAGGAGAACCGTGTTCCGGTCGAGCTGGAGGAGATCTCCCAGGTCGCCATCGATGCGGTGCTGGCGACCGAGGACGCCGCCTTCTACGAGCACGAGGGGGTCAACCACCTCGCGATCGTGCGGGCGGCCCTGACCAACTTCCGCGCCGGCGGGATCGAGTCGGGCGCCTCGACCATCACCCAGCAGTACGTGAAGATGACCTTCCTGAGCCCCGAGCAGACCCTGGCTCGCAAGCTCGAGGAGGCGATCTACGCGATCCAGCTGGAGGACGAGCTCACCAAGGACGAGATCCTCGAGCGCTACCTCAACCGCTCCTACTTCGGCGTCGGCGTCTACGGCATCGGGACCGCCGCCGAGCGCTACTTCTCCAAGGACGTCGCCGACCTGACGCTCGGTGAGGCGGCCATGCTGGCCGGTCTGCTGCGCGCACCCGAGGCGAACAACCCGATCAACTCGATGGAGAACGCCCAGGCACGGCGTGACATCGTGCTGCGACAGATGGCCCTGCACGGCTTCGTGACACCGGCCCAGGCCCAAGCCGAGATCGACCGGCCCCTCGAGATCCAGCCGTCGGACCCACCGAGCCCGTCGAACCCGTTCTGGGTCAACTGGATCTCCCAGCTGCTGGTCAACGAGCGGGTCGCCGGCGGCCTCGGCACGCAGAGCGACGCTCTGGAGGCGATGGGCGCCACCACCGACGAGCGCCGCCGCACCGTGTTCCAGTCGGGGCTGCGCATCCACACCACGCTGGACCTCGAGATGCAGGCCGAGGGCGAGGCGGCGCTGCGCCGCGCCCTGCTCACCGAGGACGCCGGTCCCGAGGAGGTCGCGCGCGCGCCGATGGGCGCGATCGTCTCGATCGAACCGGGCACCGGGGCCATCCGGACCCTGGCGCTCGGGCCGTACGAGTTCGGCAGCTGCATCGAGGACGGGCGCTGGGCGGATCAGCTCGAATCCGGCGAGCTGCTGTGCGATCGCACCACCGTCAACGCCGCCGTCCCGGGCATGGGGGCCTCCGGACGTCAGCCGGGGTCCTCGTTCAAGCCGATCGTCGACACCGCCGCGCTGGAGGACGGTCTGTCGGCCGGTCTGACGCTGGACGCGAGGGGCCCCCGGCCGATCCCCGGCTGCAACGACTCCAGCACCGACAGCGGGCTGTGGGAACCGCGCAACACCGGCGGCAACGACGTGCTCGACATGTACGGCGCGGTCGCGCGCTCCAGCAACGTCTACCACGCGCTCCTGATCGGGGAGATCGGACCGGAGCGGGTGGCGGAGATGTTCCGGCGGCTCAGCGGGTTCGAGGTGCCGGAGGACGACGTCTACTGCCCGCTCGCGCTCGGTGCCACCGACGCCTTCCCGCTGGCCATGGCCAGCGCGTACGCCACCCTCGCCAACCGCGGGGAGTACTGCGCGCCGTACCCGATCGAGCGCATCGAGGGACCCGACGGCCGGGTCCTGTGGGAGCACAACGGCACCTGTGAGCAGGTCATCGACCGTGATGTCGCCGACCGTGTGGTCGACGTGCTCAAGGGGCCCGTGCGCTCCGGCGGGACGGCACCGGTGGCCAACCTCGATGAGTGGCCGACACGGGGCAAGACCGGCTCCACGAACGACAACCGAGACGCGTGGTTCGTCGGCTTCATCAAGCAGCTGTCGACGGCGGCCTGGATCGGCTACCCCAACAACAACCGCGTCTACGAGACCGAGGAGCAGGCCGAGGCGGCGTGCGGCCAACCCCTGGAGAACAATCCACGGGAGTGCCTCAGGACCGACACCGAGCTGCTGCGCAACGTGACGATCGCCGGGCAGTCGTACCGGCAGGTCTTCGGTGGCACGATCCCCGCGCCGATGTGGGCCGACTACATGTCCACCGTGGTGCAGCGGTACGAGCCCGAGGGCTTCCCCGATCCCGGCCCCCTGCCCACCGCACCGGTGCCCGACCTGCTCCAGGCCGAGTCGATCGAGGAAGCGGAGGACATCGCTCTGACCGCGGGCTTCCGCTTCGCCAGCGAGGACGTCGAGGACTACCGGCCCGCCGGCACCTTCGTGGGCCAACGACCAGGGGCCGGCTCCACCCAACCGCTCGGCTCGAGGATCACGCTGGAGATCTCGGACGGCACTGGGCTACCACCGGTGATCCCCGAGCTGGTCGGGCTGACGCTGGACGAGGCCTCGGCCATCCTGTTCGACATCGGGTACCGGAACCTGTTCTCTCGGGAGGAGCCCGTCCAGGACGAGGACCAGATCGGGCGGGTCATCGCCACCGGCCCGGGTGAGGGCACCCCGGTCGATCCGCTCGACCCGGACCACCGGGTCGTGCTGGTGGTCGGTGCGGCGGCGCCCGAGCCCGAACCGGAGCCCGACGATGATGACGGCGGCGGGGGTGGCGACGAGCCCGACGATCAGGACGGCGACAACGGCGGGAACAACGGAGGCGGCAACGGCGGCGGCAACGGTGGCGGCAACGGCGGCGGTGGGTCATCCGACGAGGAGGACGGGTGAGCTCGGCGCTGCTGCGCACCCTCGGCGCTGCCGCCGCGGCCGGTGCCGGCTGCATCGCCTACGGGACGCTGATCGAGCGACGCTGGTACCGCCTGTCGCGGCTACGGATCGACGGCGTGCTGCGTCGTCCCGGGACGACGCTGCGGATCCTCCACGTCACCGACCTGCACCAACTCCCCCACCAGGAGCACCGGGTCACCTTCCTGCACGAGCTCGCCCCGCTCGACCACGACCTGGTCGTCGCCACGGGTGACCTGCTCGGGGGACCGGATGCCGAGGAGGTCACGGCGTCGGCGCTGGCGCCCCTGACCTCGCGCGAGCGTCCCGGACTGGTCGTGCTCGGCAGCAACGACCTGTTCGGCCCGGTGCTCAAGGCCCCGTGGAGCTACCTGACCCAGCCGGACCGCCGCCTCACGGGCGTGCGGCTGGACACGCAGCGGCTCATCGACCGCCTCGCGGAGCACGGCTACCACACCCTGCGCGGCGAGACGGTGACGGTCGAGACGTCGGCCGGCACGGTGGCCGCCGGCGGGTTCGACGATCCCCACCTCGTGACGACCGTCCTCCCACCTGCGGAGGCGGTCGCGCCCGCGCCGGACCCGTCGGCCGCGCTCCACCTCGGCCTCGTCCACGCCCCCTACCTCGCCGCCCTGGACGTCCTGGTGGACGCCGGCCACGATCTGCTGCTCGCCGGTCACACCCACGGTGGCCAGGTCCGCCTCCCCGGGGTCGGGGCGCTGGTCGCCAACTGCGACCTGCCGCTGGACCAGACCCGTGGCCTGTCGGCGTACCGGGGCCGGTGGCTGCACGTCTCGGCCGGGCTCGGGCACAGCCCGTACGCCCCCTTCCGGTTCGCCTGCCGCCCGGAAGCGACGCTGCTCGAGCTGCATGGCTGAGACAGGCGTGGCGCACGCCCTCTGCGGGCCTCGACCGGTTCGCAGGCGGGTGTTGTGGTGTGTACGCTCCCCGGCGCCCTCCGCGAGGGCTGCACGCCCCGCCGGGATGTAGCGCAGCTTGGTTAGCGCGCCTCGTTCGGGACGAGGAGGCCGCCGGTTCGAATCCGGCCATCCCGACCACCGGCGTGCGATGACGGACGCGTGGCCCGACCCGGGTCGCGCGTCCGTCGTCTGCATGCGAGGCTGCCGCCATCGACCGGCAGCCCGGGGGCTGCCCGCTCGCAGGCGGCCTCCCCGGCAGCTGCCTACCCCCACGGACCGCCCGTCCGAGGAGCACCCCCATGGACCTCGCCGGACTGCAGGCCACGATCCGGGCAACCTACGGGGCCCAGGACCGGGCCCGCGGGGTGGACGCGACCTTCGGCTGGTTCATCGAGGAGGTGGGCGAGCTGTCCCGCGCCATCCGGCGGGAGGGCCACGACGAGCGCGTCATCGAGTTCACGGACGTGCTGGCGTGGCTGGTGAGCCTGGCGGACCTGTGCGAGGTGGACCTGGCCGCGGAGGTCACGGCCCGCTACGGCGACGGGTGCCCGAAGTGCCATGCCCGTCCCTGCCGGTGTCCGGCCCTGGAGCCCGGGCGCCCGTGAGCTCGCGTCCCGTCAGCGCTCCGCGACCACGAGCTCGGCGAGCTGGACGGTGTTGAGGGCCGCCCCCTTGAGCAGGTTGTCGCCGACGACCCACAGGTTCAGGCTGTGCGGGTCCCCGAGGTCCTCGCGGACCCGCCCGACGAGGACCTCGTCCCGCCCGGCCGAGGCCAGCGGGGTGGGGTAGGCCAGCGGCTCGCCGTCGCCGCCGGTGCCGTCCTCGACGAGCAGGCCGGGGGCTGTGGCCAGGGCGGACATCGCGGCCTGCCGCCCGACCGGCTCGGCGAAGGTCAGCCGTGCCGCGATGGCGTGCCCGACGACCACGGGCACCCGGACACAGGTGGGCGAGACCCGTAGGGCCGGCAGGCCGAGGATCTTGCGCGACTCGTGGACGAGCTTCCACTCCTCGTCGGTGTAGCGGGCATCGGTGAAGGTGCCGCAGTGCGCCAGCACGTTGAAGGCGATCGGCTTGGAGAAGGTGTGCGCCTCGACGCTGGCCTCGGCCGTCGCCCCGTCGCCGACGAGCTGCTCCGCGCGCCCGAGCAGGGCGGTGGACTGCTCGACGAGCTCGTCGATGCCGGTCCGACCCGCCCCACCGGCGGCCTGGTAGCTGGTCGCGACCATGCTGGTCAGACCGAAGGCGTCGTGGAGCGGCTTGGCCGCCACCATCAACACCATCGTGGTGCAGTTCGGGTTGGCGATGATGCCTCGGGGACGGTACGCGACCGCCTCCGGGTTGACCTCGGCCACCACCAGCGGGACGTCCTCGTCCCGGCGGAACGCCGAGGAGTTGTCGATCACGACCGCTCCCCGTTCCGCGGCGACCGGGGCCCACTCCCTGGAGCGCGCTCCACCCGCCGAGAACAGCGCGATGTCGACGCCGTCGAAGGCCTCCGGGCTGATCGCCCGCACCTCCACCTCGCCGTCCCGCCACGGCAGGCGCCTG
>Ga0208075_1000929_pt1 | contig 10971 bp, 9 predicted proteins | sample HotLakmasection5_FD_184728 | JGI IMG/M metagenome (GOLD analysis project Ga0208075, IMG submission 184728) | Hypersaline microbial mat communities from Hot Lake, Washington, USA - Section #5 (SPAdes) | ecosystem: Environmental > Aquatic > Non-marine Saline and Alkaline > Hypersaline > Microbial... | reverse complement strand
CCGGCCAACGGTCAGGCACAGTCGGGCTCGTATCTGCTGGTGTTTGACCTCGACGACGAGGCCCAGGCGAAGGCCTGGGAGGTGGCGCAGCAGCTCGCCAGCCAGCGCAAGCTCAAGCACGTGCTGGTGGGCATGCTGCTGGCGGTCCACACCGTCCAGGAACGCACCGGGAAGGTCGTTGACCTGCTGCAGTTCATGGCCGCGTTCATCACCGGGCTGGTGCATGGCGGGGAAGGGGGTGTGCGCATCACCGAAACGACCTCACCGGACGAGCTGCCCAGCCTGTTTGCGGGCACCGACGACCACACCGACCCGCTGGAGGCGCGGGCTAACTTCGTCGCTGGCATGGGCAACCTGTTCGACGACGATGACGAGGATGTGTGGTAGCGCGGGGACCGTATTGCAATACGCTGTCACGGCCCCGCGCGGCATTACCCTCAGAGGCGGTTTACCCTGAAGAGGGGGGTAGGTTCACTTTCGCCTCTGCCGGCATAAGCTCAAGCAACCCCTGAACACGCGGGACCTGCAAAGCCCAGCCTGACTGTATCATTCACCTGGAAGAAGCCGGACACAAACGACAGACCGCGTCGGGACATCCACCGCGACCGCATTCTCCACGATAGCCAGTTGTTCTTGATCGGCCTCAACAGGCGAGCAGCGCCAGGCATCGGACAGCGCCAACGTCGGGAAACTCAGCGTCACCGCCTGTTTCGCCTCGGTTAGGTTATATATGTGCGCGATAACCCCGCGCCCATCACTGGCCGGTTTCAGTTGAACTTCCGCCACGCCCTCCGGCGTAACCCTGAAGAACTGACCGCTTTTACCTACCTCAGCCCCTGGAACACGTACAATCAGCGGCGGTACCGTCACCTCCATCGCAAAACGACTGGAAGCCGCCGGATCGTAGCCGGCTGATGAGGTAAGCGCGTAGCGCAGCAGAAGCTGCTCACCCTGGCTGGCTTTGAAGTTGGTGTCCCAGTGATTGTGCAGCCCCCACGAGACCAGTGTCGCCTCGCTGGTGTCGAGCGTGTGCGCCCAGCGTCCAGTCGTGATGCCGCCCACCTGGATCAGCGGCGAGTCCAGCGGTACCAGCGTCACCGATACCTCGCCATCGTTCACCTCCGCCCAGCGATGGATACCGTACCAGTCCCGGCATGATCCAGGTAACTGCTCGGCTTCCGGCACCAGCGGCACGCCGTTCAGATCGAGGTGGAACTGCGGCGTCTGCAGCGCCAGTGGGAAGGGAACATAGACCGCCTCTGCCAGTGTGACGAATGTCTTGTCCAGCAGCATGTCGATATGCAGCGCCTTTTCGTGATGGGGCAGGGTATAGCGAACCCGGACCCAGTGGCAGCCCGGAGCCTGAAGGCGTGCCTCAAGAACAACGCCACCGGGCGTAACCCGCGCCGGCAGCAGCTCGACCGCTGTCGGTCCCTGACGACGGAAGGGGGTGTCCGTGTGGCGCACACCAAAGTCCTCGCGGTCAAAGTTGAGCGCGAACAGGGCGCGCCGGTCATCCGGGTGGTCAATCCATTCGTAAACGTACTGACCCAGGCGCCAGGGGCCGTCCTGCCGTGCCAGCTCGCGCCCCAGCTCCTTATCGTACCAACTGCGCAGACCGCCGCTGACCGGGTCGATCTCCACTCGGTACCAGGCGTTCTCGATCACACCCTCGCCGACAGCGGCATCCTCTGGTTCCTCAAGCGTGTGGTAAGCCACCACCTGATAGCCAAAGGCGGGCAGCGTCTGATCGATGACCATCGCCGATGGTGTCTCCGCTTCCAGCGGGGGCCGGTCACGATAGTTCCCCACCAGGAACATCTCCAGCATGGCATAGGGCGCCGCACCACCCATGTCCGGGGGCAGCGGCCAGCGGACGCGACGCTCCCAGGGCAGTGTGTTGAGCACCAGAAACCGGTGAGCCGCAGGATCAGCCGACGGGTCAGAGACAATGTACTGGCCCCAGCGCCGCCAGGCGTCGCCCTCTGGTGTCACACCGGTGATGTCCCGCGCCAGCGTGCGCCCCCCGGCTGCCAGCAGTTCGTGGGTGATGCCATAACCACCATAAGCACAACTGGATTTGAAGCTGTAGTTGGCCCGCGTAAACGGGGAATGGGGCCGCCGGATGCTGGCGAAGCTACCCCAGGTATGTTCGTCGTAGAGCATCACACGCTGATAGGCTTCCTCGATCAGAGCGGGGTCCAGGCCATCAACCTGCGTCGCCAGCAGATCGAGGGTGGGCAGCAGTTCTTCTGTCGCGCGATTGAGGCTCGTTTCGTACAGCGATGACCCTACACCGTCCGCCCACCAGTCGGCCCAGTCGCCGCGCCAGGTTGCCAACTGATCGCCGTAACGATCGTGCAGCATCCGGGTGAACGCATCCAGCGTCACGAATACCAGGCGCGGTTTCCGGCCAGACGCATTCCAGTCGCGCACGAAATCAGCCAGGTTAGGCAGCGGCGGGCCGTTATCGACCCGGGCCGGGTGCGTGACCTGAGCATACAGGAAGTCATAGGGGTAGTCTTCACGCGCTTCGAGTTTTTCCAGCTGCGGAGCCAGCAGGTCCTCGACCTGAGCACCACCCAGTCCATAGCGGAAAATACCGTAGAGATAGTGTGGGCCGTTGAAGGTCAGCAGCCTGCCACCGCCGGGGCCTTCCCACCAGAAAGCGTTCAGGTCCGGTTCTGGACGGCGTCCCCGGTGCATATTGATCGACATGGTAAAGCTGTTGACATCAATGGCCGGCAGCAGATCGGCCCACAGCCAGCTGGCGCCGTTCACATCACACTGCATGGCGCTGGTGATGTTCAGCCCATAATCCCGGCGCAGGCGCATGACCGGCAGCAGCGAGCGCAGCATCCCGGCAGTAGACAGCATCGGCGTCCAATGGTATTCCATGGCGGCCACCGCCATCTGTCCCCGCCGGTGCAGCTCCAGAAAGCGATCCACCTGGCGAGCGGGCCGCTGCTGTAGATAACGCTCAACGAACGACGTCACCTCGCAGGTCCACTTGTAGCGGGCATCTTCAGGGTAGTCCGCAGTGGCTTCGCCCAGCTCAATTGCCTGGTCAATGAACTCCAGGTGCTGGCGAAAAACTGCGTCCTGGTAATCTGTATAACCAATGTCGGTGTGGGTATGACTGATCAGGTAAACGGTCTCTATTTGGGGGGACACAGGCTTTTTCCTATGGCTTCACAAAGAGCAATAGCGTAACCAATTGTGCGGGCTGTGCCAAGCGGTCTATTTCGCACAGAGTGACAGGATGGCGTGAGATTTGGGGTGGGGTGGAGGGGATGAAGATTAGCCCCCTCCCACCCACACCGTATTGCAATACGCCCTCCTACTTATACGCCCGCTTGCGGTGCACCACTTCCCGCACCACGATCCGGCGTCTCTCGAGGTCCACATCCAGCACCGCCCGCCAGCGGCGATCAATCCGCATGTACCACTCGCCGTCCGTCTCATCGGCCCGCTTGACCGTGTGATGGTGCAGTGGATGTTCTGCCTCTGCCAGGATACGCAGGGCCCGCTCCAGCTTCTTCCGGACGAACTTCTCCCGGGGCTTCGTCGCAATGCTGAAGGCCCACCTCATAGCAGCTCATCCGGATGACACAGCACCAGCTTGCCGGTCAGGCGGCCCGATCTATCACGCCGGATCAGCGCCAGCAGGCTGATGTCCCGGTCGAGCGTCTCGACCATGATCAGCGATGGATCATCTGGCTCACGCGGCAGCGGCACATCCGGGTCCTGCAGCCGGCGCCTGATGTGGCTCATGGCCCGCCGGGCGAGGCGCGCCCGCTGTCCTGGATTGAGGCGCTCCTGCAGCATGGCTGAGTATTCAACATTCATCGCTGGAACCGCTCGGCGAAGGCCGGGCAGATGCCTGGCGCAGAAGCGCGCGTCGAGTCCAGCACGCCGACATAGGCCAGCGTCTGCTCAATGCGGGCGTGGCCCAGGTTCTGGCGAATAACCTCGATAGCCACACCGTTCTCCCACAGCCAGCGGGCGTAAGTGCGACGAAGAGAGTGGGGCGGGACCACGCGCTGGGTGCCGCGTACTTTGGTCGGGTACTGCTCCATCATCAGCTGGACGGCGCGGATGGTGATGGGCTTGTCAGAAACCGTGCCGCCCTTACTCACCGCCCGGAAAACGGGGCCGCGCGTGATCCCGGCGTTGACGAGCCAGGTGCGCACCAGCTGGATGACCCACTCGTTCTCGCCATACGGCACCATGCGCTGCTTGTTGCCCTTGCCGTGACGGATCAGCAGGGCAGGCTTGCCGTTGAACTCGCGGCTGATGTCGTCGATACCCAGCTTGACCAGCTCACCGACGCGGACACCGGTGGTGAGCATGAGGGCGATCATGGCCGCGTCGCGCAGGCCCTTGAGGGTGTTGAGGTCGGGAAGATCGAGCAGCGCCTGCATCTCGTCTTCGTTGAGGCGAACCTTAGCGTCGTCCGGCTCGTCCTGGATAATCGTCATTTCGACCGCCGAGTGGCGCTTGTGCACCGCCTGCCGGATTTGCAGCACAACCTCGTCGATGAGCAGCTTGTCGGCCATCGCGCTCTGGCCGTTCTGCTCCAGGAGCTGGAACATGGCCCGGCGCCACTCGTTGCTTTCGACCATGCGCAGGTAGGCACTGCGCACTGCGGTCAGATAGGCGTTGATGCTGGAGCGCTGCAGGCCACGGGTGAAGAGGGCGTTGCGCCAGAGGAGAATTCAAGACCAAAGGGCTGAGGATCATCCCCGTATTGCAATACGCTCCTGTACGTACTCCGTCAGCTCCGGCGGGATAGCTTCGCCGGGAAAGTTGAGCGTGGCGAAGTCGGGGTACAGGTAAAAGGCCGCTGCGTCATGCACCCGCGCCGCCTGGACTGGGTCGTCGAAGCGACCCAGGTTGACGCGACCACCGGGCAGCCGGATGCGCGCTTCCCAGCGGCCCCGGTTCCAACTGACGCCCTTGTAGGCGCTGGTGTTGTCGCAGCGCAGGCGCTTGTTGACCTGGTTTTCGCTGCGGGTGGCCAGGCGCAGATTATCGCGGCGGTTGTCGAGACGGTTGTGGTTGATGTGGTCGACCTGCAGGTGGGGTGGGGCGGCCATGATGAGGCGGTGCATCAGCAGGGTCTTGCGGCCCTGGTAGTGCACGGCGTAGCCGCTGCTGTTGAGGCACCAGCGGCCCATTTGGGTCAGCCAACCGTAGTCGGCGTCGTCGACGAGGGCGACCGCGCCTTTGGTCAGTGGGATTTGCTTCATGGGACATGCTCCGAAGGATAGCAACCGACAAAAGGTTGTTCATTCGGGCATTCGTTCGGTGGTCATGCTGATCGCAGGGATGGTGATGCGACCGGCCATTCAGCCTGGATTATACCACCAGTTGGTGGCCTCCTCAGAGAAACTATTGACTCTCCAGTGCGCTGTTCGGCTGTCCAGTCAATTTCCACAGCTCCAGCAACCAGTTGGCATGGAGGCAATTTTCCAGCACGATGGCCGACGCATTCATGGAGAGAGCTGTGTTAGGCAGCTGCTCATTCCTATTGTGTCATCCACCCAGATACATTACGGGGCCGCGCCCCTGCTGCCATCGTCACATGAGAGGCGCACCCCAAATCAACACAATTGTGAAAAATATCACCCAATCGGGTGATACACAGATTTTTTTACTGCTATAAAATTCTGTTATCTACACTAGCGACCGGACACCAAAAAATGAGTTGAACAAAACGACATCTCGATTAAGGTTGAATCTTCCACAAAACAGCCTGAAAGAGACATCGAATGTTCAACTCACAAAGTTATGTTAAGTGGCGAGAGATGTTAACGCAACAGATACCCGATCAATGTGAGAGTCGTTTGACGAATTTGACATTGCTGATCGTGGGAATATTCGCAAGCCAGAGCGTATATTTGAGTGTGTTGACACGCAAAATACCGATCCGAGCGAAGAAATTGAGCCTAACCAAGCGACTGGAACGTTTTCTAGATAATTCAGCGGTTGATGTGGAAGCGTGGTACAGACCCTGGGCCACACGGTTATTGGCATCAGCAGGGTCAGGTGGGCAAATACATCTGGTGGTTGATACAACCAAAGTGAGTGCGTATCGACGCTTGTTAATGATTGCGGTGGCCTATCGCAGACGGACCTTACCAATCATCTGGTGCTGGATCGATCATCCCCGCGGACACGGCAAAGTAGCCCATCAGGTTACGTTGCTCAAGCGTCTGCAACCGCTGCTGCCTGAGGGGGTTAGGGTTTCTTTTGTCGGGGATAGCGAGTTTGGGCATGTTGATGTGATCCGACTGCTGGTGAAATGGGGCTGGGATTATGCGCTACGTCAAAAGGGACGCACATTGTATCGTCAACCCCATCACGCCCAATGGCAACGCATTGATGCTTTTGCGATTCAACCCGGACAGTGTTTCTGGCTTGGGCAGGTGCTATTGACCGAAAAACATGCTTGTCCAACCCACTTGGTGCTTTACTGGAAGAAGGGCGAGAAAGAACCGTGGTACCTGGCGACCAACCAACTCTCAGCTTTACCCGCCATCCGCTTATACAAACGGCGTATGTGGATTGAGGAGATGTTCGGCGACATGAAAGGCCACGGCTTCGACTTAGAATTGAGCCGTCTACGCACTTCTGACCGTTTATCCCGGCTCACTCTCGCCATCTGTATCCTGTACGTCTGGCTGGTTTCAATCGGTGAGCATGTCTTGCGACACGGCTTTAACCAAGAAGTGGATCGCACAGATCGCCAGGATTTGAGCATTTTCCGGCTGGGGTGGGATTGGTTAGAACGCAGGCTCACTTTCGATGACCCAATCCCTATTTTGTTCAGACCGAACTTTTGTTTAGTGTCCGGTTGCTAGTATCTACAAAACAGAAAGTACAGAATCTCTATGCGAAAAACAGTTTTAACCCACGTCAAATCTCTGTATTCCGAAATCTTATCCATCGGAGGACACTATGAGTGAGAAGCATTTGCTCAACGACCTCGTCAACAAAACGGTGATGTCCCGTCGCAGCTTCATGAAGTGGAGCGCGGCCATGGGCGGCACTGCTGCTGCGTTGGCGCATGGTGGTATCCCGTTCAGCCTTGCCCAGAGTCCTGAGGACCTGGCACAACAATTCAGTGATGACGGCAGCCGAATGATCCGGACCGTTTGCCCGGCTCACAACTGCGGTGGCAAGTGCATGCTCATTCTGCACGTCAGGGATGGCGTCATCGAGCGCATCAGCTCTGATGACCGGGAATATGACGAGATCGACAATCCACGTGTGCTCGCCTGCTCGCGCGGCAAGTCTTACCGTCGTCGCCAGTACCACCCGGATCGCCTCAAATACCCGATGAAGCGCGTCGGTCCGCGTGGCAGCGGCGAGTTCGAGCAGATTAGCTGGGACGAAGCACTCGATACTGTTGCCAGCGAGATCACCCGCGTCAAGGACACTTATGGCAACGGCGCGTTGTTTGTGCCCTACGGCACCGGCAGCTATGCCAACACCAGCGGCCCACACCTGGGTAATCGTCTGTTCAACCTAATCGGTGGCAGTCTGAACTTTTACAATAACTACAGTTGGGCAGCCATTCAGCGAGCTACACCGACTGTGTTCGGCACCCAGACCACTGGCAATCAGCGCCAGGACTGGGTCAACAGCCGTTACATCCTGATGTGGAGCTGGAACCCCGCCGAGATGATCGATGGCACCAACAGCGCCTATTTCATCAAGAAAGCCCGTGAAAATGGCGCGAAGGTCGTGGTTATCGACCCACGTCGCTCGATGACAGCCGTCGCCCTGGCCGACGAGTGGATTCCGATCCGCCCCGGCACCGACACGGCGATGATGACGGCGATGGCCTATGTGATGATCGATGAGGAATTGTACGACGCCGATTTCGTCAGCACACACTGCCTGGGTTTCGACGAAACCCAGATGCCGGAAGGCTACGAAGGTGAGGAATCCTTCAAAGATTACGTGCTGGGCACCACAGACGGCATCCCCAAGACACCGGAATGGGCCGAGGCGATCACCGGAGTGCCGCGTGAGACGATCATCCAGATCGCCCGCGAATACGCCACGACCAAGCCCGCTATGCTTTATCAGGGCTATGGCATGCAGCGCCGCGCTTACGGTGAGCAGGTTGTTCGCGCGGGTTGTGTGCTGGCAGCCATCACCGGCAACGTCGGCATCTCTGGTGGTTGGGCTAGCGGTATCGCCTTCCAGGAAGGTGGAACCGGCCCGTGGTGGACCGTCTTGCCAGCCGGTCCCAACCCCATCTCGGCCAGCATCCCAACTTTCCGCTGGACCGATGCCGTCATCAATGGCACCGAAATGGGACCGGAAGATGGCTTGCGCGGGGCAGAACGGCTGGACACGAATATCAAGCTGATCTACAGCATCGCCAGCAACATTCTGATCAACCAGCACGCCAACATCAACCGCTCCGCCGAAATCCTGCGGGATGAAAGCCTGGTTGAGTTTATCATCGTGCAGGATAACTTCCTCACACCTTCAGCGCGCTTCGCCGACATCGTGCTGCCAGCCAGCACACAGTGGGAGAATTATGGTCTGCAGGACGGCTGGAAGTACGGCGAGGAAGTCTTCCTCATGCCGCAGATCGTCGAGAAGCCGTTTGAGACCAAGAGCGACTATCAGATCTGCGCCGAATTAGCCGAGCGGCTGGGCGTCGGTGAGGAATACACCGAAGGCCGCAGCGAACGCGAATGGATTGAGTGGTGCCTCAACACCCTGCGCGAGGGTCGCTTCCCCGGTCTGCCGGAACTGGATGAGTTCGAAGAGTCCAACGTCGGCGTGTACGTCAATGAGGTGACAGAACCGGCCATCGCCTTTACTGCTTTCCGCGAAGACCCGGAAGAGAATCCGCTGCCAACGCCGTCAGGCAAGGTCGAAATCTTCTCGCCGGAGCTGTTCGATATGAGCGATCCGGATGAGAATCCCGCTGTGCCCAAGTACATTCAGGAATGGGAAAGTCCATTCGGACCTGAAGCCGAGCAGTATCCGCTGCAGGCAATGGGCCATCACTATATGCACCGCGTTCACTCGACACACAATAACGTGGACTGGCTCAAACAGGCATTCCCGCAGCGTCTGTTCATCAACAAACTGGACGCCGATGCGCGCGGGATCAAGGACGGCGATATGGTAAAGGTCTGGAACGACCGGGGCACAGTGATGATCCCCTGCCGCATCACACTGGCGATTATGCCGGGTGTGGTCAATCTGCCGCAGGGCGCCTGGTACGATCCTGACGAGGATGGTGTGGACCGGGGTGGCTGCGTCAACGTTCTGGCCTCACATCGCCATACACCACTGGCGTTTGGTAATGCTCAGCACACGATTATGGTGCAGGTCGAGAAGGCGTAAGGAGTATCAAAATGGCAAAACAACTCGGTTTCTATGTCAATCTGAGCGCGTGCTCTGGCTGCAAAGCCTGCCAGATCGCGTGCAAAGATAAGAACGATCTCACAGATGAGCGCATGTGGCGTCGCGTAATCGACGTGCAGGGTGGCGAGTGGTTGAAGCGCGGCGAAGCGTGGATCAACAACACCTACAATTACTTCGTCACCAGCGCCTGCTATCACTGCGCCAATCCGGTATGTGCCAACGTCTGCCCGGCCAGTGCCATCACCAAACGGGAAGAAGATGGTGTTGTGCTGATTGACGCGGACAAGTGCATTGGCTGCCGTTACTGTGAGTGGGCATGCCCCTACGGCGCGCCACAGTTCAACGAATCCGCCGGCGTGATGACCAAGTGCGACTTCTGCCAGGACTATATCGACGCCGGGCAGAAACCGGCCTGTGTATCGTCGTGTCAGATGCGCGTCCTCGACTTTGGCGACATTGAGGAACTACGCGCCCAATACGGCGACATTGACAAAATCTATCCGCTGCCGGACCCCGACATCACGGAGCCAGCGGTCGTCTTTACACCACACAAGGATACCGTTCTGGCTTCAGCCGGCACGGCCACCATCATCAACAGAGAGGAGATATAAGTCCATGAATATGCACGATTGGGCACTGGTTATCTTCACCATTCTCGCGCAAATGGCCGTCGGCTCGTTTGTGATCCTGGGTGTGGTTCACTTCTTTGTCAGCCGCAGAAGCGGCATCGAGACGGCGGACAAACTCAGCGACCGCGCACTGCTGGCCATCGGCCCGGTGCTGGTGCTGGGCGCCATCGCTACGTTCTTCCACCTGGGCAACCCGGTCAACGCGCCGCGCGCCTTCTCCAACCTGGGCCAGTCCTGGCTGAGCTGGGAAATCCTGCTGCTGGTGGTTTTCATCGTCCTGGGTGGCGTCTTCGCCATCATGCAGTGGCGCAAGATCAGCACGCCGTCCACGCGCAACATCATCGCCGTGGTGGCCGCCCTCGTCGGCCTGGCGCTGGTCTACGTGATGGCCATGGTCTACATGCTGCCGACCGTCCCCGCCTGGAACACGCCCATCACAGTGATCTCGTTCTACACCACCACCTTCCTGCTGGGCGCGCTGGCTGTGGGCGCGGCTTACGCCATCAACTACGCCTACCTGCGCAGCAAAAAGCAGGTCGATGATGAGCAGGGCAAAGCGCTGGCGCTGGCGCTGCGCTGGGTGGCCCTTACCGCCGTGCTGATGCTGGGCGTGCAGTTCGTCATCATCCCGGTGTACGTGGCGCAGCTCGCCACCGGCGGCACGGCTGCCGTCGCCAGCGCTGAGATTCTGCTGAACCAGAACACAGTGCTGTTCGGTCTGCGGCTGGCGCTGGTGTTCCTGGGCGCGGGCATCTTCGGCCTGTTCCTGTACCGCACGGCGACCTCCGCCAACGGTCGCATCCAGATCATGAGCAGCTACGTGTATGCGGCCTTCGCGCTGGCGCTGGTGGCTGAAGTGATCGGACGCTACCTGTTCTACACATCGTTCGTGCGCATCGGCATCTGAGCCGCGCACACATCCACACAACAAAAAAGCCAG
>Ga0208075_1000928_pt1 | contig 10984 bp, 6 predicted proteins | sample HotLakmasection5_FD_184728 | JGI IMG/M metagenome (GOLD analysis project Ga0208075, IMG submission 184728) | Hypersaline microbial mat communities from Hot Lake, Washington, USA - Section #5 (SPAdes) | ecosystem: Environmental > Aquatic > Non-marine Saline and Alkaline > Hypersaline > Microbial... | reverse complement strand
CGAAGTAAACTCAAACAGGCATCGGCATCGAGCAGGTTGTTATAGGAGAGCTCTTTGCCCTGCAATTTTTCCCATTGATTAGCCCCACACTCTAAACCCCGATAGAAAGCCGCTACTTGATGTGGATTTTCCCCATAACGGAGAGCCTGTGGGGACATTCCAACAAAACCAGAATACCTTCCGAGTTTAAAAGATTCCGATCTGGCCTTGTCAAGATCTATCTCAAACTGATCTTTCTGATTTAACCCCACGTAAGAAAAGTACTCTGCGATTAAGAGGTTGTAGGCTGCTAATTGAGCAAAAACTTTGCGAGCCATCTCCAGTCTCAATTTTTTTCCTGACTGACTGGTTAACTTTAACTGCTCTATGACTGCACTATAATCCTTTGGATCAATTACAGGGTAAACATATTCAAAATTCTTAGCAGCAGCCCTGATCATAGTAGGGCCTCCAATATCAACCTGCTCTACCATCTTTGTTGGATCAAGCGCACTTTGACCGCTGCGGTTTTCTTCAAAGGGATAGAGGTTAACTATTACCAGATCGATCGGCAAAATATTATTGTCGCTTAATTCCTGCATGTGCTCTGAGTCCTGGCGTTTAGCCAAAATCCCAGCATGAATTTTTGGATGCAGCGTCTTTACTCGTCCGCCGAGGATTTCTCTCTGTCCGGTATATTCTTCTAACGATAAAAAAGGGATGTTTTCCTCTTTTAGTAACCGACCAGATCCCGAAGTACATAGAAGAGTATACCCCAGCTCATGCAGCTCCCTGGCAAAGGGTACTAAACCGTCCTTATTAGATACACTTAATAACGCTGCTTTCTGGTCTTTCATTTTATCCCTTAGAAATATCTGGCTGCCATTTTTAGCCGTTTAGGGCCAATAGAATGGTATTTTTAAGGGTAAAAGTCCAGCGCTCGAGCAAAAGCGAGTATGAATTACTGATCCTCAGGCTTCATGGTATCAATCAGATCTTCTAGCTCTATTAATTCTGATTTTGATACCGCTAACTCTGCCTGAATCTTTTGCTGCAGCTGTTGCTTGGACTCCGGATCTCCATGCATTAAGATTCGGACGTACTCTAGTTGGTTTTGTAATTCTTTCATATCTGATTCAATCCTATCACGCTTGATGGACAACTCAGTAATCTCTTGATCAGCTTTTGAAATCTCTTCTTTAATTGCTGCACCGATGCTATCTGCAAGTTCACTCATGCGTTGTTTGCGAGTATCGGTAAGCTCTGCGACTCGTTGCCGCAAGTTCATATCTGTTGGATTATATCTTAATGATTCTGCCTCTTGGAGATATTCCCAGGTTGCCCGTTCAAAACTAGTTTTCTGCTCGCGCACTACTTCAGAAGACACCGCTACTTCACCGGCAAGATTTACCGGATCGGTGGTTTGTAGTCGTTTCCTCCTCCCGAACCAAACTGCAAGGCGCCTGGTCGCCACATCTATCGCATCTCGTGTTTCTCGGAGTTCTTCCTCGAGAGCAGTACGCTTAGCTCTGGCATCCTGCAAAATAGACCCAACCTCACTAGAGATAGGTTGACCAAAGGAATCTAATTGTCTCTCAAGCTCAACCACTTTCTGTGCAAGTCTATCCCTACGTCTGAGTAGCTCTTCATAGGCTGGTGACGAAAAAGTTTCCGGTGTAGTTTCCTCTATTGGAATCATCGCGGCAGGTTCAGATAGCTCCTGCGGCAATTCTGATTCGAACTCTGGAGTTATCACAGCGGTGTAAGGTAATTCTTGATCCTCACCCGTCTGAGCTATCTGCTTTGAGTCCACCGTTTCAGTAGTACTCGGATCTGTTACTGAAACTTTGCTAGGAACACTGGAGGTGGTTTCAACTTCAACTTTCTCAGCTACGGGCTGCCTACTCTCTGCGATCTCTATCTCTTCAGCTCCGTGGGTAAGTTGCGAGGGCACTACTGAGGGATCGGTAACAATCAATCCTACTGATATTGCAGCGCCGCCTAGCAAAACGATCATGAAGATCAGTGGACTAATTCTGCGAGGAGAAACCTTTTCTTCATCACTAATCTTATCTGCAATTGCTTGTTCAAGCTGCTCTCGATCGATATCTTCAATTGAGACGCCACCTTGAAGCTCAGGAGAATCTGAATCATTCTCAGGACCGTCGGGGGCGCTATCGTAAACAATCCCATTTGATTTTCGCTTCTCATGGAGTTCCTGGGTAGAAAGCTCCAAGGTATCCTCATAAGCAGACGAGTCCTTAGAGGGATCTGTTGGAGTGGGTGGAACAGGAAAGGCTTCTGGCCCTACTGGATAGTCATCCCCAATCTCTACCAATACTACAGTTATGTTATCACTGCCTCCCCGCTCGTTAGAAAATGTGATTAATTGATCTCTGGCATCTTCTAAGGAGTTCTCCTCTAAAATCTCCTGAATCTCACTATCACTGACCATATTGTAGAGGCCATCTGAGCAGATCAGGTACCGATCGGCACGTGCGGGACCATCAGTACAGATCTTACAGTCCGGAACAATCTCATCAGATGGTCCGAGAGATTTAGTTAACATGTGTGAAACTGGATGATTCTCTGCTTGAGCCTCAGTAATTGCCCCGGATGCAATCAATTCTCGAACCAGAGTATGATCAAGGGTTAATTGATCCATCCTACCCTGTCGAAGTCTGTATACCCGTGAGTCGCCAACATTGAAAATGAAAAGAGCGTTTTCAGTAAATCCAAGCCCAACGAAGGTTGTTCCCATGCCGGCCAGAACTCCATCTTCACTACCTCTGTGATAGACTTTTCTATTGGCTTCTTTTATCGCTTCTGAAATAACCTCTGGATCGACCTCCGGAGCCTCCTTTAGCTTCTCTTCAAAAACTTCAATTGCAAGTTTTGAAGCTATTGCTCCACCTTGAACTCCTCCCATGCCATCTGCTACGATATAGAAATTCCAATCGTCACTTTGAAGAATTCCGTAAGAGTCCTGATTTTCCTCTCTACGCATCCCAACATCAGTGGCAGCGACATGCGTTAACGAGTCCAGGTTCGAACTACTATCAGATGAGAGTTCCGTATCCATGAATAGGGGTATACCTTAAACTAAAACTAAAATGGTCAACCTGCTCTGACTATTCTACTAAAAAATGAGCAAAGCTGCTTTCCCTTATGCGGTGTTGTCGATTACAAACAGCTAGAACCTAAACCTCTTAACTCATTAGATTGACAATAGAATGCTCAAGTTTCGTCTTTCTTTAACTCAAGACGAAATAGAACAGTGGTGGAAAACACCTCTCTGTCTTAAGAATAATTTTTATTTGAGTAATTCAGGCTTGTTACAGAAACTACTTAATGGTGCGGATGAAGGGTTCAGCCTCAATATACGGTTCTCTTTTCAACTCGGCCAACAGCCGGCCTGCCAGCAATTTACTACTCTCAGGACCCACCAGAACCCGAAAGTAACTCTGCCCCTGAACACTGGCCTCCTCGATTGTGGCACGAAAACCAAACTGGTCCAGTTTTTCTAAAAGCATTATTGCATCCGACTTAGAATTAGGTGCTCCAACCTGAGCATACCACCCCGAGGGCAATATTTGTGAGGTGGCCTCAGGTACGCTAATAGAATTCTCCCGTTTGCCGGGCGCATCAACTCCAAGCGAAGCCTTTGCATTTGCCAATACATCCTTATTTTCCTCTCGGCGCACAGAACCAAGCGATGCTATTTCACTCTTTACCTCTTCATCCTTACTGACCTCAACTTCTTGTGAAAGTTCTTGATTGTCTTCACTAAGCTCACCCATGCTATTACCGGCTGGCTCTGGGTCTGTTCCAATGTCCGACTTAGAGTCACTACCCATAGCCAAAGGCAAAGCATTTTGTTTATCAACTCTTGGGTTTAGATCTAGATCATTTACCTTAGAAAGTTCTACCAGAGCGCCAGCAACCCCCTCACTGCCGGGAGAACTTCCGTTTAGTCTGGCGTACATATCGTTTAGCAACTCTTCTGAAAAGTCACTTTGATCACTCTCAATAATTGGCAAACGTGCCGTCTCGGCTAGACTCTGAATTGAAGACATCTCAAAACCAAAACGTTGTCCCGCATTAAATCCAAAATAGAAAGCCAAAGCCATGCACCCTGCTGCTACTCCCAGCACAAAAACAAAAGGGGCCGCACGCAGTCGAATTTCAAATCCCCGATTTCTCGGACGAAAATCTCTATTAGTTGCCCTGGAACGGATATGCACAATTTATCTCCAGAAATCTACTTAGTTGCACCTATTAATCAGCAAATAACACCATTATACGGATAGACCCACCTATTCGCCAGACTAAATCCTTTGGTAATGATTTTTGTCAAAAGTCTTATGGTACGATTTAAAATTGGGAGATAATCTGCTGCCACAACTGCTCTAAATCTGACAAACCTGCCGATTGCCCCTGTGATATTTTCTTTAGAGCTTTCCTATGCTTCTTCGAAAGAGTCGGCCACTCAAATATGCCCTCGCTTCCCATTCTCTCGATAATTAAAAGTAAGCTGCTCAATCTATTGATAGCACTAGAGGCTAAGAGGGGCTGCTTGGCTCTCTCTAATACGACTATTAACTCAGATATGTCTAACTGCTCAAAGCCTTCTACCTGTGAGAGTAGGCCCAGAGTATTTAATGTTGCTAATGAATCTATAAATCCTGGCTCTGCCACTATCTTCTCAATTTCTCTCCACTTACGGTGAGGAGAAATATTGCTCAGCACCTTTAGCTGTGATGCCGAGCGTAATAATTCTAAAGTGGCTGGCGCAAAACTACCTCGCAGCCGTACCTGATAGCGCACACCTCTAAATATTCTTGTAGGATCATCAATAAAGCTCTTTTGATGTAGGATGCGAATTACTCGGGCCTGAATATCGGCAAAACCGTTTACCTGGTCAATAAAATGCTCATCCGTTACCGCCCCTACTTGGCTCTGAGTAACTACCGTTTCATAGTTATCAAGCTTTAATAGTAAGGCATTGATTGTAAAGTCGCGACGGTGAATATCTTGAACCAAACTGCCAGCAGTCACCTCTGGCAAAGCACCAGAAGATCGATACTGCTCGGTTCTGGCCTGCGCAAAATCTATCTCAGAAATCCCCTGATATCCTGAAAGCCCAGTCAACTTTGCGGTTAGAAAAGCCGGGTGACGAGTAACCACACCACCAAAACGGTTAGCTGCGCTATCAGCTACCTTAAAGACATCTCTCTCTACAATAAAATCACAATCACTTTCAGCAATTTGCTCTCCCAGAATTAGATCTCTTACAAAGCCTCCAACAAGATAAAGCGATACCTGCTCCTTGTGTTGGAACTCAAGCATATCTTTGAAAAAGGTTTGCGCAATAGAATGGTGAGGACTAATTTTGAGCCTCCTGACTATCATTAAGATCTCTCTGAGCTTTAAGATAGGCATCTTCCAAACCAAGGAATCTGGCAAGACCCTGGGCAATCCCCGCAGATAGATCTGAGCGAAATCGGGGAGATGCTAAATTCCTACTATCTAGTTTATTATCTAAAAAGAACATCTCAATTAAGATACACGGCATATGAGCCCCCATTAACACGTAAAATGGTGCTTTCTTAACTCCTAAACCCTTCACTGTAGGGTATCTCTCCTTTAGATAAGCCAGAGATGAGTCATAGACATCTTTTGCCAACTTCTCGGACTCAACTATTTTTGCGCCCTGAATAAGATCACTAAGGATAAAACTGAGATCCATCTCCGAATCGCTATGCAGCGAAAGTGCCCGATTTTCTCGCTCAGCTAACCGTTTAGTAGACTGATCACCAGTATTATCCAGATAAAACACTTCAAAGCCGGAGAGATCTTTTTTTGTGCTTGCATTGGCATGGAGGCTTAAGAAAACATCGGCTTCATTTTGATTTGCCAGCTCTGTTCGATCGAGCAGGGGTACAAACTTATCAGATCGACGGGTCAAGACTACCTTTACTGGAAGCGAAGAAGTCAGCAGTCTCTCTACTTCCAACGCTATCGACAGGGTAATGTCCTTCTCTCGCATACCACCACTACCTACAGCGCCGTAGTCTTCGCCCCCATGACCCGGATCAAGCAGTATCACCTTACTAACTTCACCAACAGCTCGAACCTGTTCTCCTGACTTGGGACTTTCTTCTTCATAGTCACCATCGATCTCTTGAATCCGTCTTTGCGCTATAGCGTATGTCTCTACATTTGGAAAATCTTGAAGTAACCGTTGATAGTACTCTCGGGCTTGTTCGGGATCATCATTGAGCCTAAATGCAAGATCACCAGCTTTCAGTAGGGCCTCATCAGCTAAATCGTGCTTAGAAAACTGTGTTGCAAAACTATCAAAATAATCTATCGCCTGCTCTAATACTGCTTTACTCTGAGAGACATTTTCAAAATACAGCTGATTAATCACTCCTAGATCGAACAGGAGCACCCCACTAGAGTTATCCAATTTGTCTCGGGCTACAAATTCTTCATACTTAGTAATTAAAGCTCGCCACTCTTCTTTTCTAGTAAGGGTGCTATCGATATTTCTTAATCGGAAAAATTCCTGTCTTAAAGATGAAGTCCGATCAGGTTCCGAAGAAAGCGGACCAACGCCTATCCAAAAAAATACGGTCAGGAGCGCCATCAGATACAAAAAAAAGTAAGGTTTATTAGAAGTCAGAATTTTCATTAGAAGTTTTCAGTCAAAAGTTAACCTGGACTCCCCTTTGCCCTTTTCAGCTGTACCAAGATCAGTTATCAGCCAACTCCTCTATCTGCTCTGATCGCTCTATAATCTTTAACAGTCGATCTACGATATTTAAAGCATCAATCGGACGTAGAGTCTCTACTGGATTCTCTTGAAGTAAACTGTACACCTCTTTAAGACATTTAGGTATTGGCGTTTTAGCAGGGCTTGAGGAATCGAAAATAGAGAGTTGAGAGCTCTTAGGGTGTTTGGGTCTTGCTTGCAACAACAACTGTGCTCTTTTAATTACCCCGTCGGGCAAACCAGCCTTCTTTGCTACCTCAATACCATAGGAACGGTTTGCAGCTCCATCTTTAATCTCGTGAGTAAAGATAACTTCGCCCTGCTTATTAACTGATCGCACGCACAGGTTGCCCAGTCGTGCGTGCACTTCTGAGAGTTCTGTTAACTCATGATAATGAGTGGCAAAAAGACACCGACAACCAACCTCCACTAGCAAGCATTCAAGAATGCTTTGTGCTAGTGCTAAGCCATCCGAAGTAGCAGTTCCCCTACCAATCTCATCGATTAGAACAAGAGAGGACTTAGAGGATTCATGCAGAATCGATGAGGCCTCTTTCATCTCCACCATAAAGGTAGATTGCCCCTCTAGTAAATCATCACTGGCACCGAGCCTTGCAAAAATTCTATCGACAAGACCGACTTTTGCGGTCGCTGCTGGGACAAATGCTCCAATGTGTGCGAGCACTACTATTAGCCCTGTTTGACGGAGAAATGTTGACTTACCACCCATGTTGGGCCCAGTAACTAGAAAACAGTTCTGGCCCTCCGCCGGCATCGATAGCGAATTGGGAACAAATCTACCCTCTAAAAGATTTTCTATAATTAAATGGCGACCATCAACATACTCAAGAGCGTCAGTTTCAATTAACTCTGGCGCTACCAAGTCGGAATGAAGAGCCTGATGTGCAAAGCTACACAATACATCCAACTCAGCTATGACTGAATACAGAGCACGGAGCTCAACGGTATCAGTTCTAAGTTTTTCTCGAACCTCTTCAAAGAGCATCGCTTGACGAGAAAACTGGTTATCCTTGGCTTTTAGAATCTCCTCTTCTTGTTGCTTGAGTTCCTCAGTTACAAAGCGATCAACATTAGTCATACTCTGGCGTCGGATATAATGCTCAGGCACTCGACCTAAATTAGCTCTAGTTACCTCAATAAAATAACCAAGAACGTTGTTAAATTTTATTTTTAAAGAGCTAATACCTGTATTTGCTCGCTCATTCTTTTCCAGATTTAAAATCCAGTTTCGTCCTGAAGAGGAGAGCTCTCTTAGTCGACTAAGCTCTTGGTCGTAGTCACTATCTATAACCACCCCATCACGGAGCGAAATAGAGGGGTCCTCTACTAACGATTCTTCAAGTAACAAAGACGCTGAATTCGGCAACACCAGCTTATTTAGAATCTCACTAAGACACGAAGAGCTAAAGAGCTGTTTTTGATCGAGAGACTTAAGTAAGCCAATTAACTTTGGCAAAATACGGAATGAATCTCTTAACGCGCTGAGCTCTCTGGGCTGGGCTACTCGCAGCTCAATTCTAGCAGCAATCCGTTCTAGATCGCTTATTTTATTAAGCTCTGCGCGGATCTGCTCTAACTCTGAACTTGATTCCAACAAAACTTTAATACTTGCCTGTCTAGCTTGGATTACCTCGAGCTCTCTTAGAGGTCGCAAAATCCAGTTACGTAACAGGCGCGATCCTCCGGCAGTTAGAGTATAATTAATATGCTTGAAGAAACTCCCCTCTATGCCCCCTGATTTTATACCCTTTACAAGTTCAAGGTTTCGACAGGTCATCGCATCGATTCGAACAACTAGAGAATCATCTCTTGGTGTAATTCTCTGAATATTAAGAGCACTCTCAACTGTTACCTCATCTATGTACCCTATTAGTAGTCTACAGGCTCTTCTGGAACATTCTGAGAGTTGGGCGTATCCTTCTATCTCGATGTATCCGCCAGAATCAAAATCCTGTGCTTCTCGTTGAAACGAATCATGCCTAATAAGAAGAGTGATCTCACTAAAACGTTCTGCGATTTCCCTGACCCAGCCGGTCCGACGATCAACTTTTTTTTCTAGAGCGTGATCTGCAATTAAGATCTCTTTGATAGCCAAACCACTTAAATAGTCGCTCAACTGAATCAACGATATCTGCTCAATCACCTCAATCACTCCACTTTGTGGATTCATGAGTGAAATTGCGACTTCGTCAACCGATTCAACTGAGATAGCAGCCAGCATGTGTGCCGACTCACTATCAACATGTGCTCCTCCCAGTAACCTGACTGCGGGAGTTACAATTCTTTCCAACCTACGCTCGACCATCCCCTTGCCAGGCTTAACTTGCCCTGCCTGACTGACCACGGCTACTGAAAATCCAGCATCTACGAGCCTATCAATATATCCATCAACAACAGCAAGCGGCACTCCACACATGGGAATTGGATCTGGGCGATTTTTATCTCTACTGGTTAGGGTAAGATTTAGAGTTCGGGCTACTATTACGGCATCATCAAAAAATACTTCGTAAAAGTCCCCAACCTGACAAAGCACTAATTTTCCAGGGTACTTCTCCTTAAAATCCAAATATTGTTCAAGCATTGGGGGGTAGGAATCGCGTGCTAGAGATATTTTGGAGGTAGAGTTGTCTTTTCTTAGAGCCTGACCCATCGGGAGAATTCCTTAAAGATGACCTCATGAACTCTAACCTATAATACCAACCTAACTCAAACATTGTCGGCATACGCTGGCCATATTGCTCCCAATCACAAGCTCAAGTAGACTCTATACTTGTGGAGAACAATAAGAAAAAAATTCATTTCTTGGTAATTGACGACGAAGAAGGTGTTGCCAATGCCCTTTGCCTGCTACTTAAAGCAATAGGGCACTCTGCCACTGGATGTATTGAGTCCGGTCAGGCCGGTAAAATTCTAGCCTCTGAGCAGGCAAACCAGATAGATCTAATACTGTGTGATTTAAGAATGCCACAACATGATGGGTTTTGGGTCTTAGCTGAGCGCAATCATCACTGTAAGGATAAGCCTTTTGTCCTTATGTCTGCACATGCAGGTTCAGATGATATCGAACGGGCACTAAGCTCTGGAGCAAACGCTTTCCTGCCAAAACCCTTTGATCCAGATGATATAGCGCAGCTCTTGAATGAGCTGGGACTATAATACATCCGCCTGCCCTAAAGGGAACCTCTGAATAAGTCCTAGGGATGCAGCCTTGGTGGGGGCGATCGCTGACCAGCCTTCGCCAAGGCTACGTCTGACAGGCGGTTACGCCGAGGTTGGACGTCAGACGAGAACCGTCCACGAAATAACGGTTTACGTTTTTACCGTAATCGTGAAACGTCATTGTCATCGATGTGTTAATGGAACCGATTCCAAAAATGCGAGAGCCCTCCTGAATTCAAGATTCAGGAGGGCTCTCGCTATTATCAAGCAACTCCAGAAGCTAGTATAGCGCCTGGAGCGGCATAATTACTCGTCGCCTGATGGCTCCATTTTCTCCCGGAGTAGATCTCCAAAAGTAATCGCTGAACCCTCATCCTGCATAAAGTCAGACATATTGCTGCCCTTATCTTCACGTCTGGTGATAGCTCTAATACTTAGGCTGATTCTGCGCTCATCACGATCAACGGCTGTTACCTCTGACTCAACTTCAGCCCCAACTTTGAAAACATCCTTTGGGTCCTGCTCCTTGTTTAGACCAAGTTGCGAATTGTGGATTAATCCTTCAATTCCTTCCTCAATCTCTACAAAAACACCAAAGTCAGTTACAGAGCTAACTTTACCCTGAATTTTAGAACCAACCGGATAACGCTGAACAATTGTTTCCCATGGATCATCTTCTAACTGCTTTATCCCCAGGCTCAATCGCTCATTGCTGGCATCTATATCGAGTACTACAGCTTCGACATCATCTCCCTTAGTGTACAACTCTCCAATCTCTTTGGGGTCCTTTATGCGCTTAATCCAGGAAAAGTCCGAGACGTGTACCAACCCATCAATCCCGTCTTCAATGCCAACGAAGATTCCAAACTCTGTAATCGAGCGGACCTTTCCAGTGACTTTTGATCCAATTGGGTGACGCTCTGCCAATTCTTTCCACGGATTGGGCATCAACTGCTTCATTCCGAGGCTAACCCGACGCTGCTCGGTATCAATCCCAAGCACAATCGCTTCAACCATATCCCCTTCAGAGACAAGCTTGGATGGGTT
>Ga0208075_1000925_pt1 | contig 11022 bp, 9 predicted proteins | sample HotLakmasection5_FD_184728 | JGI IMG/M metagenome (GOLD analysis project Ga0208075, IMG submission 184728) | Hypersaline microbial mat communities from Hot Lake, Washington, USA - Section #5 (SPAdes) | ecosystem: Environmental > Aquatic > Non-marine Saline and Alkaline > Hypersaline > Microbial... | reverse complement strand
GAGTGGAGGCGCCGGGCGTTGTCTTTCTCGATGAAGGCCGGGAGCTGCGCTGCGACGTCCTCTGGGGTCTCGAACTCGAGCGGGTAGACGCCCTCGACCTTCAGCGTCTTCCTCAGGCTCTCCATCATCGCATTGTCGTACGGATTGCCGCGCCGTCCCATCGAGCCGACGAGCTTGGCCTGTTGCAGACGGTTGCGGTACTTCTCGGCGGCGTATTGCGCCCCGCGGTCCGGGTGACGGACGCAACCGCACGACGGCTGGCGCAGCGCGATTGCCGCGTCGAGCGCCGCCAACGTCAGCCGTGCATCGATCCGCCGGTTCATGGCGTAGCCGATGATCCGCCGCGACCAGGCATCCATGACGAGAGCAACGTAGACGAAGCCGAAAGTCACGGCGACACAGGTCAGGTCGGCCACCCAGAGCTGGTCCGGCCCGTCGACGGTCATGTCCCTCGTCCTGTTCGGAAAGATCGGCTGGTCGTGGTCGCTGTCCGTAGTCGCGACGAAGCGGCGCCGGCGTCGGGCATTCAAACCGTGCTCGCGCATCAGCCGCTTCAGCTTCTTGTGGTTCACAGCCCAGCCCTGCTGGCCGAGAGCCGCCTGCATTCGCGCTCGAGTAGCGCGAAGCGCGGTAGCGCCCAGAAAGATGGCGCCAGCCGTAAGCCTCGAAATCGTCCTTGATGGCGTGCATCGCCTCGACCAGCGCGGTGTCATCGGCGGCGCGCTTCGGCGCATCGTAATGTCGTGACGCTTCGCGAGACCGTGCAGGGTCTCGCCGGCCAGAAACTCCCGCGCGACCTGCCGCTTGAACTCGACGCTGTGGGATCGGTGTCTTGCCACGGCTTCCATCCTTCGGAAGCCCGGCGCACCCGGTCAATTCATTCCGCTCCAACTGTCCGGCCCGAGGGGCCCACTCCACCTGTGGGTGATTTCTCGGCAGACATTGTCGCCGTGTACGAGGGTAGCGTTCAGGTTCTCGTCGAGAACCACTTGGAACCCGACCGATCACCGTCATCTCGGGCCAGTGCTGACCTACCTCTCCGGGATCGGCAGCACCGAGGCGAGCGGCGTCGGGGTCGCGACCCGCTTCCGTGAGGAGCACCGCGCCGCCATCGACTGGTCGAACCGCAGCACGATCGACGGCTACGACTTCTTAGGCGTCGAGATCGAGGTGATCCGCATCGGCGATCGTGCCCCGGCCCCGCGCTTCAACGTGGTGGCCATGCAGCGGCTCGGCCCGGTGGGCGTCGCTGCGGGAGGTATCCCGCGCCGAGATGCCGCGCCCTGGTGGGCACTTCCTCGGGACGCTACGGGGCCGGGATTTGCACCTGCACGGCGAGGGCATTGCCTGACGGTCGGCGCAGACTGCGGGCGCGGCCTGCGCAATGCGGACGGACCCCTATCACTTTCCTTTCTCAGCCACGGTTGGCGTTGTGCTCGAGGTAGGGGCTCCACGGCTCGGGCTGGATCGGGTCAGTGCGGAAAACGATGTCGAACTGCCCGTCGGCGTCGACCTCGCCGATCAGCAGCGGCTTGGTCACATGGTGGTTCGCGTTCATCGTGACGACGTTGCCGCCGGGCGAGACGACGGACTGCCCGATCATTGCTGCCCGCACCGCATCGACGTCCGGGCTACCTGCCTTCTCCACCGCCTGCGCCCACATTCGGATGTGGTTATAGGCAGATTCGATCGGGTCGAAGGTGACCGCCATGGGGTTGCCGACGTAGCTGCGCCACGCCGCGATGAAGGCCGCGTTCTCGGGTGTGTCGATCGACTGGAAGTAGCTCCAGGCGGCGAGGTGGCCGACGAGCTGCGAGGTGTCGAGGCCACCCAGTTCCACCTCGCCGATCGAGAACGCGACGACCGGGATGTCGACCGCTCTCACGCCTTGGTTGGCGAGCTCCCTGTAGAATGGCACGTTGGCGTCGCCGTTTACCGTCGAGACCACCGCTGTCGGCTTGCCAGCGCCGCCAAAAGCCTTGATGTTTTTGACTGCCGTGGTCCAGTCGTTGAAGGCGAAGGGCGTGTAGTTCTCGAGGATGTCATCGTCGGCCACGCCCTTGTGCTTCAGGTAGGCGCGGATAATCATGTTCGAGGTGCGGGGATAGACGTAATCGGTGCCTTCCAGCACGAAGCGCTGGATGCCGCCGCCGTCCTCGCTCATCAGGTAGTCGATCACCGGGATGGCTTTGTTGTCGGGCACCGACGAGCCGTAGAAGACGTTTGCCGACTGCTCCTCGCCCTCGTACTCCAGCGGGTAGAAGAGCAGCGCGTTCAGCTCCTCGAAGACCGGCAGCACTGCCTTTCGGCTGACCGATGTCCAGCATCCGAACACGGCGGAGACTTTCTGGAGCGAGATCAGTTCGCGCGCCTTCTGTGCGAAGAGCGGCCAATCCGAGGCCGGGTCGACGACGATGGCCTCGACCGGCCTGCCGAGCAGCCCGCCCTTCTTGTCGATCTCCTCGACTTGCCAGACGATTACGTCCTTCAGCACGGATTCCGAGATTGCCATGGTGCCCGAGAGCGAATGCAGCACCCCGATCCTGATCGGTTCGGCCTGCGCCGAGGCGCTGCGCGCGCCGAGGCTCATCAGGCCGAGCGCTGCCGCCCCCCTGCCCAGTTCGCGGCGTGTGATGGTCATGTCGTTTTCCTCATGAATGGTCGATGCTGGAGCGGGCCTGTGCCGAGCGGTCGAGGTATTCGATCGGGAAATGCTGCCGCCTCGAAGCAGACAGGCCGAGTCCCACCGCATGAGTTTGTCGTTGGTCCAGCGCACCGGGAGCCGACGCCTAGAAATTCACCTTGCGCCGAAGAGTCCTGCTGAAAGAACAAACGATCTTGCTCGTCTGTGCCCACTGTACGGGCAGATATGGATTCGGGGCCTCGGGACTGGTCCAGTCGGCGCTGACAAGGGTAGTCCAGTTCATCGCGGAACTGGACCTCTCGCCAGTTCACGACGGTTGCAAACAACCGGAGACGCGACTTTGCTGGCGCCTGTCGGCGCCTCTGACCGCAACCACCGAGCATCAGCCATGCAGATACCCGTCCTGCTCGACCGCGCCAGCTCCGAGGGGCTCGTCGCACAGATCGCCGGCCAGCTTCGTGCGGGGATCAGGACCCTGCGCATTCCCGTCGGCGCGAAGCTGCCGTCCTCGCGACGCCTCGCCGACCAGCTCGAGGTCTCGCGCAACACTGTGGTTCGGGCCTACGAGATCCTGGAAAGCGAAGGCTGTGTCGAAGCGCGACCGGCGTCGGGATTCTTCGCCAGCGCTGCCCTCGAGCGACCGACGGCGCCCTCGCCGCCAGAGACACCGCCCCCTGCCGCCGGGCTGATGCCGCCGCCCTTTGTGGCGCCCCGAGCGCAGCAGGCCGCCAGCCCCGCCGGCACCCGGCTGGCCTTCGACTTCTCGCCGGGCCGCGCTTCGCCGACCCTGTTCCCGCTCAAGACGTGGCGCCGACTGGTCAACGCCACGCTGTCGGGCGGCAGCCTTCAGGGTCTTGTCGGCTACTCCGATCCCGGCGGCCTGTCCGCGCTGCGCGCGGCCATCGCCACCCATCTCGCCCTGTCCAGCGGAATCGTCGCCGACCCCAGCCAGATCGTGGTGACTTGCGGCATCCAGGAAGGCCTCAACCTGGCGGCGCGGCTCTTCCTCGGCCCCGACCGGCAGGCGGTGATCGAGACGCCGTGCTACCAGGGCGCAGTCCATGCCTTCGCCGACACAGGAGCGCGCATGACCCATGTGCCGGTCGACCACGCAGGACTGGTTACCGAGGCGCTGCCGCGCGAGCCGGCAGCACTGATTCACGTCACGCCGTCGCACCAGTATCCGATCGGCGCGACGCTCTCGCCCACGCGCCGCGCCGCGCTGGTCGACTGGGCGCGGGCTGCCGGCTGCTACATCCTCGAAAACGACTACGGTGGCGACTCTCGCTACGACGGCTCGCCGCTGCCAGCGGTGGCGGCGACGGCACCCGATTGCACGATCCACGTCGGCACCTTCTCGAGGTCGCTCGGGGCCGGGCTGCGGCTGGGCTACATGGTCGTGCCGCCGCCGCTGATCGAGCCGGTGCGCGACGCCAAGGCGCTGCTCGACAACGGGTCGGCCTGGCTGGAGCAGGCGGTGCTGGCGGAGTTCATCCGCTCGGGGAGCTTTGCAGTTCATGTCCAGCGTTGTCGCACCCAGTACCGGCAGAACCGCGACATGCTGATCCATGCCCTGCGCCGCCATTTCGGCGACGTCGAGTTCACGGGCGAGGCTGCGGGACTGCACATTCTGTGGCAGTTGCCGCCGGGCGTGCCGCACGCGCGCCAGCTCGAGGCGATGGCCCGCCGCGCCCGGATCGGCCTGCGCAGCTTCGTCACCGGCGGCGTGCTCGACACCGCGGACAGTAGCCTCGCCGAGCGCGCCATTATTCTCGGCTTCGCCGCGCTGACGCCCGTCCAGATCGAGCAGGGCATCGCCCGGCTGTCGGACCTGATCGACGACGCGCTCGACGCAAAGCCCGACTTCCTCGGCGACCTTCTCGTCGACGGCCCGACGCCCTTCCTCCGGCACGACCGACCGGCACCCAAAATCTTGCGGAAAGCGGCTCTACGCTCCCCCCGCCCCTGCGAGGCAGTCTCGGGTGCAATCGATATCAGGCAAGGAAGTGGTCCGATGCAGATCGTGCGGGGCATCTACCGATATCCGGTCAAAGGGCTCAGCCCGCAGCCCGTCTCGGGCGTCATGCTGGAGCCCGACAAGCCGTTCCCTTTCGACCGCGTGTTCGCGCTGGCCCGCCCGGGCGCCGGAGTCGACCCGCGTGAACCGAAATGGGCGAAGAAGGGCCTGTTCGTGATGCTGATGCTCGAGGAGACCCTCGCTTCGGTGCGCACCGACGTCGATCCCGAGACGATGACCCTGACCGTGACCGAGAACGGGTCCGAGGCGCTGGTCGCCGACCTGGCCACCGACGCGGGCCGCGAGAGCATCGAGCGCTTTGTCGCCCGGTTGGCGCCGTCCATCAAAGGCCTGCCAAAGCTGGTTCACAGCCGAAGCGGGCATTTCATGGACAAGCCCGACAACGTGCTGTCGCTGATCAATCTCGCGACGCTGCGCAGCCTGGAGCAGGACTGGGGCGTCGTGATCGATCCGCTGCGGTTCCGTGCGAACTTCTACGTCGACGGGTTCGCGCCTTGGGAGGAATTCGACTGGATCGGCAGCGACATCCGGCTGGGCGACGCCGAGTTCCGGGTGGACCGCCGCAACGGCCGCTACGGCGCGACCAACGTCAATCCGGCCACCGGTCAGCGCGACATGGACATTCCCGCGCGGCTGCGCGCCAACTTCCGCCACAAAGACCTCGGGGTCTATCTGGTGGTTCGTCGAGGAGGCAAGGTGGTGGTGGGCGATCCCGTGGCGGCCCCGAAACTCGCGCCGGGGGCCGAGGTTGCGCGCCCCGCCGCTCCGCTGCCGCCCGCCGACGATGGCCGACAGCGCCACATCTGCCGTGGCTGCTACTACATCTACGACGAAGGGCAGGACGCTACAGCAGCGAGCTTCGCGGCGCTCGACGCCCGCTGGCGTTGCCCCGACTGCGGCGGTGAGAAGTCGGGCTTCCGCCGTTATCTCGCGGTATGAATCGCTGTCTACCTTCTCGAGCCGCCAAACGTGTCGGCGTCGAGCACCGTGGCCACGCCTTCGATGGTCTCGCGCTCGCCGCGAGGTGCCCGCACCCCGAAGGAGGCCAGGTCCTGCTCGAGGATCTCGCGAATGCGGCCGCGGCCGATGCCGTTGATACCGGTGAGCGACCGAACGCTGGGCCATGGCCGGCCTGAAATCAATTGCACAGCGCGCTCGTCGTTCATGTGCACGATAGCGGCTAGGCCCTCTGGCGGGTCGGCGTTGCGGGTCGGCGTTGATGTCGACACAGTCCGCGTGGGCCGATGCCGGCGACATGGCCAGCAGCGCGACGAACAAGAAAAAGCACCACCGGAACATCGATCGCAGCCTCCACACACGCAACCATAGGTGGTCCCAGCCGCGGCGCAACGAAAAGCCGCAGGCGGATCACGCGCGGGCCGATCGTAGGTGCGTTAACCCCTCATCAAGCCGTTTCGGGTATAATTCGACCGGCAACGGAGATGCACGATGTCGACAGCACGCAGCGACCCACGCTCCGGTGCGATCCCGATCGATCACCAAGACCAGGCTGTGCGTGATCGGCTGAGCGCGGATGCGCCACAGGCGTTCCTCGACATCATGGTGTGCTGGCGTCTTTCCGATGACGATGCCTGCAAGCTGCTCGGCGTGTCGAGCATCACCCTCGACGTGCTGAGAACCGAAGAGGCAACCAGCCTGAACGAAGATCAGCTCGAGCGGATCAACTGCCTCGCGGGCATCTTCAAGACCCTGAATATCATTCTGGCTGCCCCGCCCGCCAACCAGTGGGTGCGGCTGCCGAACACCGATCCGCCGTTCGCGGGCTCGACACCGCTCGACTATCTCATCCGAGACGGCTTGCCCGCTTTCACGCGTGTTCGTCGGCTTCTGAACCCATGGGTAGTGGGTCAGTGATTTCTCGATGCCGACGAGATGACCGCCAGCCTCGACGCGCTTCGCGTGGCCCAGGGTGGCGATGCGGAGGCTGCGACGCTTGACGTCGCTGAGCGTGGGTTACAGTACCCGGGAAAGGGCAAGGCGCGCGCCGCAGACGGCCGGTCGGCGACGATCTGCCCGGCCCGATCTTGCAATGAAGCGAACCATCGTGGCACCTTGCGGCCGAACGCCGCTCAGGGCAATCGCGCGGACTTGTTCTCTTTTTGTTCCCACCTGTCATCCGGCCATGAGCCAGTGGACCGAACGCCAAGACCTTATCGCTGCCGTCGCCCATGCGCTGCGGCGGCAGAGGACGCTGCTACGCCGACTTGCCGCCGAGAAGCATCCACCACTCGATACCGAGCCCGACCCTGCCATCGTGGCGGCCGAGCGGATCGTCGAGCACCTGGAGCGCTCGGGGTACGAAGTGCGGGAGCGGACAGAAAAGCCAAGCGGGCACCGGACGCCGTAGCGGCGAAAAGAGCGGGTGCCTTCCGGTGCGGCCATTTTCGTCGGACTCAACCACCCGGCCGGATGATAGGCTGGATGTTTTGAAGCTCGAAACAGCGCCGTCAAGACCTTGAAATCATTAGTATCGTGGCGGAGGGACAGGGGACTGGGGTCCGATGTTCTCCGGCTTGTTGGCGTTCAGCGAATAGCCTGCGGGGAAGTGCCGACGCGACAGCAGAATTGTCGATGGAGAGTGGACAGGTCGCAAACGCCGCAGGCGAACGCGATCTGGGTGACTGTCTGATCCTGTGCGGCCTGGTCACGCAGGAGCCGGGTGCATTTCTCGATACGTCGCGCGGCAACCCACTCGGAGCAGCCGATCCCCATCAGCCACGCGCTGAGCCATCGCGGTGAGAGGCTGCGATCGCACGCCACGGAACGAGGAGACCGAGCGGGCTCGGCGAGCCATGCCTCTATCAGAGGCAGAATCCGCTGTCGGATGAGCGTCCTGTGACGGCATTCGCCTTGCTGGGCATTCCTGCTGTCCTCGGCCGACACGAACCAGACCATCGAGCCGGCGGCTCGATCGGGAGCCGTGGGCGCAGCGGCTACTGCTGCCGAGCGCCCGCAGCTCGGGAACGGCTGCATCGCACGACACGACCGGCAGCATGGCGCTCTGCGCCGGGGCGTCGGGCGGCAGCACAGTTACCTTCCCGGCAACCCGTTCCAGGCGGGCCTACCGTACCTGGCGCATCTGTGCTTTGCTGTCTCGAGGTACGTCCAGAGGAATCGGCACCATAGCAGAATCGAGGTTCCAGCATGCGGTCGTCGCAGGTGCCGGCATGGCCGGCCTCCTGGCGGCGCGCGTCCTATCGGACCATTTCGACCGCGTCACGCTGATCGAGCGGGACCAGTTGCCGGAACGAGCGGAGCCGCGCAATGGCATCCCGCAGGGCCGGCATGTCCACGTCCTGCTGGCGCGCGGCATCGCCCTGCTCGAGGAAAACTTCCCCGGCCTGACCCGCGATCTCGTCTCGGCAGGCGCCTTCAGGATCAATGGCGGACGCGACATTGCATGGCACTACGGCGACGGATGGCGCACGCGACACCTGTCCGACCTGGAGTTGGTGGCGGCGAGCCGGCCGCTCATCGAAACACATGTGGCCGCGCGGGTCCGTGGCCTGAGCAATGTCGATCTTCGCGACGGGGTCCGTCTCGCGGGCCCGGCGACGCAGGCGGACGCCCTGACCGGCGCGCAGATCACCGGGCCACAGGGACCGGAGACGATCGACGCCGACCTCTTGGTGGATGCGTCGGGGCGGGGCAGCTCGATGTCGCGCCGGCTCGAGCAGCTCGGCTACACGCCGCCCGAGGCCGCGACGATCCCGGCCAGGCTCAGCTATTCCTCCTGCCAGTTCGACCGGGGCGGGCAGGACCCGGGATGGCGGGCGCTGATCGTGAACGGACCAGCCGCGCGGCGCGCCGGCTTTTGCCTCGCGGTGGAGGGCGACCGCTGGCTGGTGACGCTGGCGAGCTTCTTCGACGAACCCTCGCCCTTTGACCTCGAGGACTTCAGATCCTTCGCCCGCTCGCTGCCGGTGCCCGACCTGCACGAGGCGATCCGCGGCCTCGCGCCGGCGTCGAAGATCGTCCAATTCCGCTTCCCGGCAAGCCGGAGACGGCGCTACGAGCGGTTGAGCGCACTGCCGTCCGGCCTGATCGCGACCGGTGATGCGATCTGCAGCTTCAACCCGGTCTACGGACAAGGCATGACCGTCGCCGCGCTCGAGGCTAAGGCACTGGGGCACGCACTCGCCGAGGCGCGCCGCCGGGGGCGGGTGGACCCGGCGTTCACCCGGGACTGGTATCGCGCCGCTGCGCGGATCGTCGATGTCGCCTGGCAGGGCGTCGCGATCGAGGACTACCGTTTCCCCGAACTTGCCGGCCGGCGCACCGCGGCGCTGCGGGCGCTGCAGTGGTACATGTCCCGCGTCGGCCGCGCGACCCACGCCGACGCCGCCGTCACCGAGCAATTCTACCGCGTGATCGGCTTCCTCGAGCCGCCGGCGGCCCTGTTCCGCCCGCGGATCGCCGCCGCCGTCCTGCGCCCTCGCCGCGGGCAGTAGATCGCGTCGCCGGATGCTCGCGCACCGTGCCCCGACAAGCGCGACCCGTCACCCGTTCACGTCGCGGACGAACGCCGCCAGCTCGCGGTTGAACGTCTCGGCATCCTCGAGGAAGAGCGCGTGGCCGATGCCCTCCCGCATCGAGAGCGTGGCGTGGGGGAGGAGCCGGCGGCCCTCCTCGGCCATTGCGGGGCGCATCACCTGGTCCTCCTCGCCCTGGATGATGAGCACCGGAACGCTCACATCGAGCCAGGCGTCCGCCCCGGCGACCGACCGCTCCAGCAGCGCACGCCGCACCTCCGGTGGCGTCATCATCATGGTCGCGAGCAACTCGCGATCCGCCTCGCCGCCCGGATCGCGTTCGAACTGGGCGGCCACGAAACGGATGGTGGCAGCGACGCTGGTCGCGAGGTCTGACGACGCCATCGCCGGCAGCTCGGCCGTGGCGGGGCCATAGAGGTCGGGGTCGCGGACGAAGACGCCGCCGGTGAACACCAGCCCGCCGAGCGCCTCGTCGCCGTGGCGGGAGACGTAGTCGCCGAGAGCCAGGCCGCCCGACGACCAGGCGACCAGCACCGGCCGCTCGAGGGCCAACGCGTCGATCACCGCGGCGATGTCGTCGGCGTGGCGCGCGCCGTCGTAGGCGCCGGATCCGGTCGGCTTTTCCGACAGGCCGCTGCCGCGGGTATCGAGCGTGACCAGGCGGAAGGACTCCGCCAGATCCGGATCCTCGACCTGCTTGCGCCAGGCGAGGTGCGAGGCAGCGAAACCGTGGACGAAGAGGATCGCCGGCGCATCCGCGTCGCCCCACTCCTGCACCGCCAGCGTGACGCCGTCAGGGGTTTCGACCGAGTGGGGCGTGTAGCGGAGGTCGTCGGCTCCGGCGGCATCCGCGCCCAGACCGGCGGCGAGCGTGCCCGCAAGGGCGCACGTCATGAGAATGCGGGGGGTCGGCTGGACATTCATCTCTGCCTCCATCGCAGGTTTCTGAACCCTGGAAAGGGACGCGGGTGGAGCGCGCTCGGCGGCGCGCGCACGGACAGGCCGGGGTGGTCACCCGCGTCGTGTTGGTCCGCGGCGACGTGGATCGGCCGCCATTGCGCCACCGCCGGGGCGGCCGGGCGGAGCCCTGCCGCGAGGCACGGCCGACCATGCCGAAGCCTGCAAGTGTCGCCGCCTGGACCGGCGGATGCAACCTCGGCCGGGCGACCTGCGGGAAAGCCGGCCAGACGGGCAAGTGCGCCGGACGCGCGGTCGTCCACCTCTCACGGCTGCGCCCCGACATCCTCCGGACAAGGCCAACCGACGTCTTCGAGCAGATCGTCGCCATGAGAAAGCTCCCGATCCATCACCTTTCGCCCGACTTCGGCTCGCGACTCCGACTCGCGACTGCGGCTCGCGACTGCGGCGCCTGATGATCCGTCGGTTCTGAACGCCCTGCCCGGCACAGGATCGTGCGGTTCGGCAGCCGCGAACCCGGCCGCGACCACGCCCACGTCCGAGCTCCCGGAGGCCCGGGAGACCCGAGACGATGCCAGCGTCGTCACTGCCTGGAACGCACTCCTGCTGGAAACGGCCTACGAGGTGGAGCGGTCCCTCAGCCGCCGCGGTCACCGGACGCTGGCGATGATGTTCCTTTTGCGATGCACGACGCGATCAACGCCGTCGAGCCCGTCTGCGAAAGCTGCGCTCTCGATGCGACCCGCCGACCTGCGTCGCCGCGGCGCAGGGTCACGTGAGCCTCGCGACCGGCAACGCGCTCGGCGGCATTGCCACGCGGACCGCCTTCCTCGGGATCGCCGATCTCGCCTGCCGCAAGGTCGATCTCGAACATGCGGCGGCATCGGTCGGAACCCTGGTTCGGGGCA
>Ga0208075_1000918_pt1 | contig 11056 bp, 9 predicted proteins | sample HotLakmasection5_FD_184728 | JGI IMG/M metagenome (GOLD analysis project Ga0208075, IMG submission 184728) | Hypersaline microbial mat communities from Hot Lake, Washington, USA - Section #5 (SPAdes) | ecosystem: Environmental > Aquatic > Non-marine Saline and Alkaline > Hypersaline > Microbial... | reverse complement strand
GAAGCGGTGGTTGTGACCCCCGCCGCAGCGAACGGCGTGCTTCTCGAGCGCTCGGAGCCCCGGGGTGGTCTTGCGTGTGTCGGCGATGCGGGCGGCGGTGCCGGCGACCGCATCGACCACCGCACGGGTGGCCGTGGCGATCCCGCTGGCGTGCCCGAGGAGGTTCAGTGCCGCACGTTCCCCGGTCAGCAGCGCCCGGGTCGGACCCTGCACCCGGGCGAGCAGCGTGTCGGCGGTCACCTGGGCGCCGTCGGTCACCTCGGGGCGTATGTCGACGTCCCGGTCGAGCACCGGGAACACCGCCAGCGCCACCTCCAGACCGGCGATCGTGCCCGGCTGCCGGGCGACGATCTCGGCCGTGCCCCGGGACGCTGCGTCGATCGCCGCCATGGTCGTGACGTCGCCGGCGAGGCCGAGATCCTCGGTCAGGGTGCGTCGGACGAGCTCGTCGACCACATGGACGGGGAGCGGTTCGATCACGGCAGGCCCCGGCCGGGCAGGGCCGGTGCCGAGGACCTCCGGGCGGAGGCGGCCAGCGTGACCCGCGGGCCGAGGTCGGCGGCGGTGCTGGCATCCACCAACGTCGACCGGGCCTGCGCCGGGTCGCTCGCCGGGTGGTCGCGGCGGTGATGCGCACCGCGGGACTCGGTCCGGGCGAGCGCGCTGCGCAGCACCACCTCCGCCAGCACGGCCAGGTTGCGACCGTCGGCGCCGCCCGCCAGCCGGGGCAGCAGCGCACCGAGGCACTCGAGCCCGGTCCGCAGGCCCTCGGCGTCACGGATCGGACCCGCGTGCTCCCACATGAGCGTGCGGAGCGCCGCGACGGCCGCAGGGTCGTCCCGCGTCGGCGGCGCCAGGTCCGCGAGGCGTCGCGGGGTCCGCGCGTGGCCGAGATCGGGGATCACATCGTCGTCGGCGCCGAGCACGGCGGCGACCCGCCGTGCCACCACCATGGCCTCGAGCAGGGAGTTGCTGGCCAGCCGGTTGGCGCCGTGGAGTCCGGTGGAGGCCACCTCGCCACAGGCGAACAGGCCCGGCAGCCCGGTCCTGCCGTCGAGGTCGGTGGCGATCCCACCCATGGCGTAGTGCTGGGCGGGGGTGACCGGCAGCGGCGCGCGCGGATCGAGGTCTGCGGCCCGGGCGAGCCCCACCACCGTCGGGAAGCGGCGCTCGATGTCGGCGCCGAGGTGGGTCGCGTCGAGCAGGACCGGTCCGCGCTGGGCGGCGGCGAAGTTCGCCCGGGCGACCACGTCCCGGGGAGCCAGCTCCGCATCCGGGTGGAGGTCGGCGAGGAAGCGTCGACCGTCGCCGTCGCGGAGCACGGCCCCCGCGCCGCGCAGCGCCTCGGTGACCAGCGGCAGCGGGTCGGCGCCGGTGTCGAGGGCCGTGGGGTGGAACTGCACGAACTCCGGATCGCGCACGGTCACGCCGGCCCTGAGCGCCATCGCGACCCCGTCCCCGGTCGCGACGGCCGGGTTGGTCGTCCGGGCGTAGAGGTGGCCGAGCCCACCGGTCGCGAGCACCACCGCCCGGGTGCGCAGCACCTCGAGCCGACCATGGCGTTCGACCGCCACACCGGTCACCCGGCCGCCGTCATGGAGCAGGTCGATGGCGCGGGCGTCGGTGAGCACGGTGACGTCGTCACGGGCCTCCACCACCGCGCGGAGGCGTGCCATCAACGCGGCGCCCGTCGCATCCCCGGCGGCATGGACGATGCGGTGCCGGCGGTGACCCGCCTCCCGACCCAGGGCGAGGTCGTCCCCGTCCCGGTCGAAGGGGACCGCGAGCGCGTCCAGCCAGCGGATGCGTTCCGCCGCCCCGGCCGTCACCGCGTGCGCCACCGCGGCGTCGGCGAGCCCGGCGCTGACGGCCACCGTGTCGGCGGCATGGGTCGCGGGGTCGTCGTCGGGCCCGATCGCCGCGGCGATGCCACCCTGCGCCCAGCCGCTGGCGCCGTCACCCAGCGCGGTGCGGGTGACGAGGGTGCAGTGCCCGAGCTCGAGGGCGACCGTGAGCCCGGCCAGGCCGGACCCGACGACGACGGCGCGGTGGTCGCTGCCGCGCGCCCGTAGGGTGATCACGCGACGGCCAGCATGGCCTCGACCGCGCGCCGGGCGCGGGTGGCGGTGTCGGGATCGACGACCACCTCGTGGGTCATGGTCTCCAGCGCCGTGCGGACGTTCTGGATCGTGATCCGCTTCATGTGCGGACACATGTTGCAGGGCCGGATGAAGTCGGTGTCCGGTGCGTCCGCCGCGACGTTGTCGGCCATCGAGCACTCGGTGATCATGGCGACCGAGGCCGGCTGGTGGTCCCGGACCCAGTCGTGCATCACCTTGGTGGACCCGACCACGTCGGCGGCGGCGAGCACGTCCGGTGGGCATTCCGGGTGGGCGAGCACCGCGACACCCTCGTGCAGGGCACGCAGCTCCTCGATCTCGGCCCCGGTGAAGCGTTCGTGGACCTCGCAGGCGCCGTCGTGGACCACCACCTCGATGTCGGGCACCTGGGAGGCGACCCAGCTGCCGAGGTAGCGGTCGGGCAGGAACAGCACCTTGTCCACGCCGAGGGAGCGGACGACCTCGACGGCGTTGGAGGAGGTGCAGGTGATGTCGGAGGCGGCCTTGACCGCCGCGGAGGTGTTGACGTAGGTGACCACCGGGGCGCCCGGGTGCGCGGCCCGCAGCGCCGCGACGTCCTCGGCGGTGATGGAATCCGCCAACGAGCACCCGGCCCGCGGATCCGGGATGAGCACCGTGCGGTCGGGGCAGAGGATCTTGGCGGTCTCGGCCATGAAGTGCACCCCGGCCATGACGATCACCGACGCGTCGGTCTCGGCAGCCATCCGCGCCAGCTGCAGCGAGTCACCGGACAGGTCCGCGACGCCGTGGAAGATGTCCGGCGTCATGTAGTTGTGCGCCAGCACGATCGCGTCCCGCTCGCGTTTGAGTCGCTCGATGTCGGCGATGATCGGGCCGACGATGTGGCGCTCGATCTCGGGCAGGATGCCCTCGAGGCGGTCGGAGGGCAGGACCGGCAACGTGGGGCGGACGGGTGCGGTGGCGGACATCGGGAAGCTCCCTGACAGGTTATGCTCGTGCTGAGCATAAGTGGGAGATTACCAACCCGACCCCGAGGGCGCCAACCGCGTTCAGCGGTAGGGCTGCCCGAGCCCGGGGCGGGGCCGTTCCAGCTGCACCTCGGGGCGGTAGCGGAACAGCTGCGCCGGGCGGCCGGCACCGGTGCGGCGGGTCTGGCCGGTGCCTTCGACCAGTCCCGACCCGAGGACCAGGCGGCGGAAGTTCTGCTTGTGCAGCCCCACCCCGGACAGCGCCTCCACGGTGCGCTGGAGCTCCAGCAGGGTGAAGGGCTCGCTCACGAGCTCGAACACGACCGGCCGGTAGGTCAGCTTGCCCCGGATCCGCCCGATGGCGGTGGAGAGGATCCGCCGGTGGTCGGCACGCATCGCGCGGCCGACCTCGTCCTCGCCCGGGGTGGCGTGGTCGTCGTGCGCCCGTTCAGCGACGAGCCCGATGTCGTAGAGGAGCTCGTACCGCTCGAGCGCGCGGATGCCGTCCCAGGGGGGACCGAAGGTGATGGCCACGCGCTGGCGACGTCGGCGGTCGTCCCCCGCCCAGGCCGTCACCCGGGCCTGGAGCTCGTCCACCACCTCGGGACGTCCCTCGCGGTGATCCTCCCACGGCAGGAACTCGTGGACGTCCGCCCAGCGGGTCCCGGCTGCACCGGCGGTCTCGTGCACGAGCGCGAGGTAGCCCACGCTGAGCCGGCGCATCCGGGCCGCATCGGGCGCCCGGTCCCGGTCGCCGAAGGTGTAGAGCTGTTCCACGTACTCGAGCTCCAGACCGGTCTGCTCGCGGACGTAGCGACGGAGACCCCGTTCGAGCGTCTCGTCGTGGTCGACGTCCAGCGGACCCGACGGCAGCGCTGCACGTGCCCCGGGTTCCTCGGTCACCAGCACCCGTGGCGTGTCATCGGTCACCGCCAGCACGACGGCGTCGAGCGAGACCGCCAGCTGCCGGGCGCTCACGTGGCGCCACCGGCGAGGTGGTCACCGATCCAGCGGGCCACCACCGCCGCGTCGGTCGGCTCGGACAGCGTGGGACGGGCCTCGGCGACCACCTCGGCGCCGATCCGGTCGGCGCGGTGGTCCATCAGCGCTGTGGCGAAGCGGGGGCTGAACTCCGGGTGGCCCTGGAACCCGAGCATCGAGCCGGTGCGGAAGGCTGCGATCGGGGCGTGGTCGCTGGCTGCCAGCAGCTCGGCGTCCGGGGGAAGCGCCACCACCTGGTCCTGGTGGCTGTGGATGAGCCGGAAGCGGGAGGGGACCGAGGGCGGTAGTGCGTCGCTGGTGACCTGCGCCGCACGGACGCCGACGCCCCAGCCATGCGCTGCCCGCTCGACGCGGCCGCCCAGGACGTGGGCGATGAGCTGGTGGCCGAAGCAGATCCCCACGGTCGGGACCTGCGCGTCGTGGGCCTGCCGGACGAGGTCGGCGAGGGCCAGGATCCACGGCTCCCGGCCCACCGCATCGCACCGCGAGCCGGTGACCACGAAGGCGTCGAAGGCGGACGGGGGCGGCAGCGGTGCCCCACCGATCACGTCGATGCGGGACAGGGCGAGGTGCGGGGCGTTGCGGGCGAACAGCCGCAGGAACATCTCGCCGTAGTCCCCGTCGATCGCCCTGAGCTCCGGGTCGGTGTGGTCGCACTCCAGCAGGCCCACCCGCACCGGCGCGGGGTCGTCACCTCGGGGCGAGCCGCTGCGCTCGGACACGGGTCGGCCGTCAGCTACCGCGGCCCGGCTCGATGACCTCGTCGATCAGGCCGTACTCCAGCGCCTCGGCGGCCGTCATCCACTTGTCGCGGTCGGTGTCCTTCTGGATGGTCTCCAGCTCCTGGCCGGTGCGCTCGGCCAGGATCTCGTTGATCCGCTCGCGGATCCACACGATGTTCTTGGCCTGGATCTCGATGTCCTTGGCGGTACCGCGGGCACCGCCGAGCGGCTGGTGGATCATGATGCGGGCGTTCTCGGTGGCCGAGCGGGTGCCGGTACCGGTGGCCAGCAGGAAGGCGCCGGCCGAGGCGGCCAGGCCGATGCACCGCACGTTGACATCGCTCTTGAGCAGCCGCATCGCGTCGTAGATCGCGAACATGCCGGTGATGATGCCCCCGGGGGAGTTGATGTAGAGGGTGATGTCGTCGTCGGCCTCGGCGTCCAGCGCCAACAGCTGCGCGATCAGCTGGTCGGCGACGTCGTCCTCCAGAGGGCCCTTCAGGAACAGGATCCGCGACTCGAACAACGTGTCGAAGGCGCGGCGCGAGCCGCCCAGCAGCTTCTCGATCTCCTCGGCCACGGACCGTCCTTCTCTTGGGGAGCGTGACGTGCATCGCCACGTCCGGAGGATGGTAGCGACGGCGCCCTGGGGGCCCGTGAGCCTGCGTCGCGGGCGCTCAGTTCCCCCGGCGCCGCCGCCGACGTCGACCGGACAGCCGGGGTGTGCCGCTTGACCGTGCGCGGGTCGCGCAGCACACTCACGCGACCACCGCACGCTGGTGTGCGGCGACGCGGAACCTGTTCCGGTGTCGGACCGCCCTGTCCGGGCGCTGTCCACCGCCGCGACGGGAGGAGGGAGCTCCGTGAGCGAGACCGAGGTCGGCACCAAGAGCAGTCGACGATCGAGCGGGTCGCGCACCCTGTCCCGGGGGCTGTCGTTGCTGAACGCGCTGGGCGAGCACGGTGACGGCGCGACGGTGTCCGGCCTCGCGGAGAGCACCGGCCTCGACCGCGCCGTGCTGTACCGCCTCCTCGACACGCTGGTCGCGGAGGGCTTCGTGACCCGCGACGCGGAGACCCGTCGCTACCGGCTCGGTCTGTCGATGCTGGAGCTCGGGGTGCGCGCCGCGCAGGGCCTGGAGGTGCGCCGGCTGGCAGGGCCGCCGCTGCGGTCGTTGTCGGACGACACCGGGGAGACGGCGTGCCTGGCGGTGCGTGACCGCGACGACCTCGTGGTCGTCGAGGTCATCGAGCCGGGCGACCGGTTCGTGCAGGTCAACTACCGGGTCGGGTTCCGCCACGGGTTGGGGGTGGCCGCCCATGGCAAGGCGTTGCTCGCGTTCCTGCCCGAGGGTGCCCGGAACCCGGACCTGCAGTCGGTGCGGCAGCGTGGGGTGGCCTACACGCGCGACGAGCTGGAGCCCGGAGCCTCGGGGGTCGCAGCGCCGGTGTTCGACCACACGGGCAAGGCGGTGGCGGCGGTCGGTATCGTCGCGCCGACGGCCCGGCTCCCGGAGCCGGAGTCCATAGCGCTGCGCGTGCTGCGGTCCGCGCGGGAGATCTCGGAGCGGCTCGGTTGGCGGCCGCGGAGGGCGACCTGATCGTGACTGACACCACCGAAGCACCGACACCGCAGGCGGTGGAGGGGGCCACCGCGGAACTGCTGGGGGCCCTGGCCTACGGCCAGCTCCGGGCGATCGAGGCGGCGGCGCGCCTGATCGCCGTCGCCCCTGACGCCGGCACCGCGGACGGCGCCGCCAGGGCCGTGGGACTCGAGCTCGACGCCTACCGCGCCCTGCTCGCCGATCTGGAAGCGCGCTCCCACCAGCCCGCCGCCCTGATGGACCGCATGAAGCCGCACTTCGATGCCTACTTCGACCGGGCGCCGCTCGGTGACTGGTTCGGGGCCAGCGTGTTCTTCGCGCTCGGGCTGCCCATCGCCGCGGACTTCGCCCACGCCATCGCGCCCGTCCTCGACCAGCCGACCGCTGCGCTGGTCGCCGATGCGATCGGTGGACGGGAGGAGATGGAGGCCTCCGCCGTCGAGCAGCTCAAGGCACAGCTCGTGGACGATGAGGCGGTGGAGCGGGCCCGCCGCCTGGCCGGGGACCTGCTCGGCCGGGCGTTGACCAGCTACCAGGAGGCCATGGGGGAGACGGACGCCCTCAAGGTCCTGTTCGCCGGCGCCGCCGCCAACGAGGGCACCACCGCGGAGTCCCAGGTCAAGCGCCTGGCGATGGAGGTGCTGAGCGGTCACCGGCGCCGGACGGTCGCGCTCGGGCTCGAGGACCTCGACGAGGACTAGGTGGGGTACGCCGGCACGGCGCGTCAAGGGTCCGGGACGGGACCTCCGGCCAGTCCGAGAGGGGTCGATTGGTCATGCGCTGCTGACTAGCGTCGGGGTCTCCGCGCCGACAACGGGACCACAGTGACCAGCCAACACCCGCTCCGCCCCCTCCGGCCACAGCTGCCCGAGGGGCTCCAGTACGAGATCAACCTCCTCAACGACGTCCTCGAGGACACCCTCGCCGAATGCGAGGGACAGGACTTCGTCGACACGTTCACCTGGCTGCGCAACGCCGCCATCCGCCAGCGCACGATCGCCGACCGGACCATCGACGAGCTGCTGGACGAGGTGGGCCAGCTCGAACCGGACCTGTGCCGCAAGGTCGCGTACGCGCTCACCGCCCACTGCCTGCTGCTGAACATCGCCGAGGACCGGCAGCGGATCAAGACCGCCCGCATGAAGAACCGGGCCGGCCAGGTCTCCGAGGACGGGATCGTCGCCGGTGTCAGCGAGGTGACCTCGCTGATCGGCAAGAACGACACACGGCGGCTGGTCGAACGCCTGCGGATCCACCCGGTGTTCACCGCCCATCCCACCGAGGCCAGGCGACGCTCGGTCACGCGCATCCTCAGCCGGGTGGCGGCCGAGCTCAAGCGCTTCGACGAGATCGAGGTGGACGACGCCCTGATCCAGGACATCCGCCGCCGGCTGGTGGAGGAGGTCACCAACCTGTGGCGGACCTCACCCTTCCGCCCCGCCCGGCCGAAGCCGGTCGACGAGGTCGAGCGCGTCATCGCGGTGCTCGGCAACCAGGTCTTCCACGTCGTGGCCGACGTCTACCGTGAGCTGGACCGCGCGCTCGATCCCACGCTGGTCGGTGGCAGGGCGCCGCTGGTCGGTGCGTTCATGCGCTACGGCAGCTGGGTCGGCGGTGATCGCGACGGCAACCCGTTCGTGACCGCCGAGGTGACCAGGGAGACCGGGGGACGCCTCGCCGACGAGGCCCTCATGCGACTCGAGGAGCACACCCGGGCGGTGGCGCTGAGCCTGACCGCGGACCCCGCGAGCGGAGCGCCGATCGCGGCGGAGCTGACGGCCAGCCTCGAAGCCGACCGTCAGCGCTGGCCGGAGGTCGCCGCGGAGCTCGACCGCGTGGCCCCCGAGCAGCCCTACCGGCACCTGCTCGAGTTCGCCGCGGACCGGCTCGCGGCCACCCGCGTCGCTGGTGAGGGGGCCTACGACGGCCCCGAGGCCTTCATCGCCCAGCTCGACGCCATCCAGCGCTCCCTGCTCGACGGCGGCAACCCGCGGCTGGCCTACGGCGTCATCCAGGACCTGCGGTGGCGGGCGGAGACGTTCGGCTTCCACCTGGCCTCCCTGGAGGTCCGCCAGCACTCGGCGGTGCACGAGCGTGTGCTCGAGGACCTCCGGTCCGGGGTGGCCGGGGACGTCGACGCGTTGGCCGAGATCGTGCAGGAGGGCTGGCCCGAGGGCACCGAGCCGACCACCGACGAGGCCCGCGAGGCGCTCGACACGGTCCGGGCGATGCTCGACCTGCAGCAGCGCTACGGCGCCGAAGCCTGCTTCCGCTACATCATCTCCTTCACCCGGACCGCGGCCGACATCCTGGCGGTGCGGGCGCTGGCGCGGGCCGCGCTGTCGGCCGAGGAGTACGCGTCGTTCCGGCTGCGCGTCGTGCCACTGTTCGAGACCAGGGCTGATCTGCAGCGCGCCCCCGCCGTGCTGGAGGAGGTACTGGCCGCACCGGGGGAGCGGGACCGGCTCGAGGCCGCGGACCGTGAGCTCGAGGTGATGATCGGCTACTCGGACTCGGCCAAGGACGCCGGCCTGCTGGCAGCGCACGTGGCGCTGCACCAGCTCCAGGGCCAGCTGGCCCGTTGGGCACGGGAGCAGGACATCAACCTGACGTTCTTCCACGGTCGTGGTGGCTCCATGGGCCGCGGTGGTGGCCCGCTCAACCGCGCGATCCGCGGCCAGGGCGGGGGATCGGTCGACGGTCGGTTCAAGGTCACCGAGCAGGGTGAGGTGATCTTCGCCCGCTACCGGTCGGTCAACACCGGACGTCGACACCTCGAGCGCACCGTCAACGCGGTCCTGGCGACCTCCACCTCGCACGCCGAGGCCCGTGCCTGGGCGCAGGAGGAGCGCTTCGCCGAGGTCGCCCAGCGCATGGCCGTCGCCAGCGAGGGTCGCTTCCGGGAACTGCTCGACGCGGAGGGCTTCGCCGAGTTCTTCATGCTCGCGACCCCCTACGACGAGATCGGCCAGCTCGCCATCGGGTCACGGCCGGCCCACCGCACCAAGGCCCGGGACCTCGGTTCGCTGCGGGCGATCCCGTGGGTGTTCGCCTGGTCCCAGAGCCGGGTCAACCTCACCGGCTGGTACGGCGTCGGCACCGGCCTGGCGGCGGTCGGACGCGAGGAGGGCGGCCTCGACCAGCTGCGGGCCATGCGCCGCGAGTGGCCGTTCTTCCAGCCGGTGCTCGAGATGGCCGAGATGAGCCTGGCCAAGGCGGACAAGCTGCTCGGGCGCTACGCGCTCGAGCTCGGCCGCAACGAGGCGCTGACGGCCACGATCATGGAGGAGTGGGAGCTGACCGAGGAGTGGCTGCTCAAGGTCACCGGTCAGGAGGTGCTCCTGGAGCGGCAGCCGGCGCTGCGTGCGGCGGTCAGCCTGCGGCGGCCGGACATCGACGCACTGTCGCTGCTGCAGCTCACCACCCTGTCACGGTTGCGGGCGCAGGAGGAACCCGACCCCTTCGACCAGCTGGTGGTCAAGACCACCGTGGCCGGGCTGTCCGCCGGGCTGCAGAACACCGGCTGAGCCAGGATCAGGGCTGCGGGAGACCGTCGGCCGCGGTGCTCAGGCGCTGCGGCCGACGGGTCCCTGCTCCTCACGGGAGCGGTGCGGGTCTGCGGTGCGATCGGCGAGGGTCTGCTGGACGGTCAGCGAGTTGGTCACCAGTTCGCCGAAGCCCTCCGGATCGGCGATCAACCACGAGTGGCCGGCCTCGGGGATGATGTCGCCGGGGGCGCCGGCCGCGTCGCACATGGCGAGGAAGGTGGCCTCCGGCACGACCTGGTCCTCGGAGCCCCACAGGATCGACACCGGCAGGCCCTGCTCGGCCAGGGTGGTGAGCTCGGTGCGCAGATCGGCGGTCCGTGCCAGGTCCGCGGCCCGGCGCATGGCACCGGGGTTGGCGAGCGCGTTGCCGAGCAGGTCCCGCACGACCACCGGCAGCACCCGTCGGTAGTCGCGCCGCCGGAACTCACCCGGCAGGCGCAGCCCCCAGTCCCACAGGGGCCGGTCGGCCAGGCTCCGTTCGCCCTTGCGGGAGTCCTTCCAGACCGACCCGCCGACGGAGTTGACGAGCACGAGCGCCTTGATCCGCTCCGGCGCCTCCCACGCCGTGGCGGTGGCGACCGCGCCACCGAAGGAGTGGCCGATCAGCGTCACCGGATCGCGCAGGTCGATGGTGTCGAGGAGTTCGAGCACCCAGGCGGCCAGACGCGGGAAGGTGTACTCGCCGTCGAGCGGATCGCTGCGTCCGAAGCCCGGGAGTGCGGGAGCGATGACGCGCGAGCCGGTGGCGGCGATGAGGGGGAACGCCTGGGCGTAGGAGCGGGCGGTCAGTCCCCAACCGTGCAGGAACACCACCGCGGGGCCGTCGCCGGCGTCGCCGTAGGCAACGGTGCGACCCGCGATCGTCGTGCGGTGCCAGCGCAGACCGGCATCGGGTCGCGCTGCCACGTCGGCCTCCCTCATCAGCGGCTGGCCGGGCGACGCGTCAGGCCGCCAGCCCGGATGCGTCCCACGTCGGTGGAGGCCGGGGAGCGCCCGGCACCACGTGCGCAGTCTATCCAGGCCATCGCCGGCGACGCGGCCGTTTGTCGACCACCGGACGGGTCCGGCTGCGGCAGCCGCGCGGCAGGACGCAGCGGGCCGGAGAGGCTC
>Ga0208075_1000917_pt1 | contig 11061 bp, 8 predicted proteins | sample HotLakmasection5_FD_184728 | JGI IMG/M metagenome (GOLD analysis project Ga0208075, IMG submission 184728) | Hypersaline microbial mat communities from Hot Lake, Washington, USA - Section #5 (SPAdes) | ecosystem: Environmental > Aquatic > Non-marine Saline and Alkaline > Hypersaline > Microbial... | reverse complement strand
CCTCATCTTTAATGCGGTTGTAGGGTAAACGCTGGTTAAGCTGGGGGTCAAATAGGGTGTATCCCCGCTGGGTGCAGCGCTGAACTTCGTAAGTGCGACCATCGTAATTTGAGGTAAAGCTGACGGTAACTTGGGCACTACCGCTACCGTTGCGAATGAGATCTTCTTTGGCGTAGTCTCCCTGGTAGTTGAACAGAACCCAGGCGATGGCCTCAAGCAAACTGGTTTTACCGGCTCCATTTTCCCCGCTGATGGCGTTAATGCCGGGTTGAAACTCCACGTACCGATCATGGTGGGTCTTAAAGTTATGAAGGCTAACCGACAGAATCTGCATCGAACCCGAGGAATGGCGTCTCTGCCAACTATAGCGGAGCTTTAGACTGCTGTGCAGGCGCGGCCAGATTCCCCTGGGAGGTAAAACACACCGGTTCAACGGCACGAGGGGTGCACCATATCTGAATGACCACCTCGGGGTTAACCGGTGAGACCCACTGGGCTACCGGTTGCAGCATATCCACAGGCTGGGGTGTGGGCAGCGTCGCACTCTCCTGGGACAGTTGTCGTGGACTCCTAGGATGGCTCTGTTGCAGGTGTTCCCGCCAGGTCGGTAACACCTTTTGCGTAGGCTTGAGGACCTCAGGCAGCTGCGGTTCTATCGGCTGATTCAGCTCCAGCGTTTGCCAGGGGAGATGATCCATCTGACCGGGCAGAACGCTTGCCTGCAGAATTTGCTCATGGTCTGGCGGATGGTCCGTCCGTTGGTCTGCCTGCCCTGGCGCTAGTTGCCCCTCTGCGACAACCTCCGTCAGGACAGGGGGGGCTTTCACATATCGGGGAGTCATGGCCGGCTGTGTCTGGTCTGCAGCCAGAGTTGGACTTTGAGCCTGGGGCTCAAAAGGGGTCACCCGATGATAGCCAAAGGCAGTCATCATGCCCGCAGCCATGGAGAGTGGAATCAGCGATCGCAACAGATAATGTTTGCGTTTGAGTTTATCCGCCTGGTGCCGACAAACCTCCAGATAACGGTGAGCCAGCACCGATAGATGGTCGCCCTCGGCCTGTTGAAACGTCAGCGCCTCTGCCAGTCGGGTGCGGCTCAATAAATACTCGGGATGGACAGGTTGGCCCTGCTGCTGCCATTCCGTCGCTGCCGCTTCAATCGAGCGCTGCAGCTTCATTAGAGGCCGATGCTGCTGCAGCCAGTCGTCAAACATAGGCCAGTTTCGCAGCAGAGCGTCGTGGCCAATCTCAAGATAGGGCGTGGTTAAACCGGCAGCACTGGCCAGACCTTGATGCTGTTTGAAAAGCTGATTGAAAGAACTTGGCCGTTGAGCATCCTGAGGAGCTGAGCACCAGCCCGGCACGGATTGATGGGGCACAACCAATGGCGTAGCAAAGTTGTCATCCGCATGGGATACCATCAGCCGGGCAGCCAGCAGCTTATCTGCCGTGGCGGCAATTTGATCTGCTGACCAAGCTGGGGTCACGAGTTCAGCCTGATTCACCTGCCGTCTAGAAGGGGTGGTCCCCTCGCCAAATTCACACAGGCTGAGCAAGATCCGCTGGGCAATTGCCCGTTCTGTCACCGGTAGGGTCTCAACCACCCGAGTGGCGTGGTGCCGCAGAATGTGCCGTATCCCCCCTAGCTGCACATAGGTTGCGAGGGTCAGACGGGGGGGTAAATGTTCCCCCGTTTGTTGCTCGCGATGCTGCCAGAGATACTTTAGGGTCATTTGCAACAGGGCCAGTTCTCCTGGGGCACCGACTACGTCGAGCAGCAGGGTGTAGATTAAATTGGCGTCGTACTGCAACCCCACCTTTTCGAGGGGGCCAACGATGGTAGCTTTGAGCTGGTCATAGGTCATCGGGGCGACCTGCAGGCAGTGCTGCCCCACCAGGGTAGCCAGGTCAGGGTAGGCTTTAAGTGCCTCTAGCTGGTGCGATCGCATGCCCAACACAATGTGTATCGGCACATAATTTTTGTGGGCTACCGTCAGTAACCCGTCAATGACCGCCTGCCGCTGGGCTAAAGCCGCCCCATCTTGGGTAGGGGTGAATAGTGCCTCAAACTGATCAATGATGAGCAACATGCGAGGTGCCGCAGCACCGTCGCTCGGGGAGTGGCTCAAGCTAGCCTGCACCAGCTGGGTAATGCCCTGAGCCTGATTGTGGAAAAATGACTCGGCGGTTCGGATTTGGTCTGCCCTCTGCAGGCCCGTCACCTGAGGGTCAACGAAGGCCTCTGCCAGTTGCCTGAGCGGATCAGGGCCGAGGCTAACGTAGCGTACATCCCACTGAATGCCTGCAGAGTTGTGGTTTTGCTGGGCTAAAGTCCCCTCTAACCCGGCTCTTAACAAGGAGGTTTTACCCACCCCAGAGGCTCCTATAACCATGCTTAAGCGCGTAGATTGAGCCATCTCCACCAACTGCTGGGTCAGGTCCTCCCGACCAAAGAAAAAATGACTATGGAGGGCATCGAAGGGGGCTAAGCCCTGGAAGGGACAATATTTATAAATTCCTTGCCTGAGCCGATCGACGGCTGAAACATCGGCGGGTTCGGGCTGGTGCACCTTGCCCCCCGAGCGGGTCAAGACAATTTCGCTCCCAGAACTCTCAAACAGGGGTTGCTGCAGTTCTCCTTTGAGCTGGTTGTTAACCGCATCAATTAAACAATGACCATTTACCAGCCCGCCCTTGACTTTATAAGGGTTAAGGGCCGACAGCAGGGCCTGGGTAAACACACTATGGGAGCCAGTGAGAGATTCATAAGCTTCTTCATACTCCCGCGACGCGGCCATAAATAGGCGATCTGTGCCGGATTTGGCTCCGGGGTCGGCCTCCAGAGTATTGAAAAACTCACCGCTATTACAACAGTCGAGAATAACCACCCGCTGCCTGACGGGACTTTCCTGCAGCAATCGTCTCAACCAATAAAGCGACAGACCATAGTTACCCTGATCGGGGTCGATATCACTGGTGGCCAGATATCCTTCCTGAATTCCGGCATTGCGCTGTAGGCCGTGGCCAGAAAAGTAAAAAATAGCTGTGTGGGGAATATTTTTACCCGATGGCTTAAACAAACGAATTAAAGCTGACTCTAGCGCCTTAGTCGTTACTGCTGCCTGCTGGCTGACTACCGGCTTATGGTTTTGAATGGCCTCTGGCAAGCGCACGACCCGACATTCGCCGAAGCTCTCCAGGCAACGGGCCATGTCTTCGGCATCCTGGGCTGGAGCCGCAAGCCTGGGCAAATTCTTATAGCTGCTGATACCGACTACAAGAGCATCACGAGACATTTGAGCACACCTGCTTTTGAAAGGTTTTAACCCACAGTCTGTTTCTAAGAACTATGGATTGAAAGGAGCTGCTTCCCCTAAAAAAAACAGAAGGGAATCAGCTTTTAAGTCAGGACTAAAACATTATCTATTGAGACAAATAGCGATTTAACTTAGTCCTGTGCCGGTCCACAAGTAGAGTTTCGCTGAGGAAAAACTACGGAGTTCAACCTTATCCAAGTCCAGCAATGGAGTTTTGCCTTAGAGAAAACTACAGCTCTCGAGCTGGACTTGGTATAGCAATAGACTTGGCTGCGGGGGCAGGCATGGAGTTAAATCTGCAATAGTTGTCTAGTCCTGACTCATCGAACATACTCAATCTAGCTAAGTAGAATGAACAAATTAAGGGGGGTGCAACCCCTGACAGAATTAGCCCCAGAAAAGGGCACCAAAGCGACCTTACAAAGGAGACTTTTTATATTTTTAGATCGACTTATCAGCCAGGCAGAATGGTAAATATGCGCAAGTAATCAGAGCCGTTTTACAGTCAATTCATATTTCCGACGGTAAATATTAAATTCTGTATGTAACTTTACGGAAGTAACTATGTACTTAATAGATTTGGCGGAATTCCTTCGCACTTTAGCCCGGGTGGACGAAAAAAAGCGCGGTCATTTATGGCCGGTCATGAATGGTTAGAGTGTTCTCGCCAAAAATCTTGCCATCGCGTTGAACTGCTGAGGTAGCAGGCGCGTAAATTCATCACGGCCTCTGCCCCAACTTTCGACCAGAACATGCCAGATTGCTTGAGGCGCACAGTGATAATCCGCCGGTTTGAACTTTCGACAACGCCAGAGCCAATCATCAACCCTTGCTGACGATACGTCTGATAATCAATGCGGCTTTGATTATGACGCAGATAGCTGACTAATCGCTCAATACTGGTTGCCAAGGCGTCCGACCGTGGGGGGAGGCGCTGAGCGGCGTTGACCACGTCACACCACTGGGATTGCTTGAGGGTATCTTGCTGGGTCTCGACCCACAACCGTTGCTGGTCGTCGTCCTGGGGGAAGGCGTGGCGGGCCACCTCCCAGAGGTATTCCGAGACATGGAAGAAGTCTAGGATTTGGAGGGCATCGGGAAACAAGAGCTCGGCCATCCGCCAAATCCAGGCGGCTCCATCACCGAGAAACACGACTTGGTGAGGCTGCTGTTGTACGGTTTGGGCGTAGCAGCGATTGAGGTGCTCTCGAAAGGTCTCTATCCCCTCCAAGGTGGCGACATACTCTCGGTGTTTGACGATGGAGCGGGTGGGACAGAGGCGCAGATGGTCGTGCTCCCAAAACATCACCCCCACCTTCGCTTCGCTCGTGCCCCCGCCGCGCATCGGGGTGTGAATGCCATCGGCTCCGACATAAAACACCGGACGCTCTCGAGGCGGAGCCCCCGCCGCACTGACGCTGGACACGACGGGACAGACCGGCTCCGCCTCGGAAGCGGCGGTTATCGCGATGAGTTCAGTCCCTGAGGCTTCCACATGATTCGCTAAGGTTCGCTCACTGACCACAACGCCGCTCCACCGTTCCAGAAGGCGATTCGCATGGGCGAATTCGCTGCCGACCCCCAAAGCACAGCCCAATTCCTTCACCGAGCTAAACCATCCGTCCGGAGGGAGTCCTAACGCTTGCTCACCCAAACAGTCCCCATCCGGGTCATACACCCGTCGGGTGAGCTCGAGGGTCCCCAATGGGGTGTGATACCGTTTCCCCCGCCGTTGTCGAGCCCCGCTATGCTCGGCTTCCGCCTGCTCCAACTGGCGTTGCAATTGCTGTTGCAGAATCCTGCAGCCCAGGTCTCGCCAGGCCTCCACAAATTCATTCACGCTCGCTTCTGCAGCATGCGGGGTGGCGGAAAAGAGTTGCAACTTGCCCAGATGCTCCTGGATCAGAGAGTCTAGTTCCATGGGTGTAGTCCCTAGATGGTTTGTTTCTCATCTGAAACTACGCCCTTTCCTCACTCCGCGCTTTTTTTCGTTCACCCGTCTATGGAGGCTATGGAGCCTAGAGAAGCCTTTATCTAAGAATGTGTAGTATGCCTAACGTTGCCCATCACTCGCCGCAGATAACCTCTCAATTCCAGCAAATAACTTCTCGGCGGTCGGTGTGCATGGGTGTTGTTAGGCTATGACTACTTGTCTCAAGGAATTTATGCACAGGGTGCGTTCCCAAAAATCATCGGTGGGGTGGTAGGAGTTACAGTAGGGAACGCACCCTGCAAGATCGGCGATCGCACTACGACGATAGGCGATCGCACGGATGCAACAAGCGCGATGTGGCAATCGCCGAGTTGGATGATTTTAAAGGCAGGTGTTGTTGGGCTTCCTCTGTCAGCCTAAACTCCAAGAGATTTGCGATCGCACTGACCAGAAAGAGCAAATACTCTTAATGCCCCCAGCCAAGCTACCAACATGAGGATGTGGCGCAGGGTATTGAAGTGAATCCACTGTTGAGCTAGAGCTACCGCTTCAACATTGGGCAAATCGCCTGACATCAACCTGATCATAGTGGGAATGAAGTATAGAAATGTCAGCAGGCGCTCTACTAAAGCAACTGAAGCAGCCACTATCCAGTAGCGACGCACCCTGCCTCTACTGCGGAACGCTAAAAACAGATTGGTCAACGTTAAAATAGTGAGAGGAATAGTCGTCACGAAAATCCAGAATTCTAAACCAACGTTTGACTGTCGGGCTGCCTCGGCATTCCACTGGTATTCCGCCCCTGGCAGAGCAATTAACCATTGAGGTACAACAATCCGAGACTCATATAATCCGGCACCAAAAGCGATTCCAAGATTGATAACCCATAGCCATAGGAACACGTTGGCAATTCGCAGGAACCGCCCTGGCTGAACTAGGGTTCTACGCATAGAGACGTTTAATTTCATCGGTTGATTTCCTAATTCATCAACTCAACTAACTTTCTTCAGCAAAATCGTCACCCAGCAACAGCCGGGAGTTAAAATCTCATCAAGGAGGAATTTTGACGAATGAATATCTTAGCTAATGAGATATTTAGAGATTAAGAGGAGTGTACAAAATTGTCAAGGGATAGGTCAGAACGCGCTGAGTTACTGCAAAGCAACTTAAACCTGGGGCGAGAACTGAGCGCTCGGACATTGATGTTTCATGCCGCGATCGCGGAGCACGTTGGTCTCAGCGCCACAGAACATAAGGCTCTGGATCTACTGAGCCGTGCGGGTTCTATGACAGCTGGTCAATTGGCGGAACTATCAGGACTGACAACGGGAGCTGTGACTGGACTGGTTGATAGGTTGGAAAAATCCGGGTTCGTAAAACGCGAGCGAGACCCCAAGGATCGGCGCAAGGTCGTCATCAATCCTCAAGTAGACAAAATGGAGCAGGAAATTAGCCCCCTCTTCGGCGCTATGAGCCAACGGATGGAGCAGTTGATGACAGGCTATAGCGACCAGGAACTCGCCATCATTCATGACTTTCTGACTCAGAGCATTGTTGTGCTGAAAGAGGAAACGGAAAGCCTAAAAGAAACTGCCTAACGTTGCCCATCACCCGCCGCAGATCACCTCTGCATCATAACCGATCAGCTTTCGGCGGTCGGTGTGCATGGGCGTTGTTAGCTGGTGCTGGTTCCAGGTGAGGAAAGATGATAGTAACTGTCGTGCCCCTGTCTATGTCACTAGATATTGTGATATTACCGTTATGTAGGTCAACACACTTTTTGACAACCACAAGCCCTAATCCTGTACCAGGGATACTTCGAACATTTCTCCCCCGATGGAACGGTTCAAACAGTTGTTTCTGATCCTGAACTGCAATGCCAATACCCTGGTCAGAAATCTGAATTATCGAACTGTCAGCATTAAACCTTAAAAGGCATTGAACTCTAGTGGTTTTAGGTGAATACTTAATGGCATTTGAAAGTATATTTCCCAGGATAGAACGCAGTAAGTTTTCATCCAAATAAGTTTTTCGCCACTGTCCTTCACACCAAAAATCTAAAGTATGGTGAGAGGTATCCCCCAGACGGATCTCCTCTATAAATTGACGGCAAAACTTTTCTAAATCTAGCCATTGAGGATTAAATTCCAACTTATTGGTTTCTGCCCGGTTGATAGTCAAGATGTCATCAAGAAGCTGCACCATATTTTTCACTGCATCTTGAATTCGTCGCAAATTACGCGACCTTTTCTCAGCATCTTCCCAGACTTGAGGTGAGTTTTCCAGGATTTGAGCAGCGGCTAGGGCTGTACTCAACGGAGTCCGAAATTCATGCGATGCCATGGAGAAAAAGCGAGTTTTCAGGATACCCAATTCTTTTTCATGTTCTAATGCAGTGTGTAGTTCAACCAATCGTCTTCGTTCGGTAATATCACGCGAATTAACAATGATTTGAGCAGATTCAGAACCATTTGTAAACCTTTGGCTGATCGCTTCTAACGTCCGCCAGGAACCATCTTTATGACGACAAGTGAACTCGGTTGGTAAAGCCACCTCCGGATCTTTAGTTGCATTCGTGATGGCATAGCAGGTGGCTACAAAATCATCAGAATGAATCAGTCTAAAAAAGTTGTCACTAATCAGAGTAGACGGTGAGTAGCCTAATACTTTCTCAACTGAGGGGCTGATGTATTGAATAGTCCCATCTGCTTCTAGAATAGTCACAATGTCAAGGGCATTCTCAATCAGTGATCGATATCGTTCTTCGCTCCAGCGCAAGGCTTGCTCAATCTGTTTGCGTTCGGTAATATCTCGTTGTACAGCAATCCAATGGGTGTAATGTCCCCGGCAATCTGCGACAGGCACTATGCTAAATTCAACCCAGAATTCGGAACCATCCTTGCGATAGTTGATGAGTTCTGCTGTTACAGGTTGCCATTGCGATAGCGCTATACGAACGGTGTCGAGAACTACTCGATTCGTTTTAGATCCTTGCAAAATTCGAGGGGTTTTACCGACTACTTCTTCAGGCGAGTAACCTGTCATTCGGGTAAATGCTTGATTGACGTACAAAATTCTGGGACCCGGCTCATCAATCGGCTCAGCTTCTGTAATTAAGACGGCATCATTCGTATTAATAACAACGGACTGAAGTAACCGTACCTGCTCTGCCTGACGTTTTTGCTCGGTAATGTCAGCCACGACAACGACGATGCCATTAATGATTCCATTGCTCTCGCGTAGAGGAGCCGCCGAAAAAACAATTTCAATAGGAGTACCATCTTTCTTCGGTCGTCGAATTTCCAAGCTAGGAGGGGTAATCCCCTGCATGACACTATTCTTAATAGTTTTGTATTCTTCTAGGTTCTCCGGCAGGATGGGGTTTGGCCGCTCTAAAAGTTCGGCTTCAGTCCAACCAAATATATGTTCTGCAGCTGGATTCCAAACTTTAATATGGTTATCCAAATCTACGGTAAAAATTGCCCGAGGGGACGCATTGATCAGGGATTGTAGGGTTTGATTGGTATGACGTAATGCAACTTCAGTATGCTGTCGCTCAATAATTTCTGCTTGGAGTAGCGTATTGGAATGAGCTAATTCTTGAGTGCGTTGTCGGACTCGATTTTCTAAATCAATATTGAGATGTTGTAACTGCTCATACAGTTCAGATTGCTGGATGGCGATTGCCACCTGGGTTGACAGTTGTTGCATTAACCCCACTTCCCAAGGGTGCCATGGGCGCGGTTGACTACATTGATGAGCAATCAACAGCCCCCATAGGTAAGGTTGGGTCGGTGAAGACGCAGAGATATGTTGAAGGTGGGTAGGTAATACGGGGTCAGCTAGTGCTTCTGGCTCGCATCTTTCTTGGAGAATGGGCACAACCAATTTTGCTTTCACCCCAAACTGCTGAACAAACTGCGCCAAGCAAAGTTCGACATCACACTGCTCAACGTTGGTAATCACACGGGTTTTACCCTGGGTATAAGCCTGATGGTATTCTCTGGGAAACACCTCTTCTGGAAAGGTCTCACCTAAAATTGACACGTAGTGAGGTGACACAGCTTCCGTGATCGCACTACCTGTACCGTCCTCCCAAATTCGATAGATTAATACTCGATCGGCTTGTAAAAACTGCTTAACTTCGGCAACGGTTGTTGCTAATACTTGATCCAAGTCAAGCGAGCGGCGAATCTGCTGAGCAATCTTATGGACTAAGTGTTCCTGATTGGTTTGCCGCCGCAGTTCCCTTTCAGCATGACGGCGAGCAACTTCCTGATTGCAATTTCGATAGATTACAACCAGGAAGACAATACCTAAACCAGTGAAGATGAAAATCGTCACGTTGGCGTCCAAAATGGAACTTAAGTAGAGACGCTAAAAACCCAGCAAGGTTGCTAAAAATAGTAACGTGATGAAGAAGATTCCACTGAAGAATAGCCCCAGCCAAACCTTTTCTAGCTGCTTGGGTGGATTCTTTTGCCATGCCCAGCGGGTGGAAGACATCAGTGGGCCGGTAAAACCAGGCCCACGTAGAGCGCGAAGATTGGGCTTTGGTAGTTTATCCCGATAGTCGGTGCCATAGCGTGCCATGTGGGCAAAGGTAATCTCTCCCTGAGAACGCTGTGGTAAGATTCTGCGTTGTTGATAGGGGACAGTATGCTCACCAAATTGCTCTAGATATTCCTCTGTGTTGATCAGAGTATCAATAAAGCCGTTTAATCCCTTTGTTGCCAGGACAATTGACCAGGCAAGCGTCTCTCGATGATTGTAAACTGAACGACCAAGAACGCGCTGAATCACCATTTCAGCAAATCGGTAGTTATTATTCACTTCATAATTTAATCGTCGAAATGAATCAGATACCACTAATCCACGAATGAAACTCCGAACCGTAATTTGACCAGTCCGTAGTTGTGACTCTAGGGCAATTTGACGGTGATGAGTAATGCATTGCTGTTCGTTAAAAATTTGTCGATAGGCTGCTTGAATCAGCGCATCCATTTCAGACGAATCGAGTAAATCATCTGTTGTATAAATTCTAGGGGTTTCATCTCCGGGGACTTCAAATCCTTGGACTCGTTGGTTTTGGCTGGAAGGAGTATAGGTGAGAGAAGGAATTGTCATTGTTTTGGTGAGTTTAGAGGGTGACTTAGGTGGACAAAAGAAGATGAATCCGTTGTTGAACGACGCGATCGCTCTCTTGCTCTAATGCTTGCCGGAGGGCGTTGATTGCTTCATCTGTGGCAATTTCTCCAAGGGATACAGCCGCCGCATATCGCAGAGCCCAGTCTTCAGTGTACAGTAAGGCCCAGATCAGTGTATTGATCGCCGAGGAGTGATGATCGCACTCTTGAGGGTGCGATCGCAGCATTTTGCCCAATCCCCGTGCGGCAATCCGTCGCACATTGCCCTGGCAGTGGTTGGCAATCTCGACTCCGACCATATTAACCAGTAATGGTACAGCCCGATTATCTCCAATATTTGCCAATATTTGAACAATTCGTGCTTGCAGGCCATGATCAATACTATCATCAAAGGCTACGATCAGTGGTTCTACACTGTCTGGAGCGATCTGTTCTAACGCCTTGGCAGCCATGGCTGCAATCTCAGGGTACTGATGATCTAAAAGCTGGATCAAAGCCTGGATCCCTGATGGAGTACGGTTGTTAATCAAGATTTCCAACCCCCTTTCTGCCTCGGTGGTTGTCGTTGTGCTGCGAAGCTGCTCAAGGATGAGATGAACGTTAAGAGGTAGCATAATAAGCCGGGATAAATCATCAGGTTAGCGCATGGAATAGCCACGAAATG
>Ga0208075_1000914_pt1 | contig 11070 bp, 8 predicted proteins | sample HotLakmasection5_FD_184728 | JGI IMG/M metagenome (GOLD analysis project Ga0208075, IMG submission 184728) | Hypersaline microbial mat communities from Hot Lake, Washington, USA - Section #5 (SPAdes) | ecosystem: Environmental > Aquatic > Non-marine Saline and Alkaline > Hypersaline > Microbial... | reverse complement strand
CTGGCCGGGAGCCCGTGTCGCTCGCTGGCTGGGACGTGGCCGTCGTCGCAGAGGACACGCTGGAGTTGACGCTCCCGTCCTGTCTCGGCCAGCCGCGGCTAACAGGTCTCGCGCACGACGATGAGGCCGTGACGGTCGAGGTCATCACGACCGTTGCGGGTGAAGGACCGGCCTGTGCCGACGTGCTTCGGGTCGAGCTCGATGAGCCGCTTGGTGACCGCCAGGTCGTCGATGGGACGTCCGGTGAGGCGATGCGGATCAGGGTGCGCTCCTGAGCTTCCAGGTCCCCACTCCCGGCGTTGTGGCCTGCTTCTGTCGTGTCGGCTTGAGCAGGTGGAACCGCCGTTTCGGCGGTGACGTCTGACGGGTGTCGATGGATGGAGGCAGCGTGGGACCGAGCAGGAGGATGCGGCGATGCTGGTTCGTGGTCGCTGTCGTGCTGGTGGGCGTGTTGTCGGCCTGTGACGAGCCGGCACCGTCTGACGGGTCGTCGGCCGGTGACGCGGTGGTCGAGCCAACGGCCGATCCGGTGGTGGAGCGTCCGGCGCCGGACTCAGCAGACGTCGAGGACCTGGTCGTCGGACTCAACGACATCGGCTACCGGATCTTCGATGCCGCATCGCAGGACTCAGCGGATGATCTGGTGGTCTCGCCGTTGTCGATCGGTGTCGCGTTCGGAATGGCCGACACGGGCGCGAGCGGCGCCACCGCTGACGCGTTGACCGAGCTGTTCGGCTACCCGGTGCAGGGCGAGGACCGGTGGGCGGCGTTCAACGCCCTGGAGCAGTCGGTGACGGCGGAGGACGGTGACGGTCCGATCGTGCGGCTCGCGAACCGGCAGTTCCCCGATGTCTCGTTCGAGACGGTAGAGGGCTACGACGAGCTGCTGGGTCGCTGGTTCGGCGTGGGGATCGAGCCGCTGCCGCTACAAGCGGACAGCGAGGCATCCCGCGAGCGGATCAACGCCTGGGTTGCGGAGCGCACCGAGGACCTCATCCCTGATCTGCTCCCGGCCGGCTTCCTGAACACCAACTCGGTGATGGTGCTGGTCAACGCCCTGTACCTCGAGGCCGACTGGGCACGCCCCTTCGGCAAGTACCCGACCGAGGACGCCACGTTCACCCGTCTGGACGACTCGACGGTCACGGTGCCGCTGATGCACGAGCTGGAACTGGCCGGGCCGGCGGTCGCGACCGACGCCTACGCCGCGACCGAGCTGCCCTACGAGGGTGACGAGCTGTCGATGCTGGTCATCGTCCCCGAAACGGGGAGGTTCGAGGAGGTCGAAACGCGGCTGTCGACCGGCCTGGTCGAGGAGATCGATGCTGAGGCCACGTCCGGGTCGGTCGAGCTGTACCTCCCGCGGTTCGAGAGCAGCACCAACCTCGACCTGCGCGACACCCTCGAGGGCAAGCTCGGCGTGACCGACCTGTTCGGCGTCCCCGGCTTCGAGGGCATCGCCCCCGGTATCACCCTCGAGCAGGCTGTCCATGCCGCCGATATCGCCGTGGACGAGGTTGGCACCGTCGCCGCGGCCGCGACCGCGCTCGGGTTCGAGGAGAGTGGACCACCTCAGCCGGATGTCACGGTCCGCGCCGACCGGCCGTTCCTCTACCTCATCCGACACCGACCGACCGGCGCCGTCCTGTTCGTCGGCCGGATCATGGACCCCGCCGCCTGACCGGACACACGAGGACCGCACCACCGGCCCTCCGGGTGTGCTCGCGTTGAGATGTGGTCGGGTCGCGATCAGCCTGGTCCGGTGATCACGACCACCCAGCACCGGGCCAGACGCGTCACGGGCCGAGCAGCCCAAGCGGCAGCACCAGCACGCCGTCGGCGCGTTGGTAGGCGTACTCCCCGAACGCGGTGACGACCGCGAGGAACGCCGGTGGTCCGGCCTTGGTCTGGTCGACCGACGCCGCGGCCGCCAGCACCGACGCCGCGCCCGCGTCGATGGCGTCCGCACCACCGAGCTTGACCTCACACCCGGCCCAGCGCCCGTCCGGAAGCGAGACGACCGCATCGATCTCGTGGTCGTCGGTCTGGAAGTAGGTGACCTGGCCCGCGAGCGGACCGGCCAGGACACGCAGGTCACGCACCGCCATCGACTCGAACAGCAGCCCCGTGAACTCCAGATCCGCCAGAAGCCGGTCGACATCGGCACCGAGCGCTGCCGCAGCCAGCGACGGGTCGACCAGGTGCCACTTGGGCCGTTCGCGCAGACGGCGGGAGGAGCGCAGATGGGTGGCAAACGCCGGGAGCGGCTCGACCAGCATGAGGTGTTGCAGCGCGGCGAGATACTCGCGGACGCTGTCACGGGACAGACCGGCGTCCTCCGCCAGGGCACGCTCACCGGCGCTGGTCGCGGTGTTGCGCGCGACGGAGTCGATGAGGCGACGGATGCGTGCCGGATCTCGTCGCCGCGCCGGTTCGTTGCCATCGCGGCCCGGAGCGGTAGGGAGATCGACCTCGACGATCTGGTCGAGGTAGTCCACGGCGAACTCGCGGGTCGGCGCGTCGAGGTGACCGGGCCACCCGCCCCACACCAACCACTCGAGCGTCTCGGCGAGACCTGCGACACCGCCGGCCACGCTCGGTGCTTCGCCATCGAACAACGCTCGAAGCGACACGTGGGGCGTGTCCAGCGTCTCGTGCAGGGTCAACGGCCGCATGCGGATGGTCGCGAACCTGCCCGCCCCGGAGTGGCGCCGCGCGTCCCGGGAGGGACGTGCCGATCCGGTGAGGATGAACTGGCCGGGCGCGCCGGAGTCGTCGACCGCCCGGCGGACGTGATCCCACAGCACCGGCGCCAGCTGCCACTCATCGAGCAGCCGGGGACGATCACCAGCGAGCAGCAGGCGAGGGTCGGTGCGGGCCAGTTGCTGCGCGGCGACGTCCACATCGAGCCGCACCTGCGACCCGGCGACCCTCGCGGCGGTCTCGGTCTTCCCGCACGCCTTGACGCCTTCCAACAGGACCGCGCCCCGTTGCTGCAACGCGACGGCCAACTGCCGGTCGGCCACCCGTGACCGGTACTGCATCGACGCCTCCCTGCGGCCTGATCGCTCCACCATACCGTTTGCTGACTGTTTCAACCTACCGTTCGCCATGCATCTCGCCCTACCACTTATGGTCGATTCACCCTACCGGTTGCCGTTCGACTTGCCCCACCGTTCGCCGCGCGGTGAGGAACCAAGAGAGCCGCCCGTGCCGTGCCGTCGACCCCGACCAACGCAGCGCGTCAGCGTCCCGCGCGTGGCCGCTGGCGCAGCGCCTCTGTCCAAATCCGTCCAACCGACAATGCTCTCAGCGACCGACAATTCCCTCAGTTCGCCGCAATTCGGCCAGTTCGCGTCAAACTTCGCACCTGAAAATCGTGGTGTCGGCGCAGGACGACGCCGCCCGGGGACCGGGCCTTACCGGTCGATGGCGTCGAGATGCGCTCGTAGGGCATCGCTATCCGCGGCGGTCCATGCCTCGGGTCGAGTGACATCGATCCCAGGCCTGGGCGTTCGCCTCGGTCGTGAACAGGTGACCGAATCCTGCGGGTACCGATCCGGCAGCGGGCAGGTCGAGGAGCACCTGCCACGTGGTGACCAGGGGGACCCAGTCGAACCGTTCCGGGAGATCCGGGCTGCGCTGGTCGGGCAGGAGCCAGTCGGGGCGGTTGAGCAGGAGGTCGGGGGAGAAGAACGTGACGGGATCGGTCGCGTTTTGGACATAGAGGATCCGGGTCGGACCCCAGCTCTCGTCGCTGACCGGGGGTCGGCTGCCCTCGTTCACGAACCGGACCGTGCGGCCCTGCTCGTAGATGGGCGTCGCAGGGGTGCTGCCGGGCTCCCAGCCGGCGATCAGCTCGTTGCGGAGCTCGCTCAGGAAGGGTGGGCCGGACAGGAAGGCACCGTCGATCGGCTCGTTGACGATGTCAATGGAGGTGAGGATCGACTCGACCCCGTAGGAGCCCAGCGACAGGCCGTAGAGGTAGAGGCGGGGTCGATCGTCGGGCGGCAGTGTCGACCAGTAGGCGTGAAGCCCATGGTCACCGACACGCTCGCCTGCTCGGTGGACGGCGTGTCCGGACCGAGCGCCACCGGTAGCAGCGACAGGACGCCGAGCAGCACCCCGAGCGCGCCCCAGCGGAGCCCGGTCGTGCGGTTGAAGATCCGGACCGCCGGGTCCCGGGGTGGCTGACGCATCAGCCCGGGATCGGGCTCGTCCACCGAGATGATGATGACGGGGATCACGGCCAGGGTGAAGTTGAGGAAGAGCACCTGCAGCGGCAGCAGCGCCACGCCGGAGTTGACGTTCAGGGCGGTCGCCAGCAGGAACATGGTGACCAGGCCGAACAGCTGGGTGAGCTGGTAGCCGATGTAGGCGATGATGCGCGAGTAGATGCCTCGGCCCAGCTCGACGGCGTGGACCAGGTTCGCGAAGTTGTCGTCGGTGAGGATCATCTTCGCGGCCTGCTTGGAGACCTCGCTGCCGCTCCCCATCGCGACCCCGCTTGAGGGCCGCCGCATCGTTGACCGCATCGCCGGTCATCGCCACCACGGAGCCCTGGGACTGCATCAGCTGGACCAGCCTCAACTTGTCCTGTGGGGACACGCGACCGAACACGTGCAGGTCCGGCAGCTGCTCGAGGAGCGCCTCGTCCTCGATGGCCGCGAAGTCGTGGCCGGTGATGCCCCCGGCCCCGAGCCCCAGCTCGCTGCCGATCGCCTGTGCCGTGACCAGGTGGTCGCCGGTGATCATCCGGACGTCGATACCCGCTCCGCGCGCGATGCGGACCGCCTCGACCGCCTCCGGGCGCAGCGGGTCGATGATCCCCACCAGCCCGACGAAGACGAGGTCGGTGACGGCGGCCATCGGGTCGGCCACCACGGCGTCGGCCTGGTCGAGCGGGAGCGCCCGGTAGGCCAGGGCGAGCACCCGGAGTCCGGAGCTCCCGAGGCGCTCGTTGGCCGCGGTGATCCCCCCGTGGACGGACGCCAGGTCGACCTCCTCGCCGTCCTGCGCCAGGGCCGAGGAGCACCGGGCCAGGACGACGTCCGGGCCGCCCTTCACGAGCAGCGCGACCTGGGTGCTGCCTCCGATCGGCACCATGTGCGCCGTCGCCATGAACTTGTAGGTCGAGTCGAAGGGCACCGTGGCCAGCCTCGGGTAGGCGCGTCGTGTCTCGTCCACCGAGACCCCGAGCTTCTCGGCGAGCACCACGAGCGCTGCCTCGGTGGGGTCCCCCACCACCTCGCCGGTCCGGTTCACGCTCGCGTCGTTGGCGAGGGCCGAGACGTAGGCCACCGCGTCGAGGTCCCCGGGTGGGGCGCCCGCGACCCCGCGGACCTGGCCCGTCCACGAGTAGCCCTCGCCATCCACCTCGTACCAGTGGCCCTGGAGGTACAGCGAGCGGGCCGTCATCTGGTTGAGCGTGAGGGTGCCGGTCTTGTCGGTGTTGATCTGGCCGGTGGAGCCGAGGGTCTCCACGTCGGCGAGGTTGCGCACGATCGCCTTCGCCCTGGCCAGCTGCTGGGCGCCCGTCGCCAGCATGGACTGGACGAAGGTGGGCAGACCGGTCGGGATCGCCGAGACCGCCATCGCGATCCCCAGCAGCATCAGCTCGGAGAAGGTCAGCCCGCGGACGAGGCCTACCACCAGGATCACGGCCAGCGTGCCCCAGGCGATCAGTCCGAGGCTGCGGGTGAGCTCGTCCAGCTGGCGCTGGAGCGGCGAGCGGGTCCGCGTGACCTCCCCGAGCATGCGTGCGATGCGGCCGACCTCGGTGGACATCCCCGTGCTGGTGACCACCATCCGGGCGCTGCCACGGGTGACCGAGGTGTTCTGGAAGAGCATGCTGCTGCGGTCGCCGAGCGGCACGTCCGGCTGGTCGACGGGCGCGGCGTCCTTGCCCACCGGCGCGCTCTCCCCCGTCAGCGCGGCCTCCTGTGCCTCCAGGGTCGCCGAGGTCAGCACGCGGCCGTCCGCCGGGACGATGTCCCCCGCCTCGAGCTGGACGATGTCGCCCGGCACCAGATCGTCCGCGGGGACACGCAGCACGGCGCCAGCCCGGACCACTGTCGACTGGGGTACCTGCAGATCGGCGAGGGCGTCCACGCTGGCCTGAGCCTTGAGCTCCTGGTTTGCGCCCATCGCCACGTTCAGCAGCACGAGGAACCCGACCACACCCGCGGTCGAGGTCTGTCCGATGATGATGCTGACGACCAGGACCGCGAGGAGCATGAGGTTCATCGGGTCGCGTACCTGCACCAGCGCGAGGATGAGCCTCGACGGCTTGTCGGGACGGGCGAGTTCGTTCGGTCCCACCTCGATCAGACGCTGAGCGGCCTGCTCGGGCGTCAGCCCGTCCACACCGGACCCGAGACGGTCCAGGACGGTCTCGGCTGGCAGCTGGTGCCACGCCTCGGTGGCCTCGGTGGGCCCTGTGCCGTCCGTGGCTGATACGGGTCGCGGCGGGGAGGTCTCGGTCACGATGCTGCTCCTTCAGTGGCCCGCGAGGAGGTACTTGCCGACCACGACCACGACGGCGACGACCACCACCGCGAGGCCGTAGCCGGCGGCACGTGTCCGGCTGCCGCCGTTGGAACGGACGGCGGCATAGCCGAACAACCCGATCAGGCCGGCGAGTACCCCGCGGGACAGGGCGGTAGCGGCACTCGCGCCGAGCAGCAGGGGCAGCGAGGCCAGGGACGCGACCGCGACGGCAGCCGCAGCCTGCGCGAGGATGGCGAGCCGGTCATGCGACGTGAGCGTCGACCCGACGAACAGCCGCGCCGCGAGCTGGAACGCCAACCAGTGCGCGAGCGCCAGCCCGAGCGTCGTACCCCAGATCAGGGTCAGTACGGCACCGTCATCGCCATCGCCGACTTCGCCGTCAGGACCGCGAGGAGCGAGATGGTGAGGTAGAGGCCCATCGTGAGGCCCTCGCGAGCGATGCCGGGATCGATCCGCGAGGTCGCTGCAGGAGATCCGTCCCCGTGCACAACCTGCATACTGACCGCTCCTCCTGGCCGCACCCGGCCAGCACCAACCCCGCCGCGACGACGCGGCCTGATGTCCGACCGTCCCAGCGGCCGTGACGAGCTAATGTCCTCCATTACATTGTCCGAGTCAAGAGCCGATGCGGGAGCGGTGCGGTGGTCCGAGACGATGCTCAGACGCGGGAGAGGCTGCTCGACGCGGCGGAGGAGTTGTTCGCGCGGCAGGGTTCGTGGACGACGCCGCTCGCGCACGTGGTCCGAGCAGCGGGTCAGCGCAACCAGTCCGCCATCCAGTACCACTTCGGTACTCGCGAGGAGCTGATCTACGCACTGATCGAGCGCGATCGGGACCGGGAGCTCCAGCAGCGGCAGGACCTCCTCGACCGACCCGAGGCGGGTCGGGTCGAGCCCGACCTACGGACCGCCGTCGCCGCGCTCGTCCTGCCCACCTGTGCAAGCCTGAGACACGCGCGCGGTCGTCGTCTCCGTCTCATCATCGCCGATGTGGCGCGTGGCATCAGTGATGCCGCGCTGGCCGATCCTCGCCCGCCCGACATCGCGCGGACGGTCCGGCTCCTGGAGGCGGCGATGCCGGCGATGCCGGCGAGCGTGAGGTCCACCCGCATCGCCGCCGCCCTCCGGTTGCAGATCGAGCTGACGGCCGCGCGCGCCCGCGACCTCGAGGCCGGCCGTCAGCCGCTCGTCAGCGACGCCACCTTCGAACAAGACCTCCAGGGACTCGTCCATGCCATACTGGCCGCGCCGCCGCCCTGACCGCGGTCACCGTAACTCGGCCAGTTCGCGTCACACCTCGTACCTGAGCATCGTGGTGTCGGCGGTTCGACCCCGCCCCTGATCACCAGCACAGATTCTGGGTCCTAGCACCGGTTCTGAGTTCGAATTCCGCACTTCTGGTCGCTTTCGTTTACGGGTACGCTCGAGGGCTCTCCATGCAAACCTGTGCCAACTGGCGCGACCGATTCCTCCACGTTCCTGTGGCACAACCCCAACCGCGTAGACGGCGAGCACGATCAATCCGAACGTCCTCCCCCAGCTCCGGCGTCCACGCAGGCCACCAGCCACCAGGATCACCACGGCGAGGGGTACCAGCACCACCAGGACGTCGTCTGTTCCAAGCATCAGCTCACCCCGTCGACAGAAGCACGCTACCCGGCGCCGCGGCGGGACTCGGGCGACCGGTTGCGGTGCTGCATCTCATGCTGCATACTCTGCGGCATGGGCACGCTGAGCCGCAAGACCATCAACTTCGACCACGCTGACACGTCGGTGGTCGCGCCGTTCCTGGACGAAGACTCGGCGGAGCATGCCGCGCTCGAGCGGATGGTCGGTGAGCGGCTCGCGTCCGACTCGGCGGAGCTCCGCGCGCTCGTGCTGCTCGGGGTGGGCCGCGTCCGCGAGGCACTACTCGAGGATGCCTACAACGAGGCTGTGGATGCCGGCGACTTCGATGACACGCGCGAATGGGCGAAGCAGACCACCGATGCCAGACGGCGTCGGCGCGCGTCCGCGTGAGGGTGACGAACGAACTGCTGCGCGGAAGTGTCTGGTCGTTCCGCTACTTCGATGACGATGAGCCGAAGCCGGTAGTCATCGTCTCCAACGATGGCCGGAACCGGTCACGGTTCGAGTGGGTCCACGTCGTGCGCATCACCACACGACCGAAAGGCCCGCTGCCGACCATCGTGGAACTGAGCGACCGCGACGCGCCGATCACCGGCCGCGCGATGACCGACGAGCTCGAGCTGGTCCACAAGGCCGACCTCGAGGGTCGTCGCGGCATGCTCAGCCCACCCACGATGGCCGCGATCGACAACGCACTCCGGGAAGTCCTCGCACTGCAGTGACCGGCGCTGCTGCAGCATGACTCGACCTCCAGATCCGCGCTGTCCGCTGCCGCTGTCCTGATCCGTCCAACCGACCATCGCTTCCGCGAGCCATGACGTTGCAACCACTGCCTGAGCGCGGGGTGGATAGCCCGTGCGTCCCATCAGCCGCTCCTGTTCGAAGCAGCATTCCGGTCCTCAAAGCCCACCACCACGCAACCCGTGGCATGCGGGCGGGGCCGCCACCGGGTGTGGTCTCGCGGAGTTCGGATCGCGACCACCGTGGTCCGGGGTCATGACTACAAGCACCGTGCCGGTCGCGTGACGGGCCGCACACGACCCACGGGCCGGTAAGGGCCGCGTAGGCTTGAGGACATGCCGTGGGAGCTGGTTGGCCGTGAGCGGGAGCTTGCGCGTGCCCACGCCCTGGTCGACGCGGGGACCGGGGTCGCGCTGCTGGGTCGCGCCGGGGTCGGCAAGAGCCGGCTCCTGCGGGAGCTCATCGGCCTGGCCGACGCGGCGACCCTGCCGACCTTGCAGCTCGCCGCGACGAAGGCGACCGGCTCGATCCCGTTCGCCCCGTTCGCGGCGGTCGTGCCGACAGCGCCGGCGTGGGACCGCCTGGAGGTGTTCCGTGAAGCGCTGGCTGGCCTGCGTTCCCGGGTGGGGCCACGCGGGCTGCTGCTGGCGGTGGACGATGCGCACCACCTCGATGCCGGATCACTCGCGCTGCTGACCTCGGTGGTCCGGGAGGACGACATCACGGTCTGTCTCACGGCACGGTCCGCTGAGCCTCTGGACGCCGACCTGGCCGCGCTGTGGACCGATGGGGTGATGCAGCGCATCGACCTCGGACCGCTGGAGCGCACGTCGGTCCTCGCGCTGCTCGACGCCACCCTGGGAGCGTTCGATCCGGCCCTCGGTGAGGAGCTGTGGCGGCTCTCGGCCGGCAACCCGCTGGTGCTGCACGAGCTCGTCGAGGGTGCCGCCGGCCACACCATCGACCGCGGCGCCGACGGTGTGTGGCGCCAGACCGCCGACCTGACCGCGACACCCCGGCTGGCGGACCTGATCACGTCGCGGCTGTCCCGGGTACCCGAGGAACTGCATGCGGCGCTCACGCTGGTGGCGGTCGGCGATCCCGTTCCACTGGCGCTGGTCGAGGAGGCGGTGGGCTCGCAGGTCGAGGAGCTGCGACGACGGAACCTCGTCCGCATCACGACCATCGATGACGGTCCGAGCGTCACCCCGGCACACCCCCTCTACGGCGAGCTGCTCCGGCGTCGCCTCAGCGCCACACAGACCCGTGACGCGAGTCGTTCCCTGCACGACGCCGCCCTGCGCCTGTCCGTCCCGCTCGATGCCCTGCGGACCGCGATCTGGCAGCACGATGCCGGGGCGATCACCCACCCCGCGACCGCGGTGGCCGGCGCCCGCGCCGCCCTGGCCCGACACGACGGCGGACTCGCCGAACAGCTCATCCGACCGGTCGCGGAGGGCACACCCGACGCTGGCATCCTCCTCGGCCGGGCGCTCAGCCTCCAGCACCGCTTCGCCGAAGCGGAGGACTGCCTTCGGGCCATCGAGCCCGACACCGAAGCCTCCCGGGGAGAGCTTGCCTCAGCGCGTGGCCACAACCTGGCGTTCGGACTCGGTCGGGTGGCCGACGCGGTCACGGTGCTGGCCGAGGCAGCCCGCGCGGTCGGTGATGCGACCCGGGCCCGGCTCGACACCGAGCGTGGGCTGCTGGCCGCCATCCGAGGCGACTTCGTCGACGCCGAGGCGTCCGGACGGGCGGTGGTCGCCAACCCGGCGGCCCCGCTCCCGGCCCGGGCCGCGGCGTACGTCAACCTCGCACTGGCGCTGGCGATGACCGCGACCTGCCGTGAGTTCGACGAGCTGCTTCCGGATGCTGCTGCGATCGCCAGGGCCGCCCGCACCGAGGTGCCGTTCGCCGAGGACCAGATCGCCGTGATGGCGTTCTGCGCCCGGTGTGCCGCCGGGCGGATCGACGAGGCCATCCGGCTCGGGCGCGAGGGCGTGGCCCGCTCGTCGGGGTCGGGGTTGCACTCGACCTGGCTGAGCGCCGCCGCGATGGGGTTCGACCTCGCTGGACAGCTCGAGGAGGCGCTGCAGGCTGCGACCGCCGCGCGGCGCTTGATGCACGAGGCGGATCCCTTCCGGTTGGAGCGGCAGGCCCGGGGGTTGCGGGCGATGGCGCGTGGCCAGCG
>Ga0208075_1000912_pt1 | contig 11077 bp, 11 predicted proteins | sample HotLakmasection5_FD_184728 | JGI IMG/M metagenome (GOLD analysis project Ga0208075, IMG submission 184728) | Hypersaline microbial mat communities from Hot Lake, Washington, USA - Section #5 (SPAdes) | ecosystem: Environmental > Aquatic > Non-marine Saline and Alkaline > Hypersaline > Microbial... | reverse complement strand
TATGCCCTTCTACTGCATTTGAAATAGGGGCAAAAACCGATGATCCTTTGAGTATGTACCTTATGGATATTTGCACGCTTATGGTAAACCTTGCAGGTTTGCCGGGAATCAGTGTTCCCTGTGGTTATGACTCAAAAGGACTGCCTATTGGTCTGCAATTAATAGGTCCTGCATTATCAGAAGAGCTTATGCTTAGGGCAGCATATAATTTTGAGCAGGCAACAGATTTCCATACAAAACATCCTGGGATTTAGAAATTTTTTCAGGATTCAAAAAATTATTTCTCAAAAAACGTTTCTATCAAAGCATACCGCTATTTCTTAAATTTTTTATTTATCGTTTATACTTAAAAGAAGCTGGAACTAAATCTCCAGCTTCTTTATACCTAATGAGTTAGTTTTTCCTTGTTGTGCAGTGGTCGAATTAATAAAAGTGTAAAATGCCCGGCTGCGAAGAGCCGGCGGGCATTTTACACTAGCCGATAAAAGACTAATAGATAAGCATATTTTTTCAAAATGTGCTTATCTATTAGTCTTGATTTCTTTTTAAGGGCACAATAATCAAAAATAAATTTCTCATTAAAATGGTGTTTTTTATATGAAAAAATTATATAAAAAAGCAATTTTTCAAGATAGCTTGTTTTTATATAAATAAGAAAGGATAGGGAAAGAAATATTTTTATATTTCTATGAATTTCTTACACAAATAAATAAGAGGATAGAGAGTATAAAACTTTAGGGAGGAAAGACAATGAGCTTTATAGGGGGATTTGGCTGTAACAGCTCTACAACTTATAACTTTGACAGAAGCGGTAACTTTAACGGATTTTCAATAACTACCAGCAATACACCGGGCGGAATTTTCGGTGATCCGTCTGGCTCTATGATTGGAGCCGATCCATTTATGTCAGGATTAACAAATCCTTATTCAATGGATTCCCTGATGCTGGACCCGTTTATGGGAAGTATGGGTATGGATCTTAGTATGGGGATGCCGCTTTGGGACAGCGGACTTGGATTAGGAATGACCAGTCCTCTGGCAGGCGGTTTTCCAATAGACTACGGAATGAGTGGTATGATGAACGGGCTCGGAACCATGTTTGGAGCAAGGAACTATCCTCCAGCAATAATGCCACCTATTGATCCGGTTGCAGCTTTAGCTATCGGTAATTCTTTCACTCCCGTTACAGAGTTTAACAGGGATGTATCTTTTAATGATGGATTCTGGGGTAGTAGCTATAACCTTAGTGAAGGCTTTAGAGACGGGGGCAGAAGAGGTACTATTGGCACTATAGCTGATATATTTACAGGAATAGCACTGGCTGACAGAGCCGCTCCTATGCTCGGAAGGCTTTTTGCAGGTATAGGAAGCCTCTTTAATTCCGGAGCAGAAGCAACTACTACTATAAATTGGAGTCATATAAAATAAACTGGCATTATAATAAAAAAGCGAGCCTGTTAGCTCGCTTTTTTGTGTCTTGAGTTTAAATTTATTTGTTCATTTCTTTCATTACTTCATCAGCAAAGTTCTCTTCTCTTTTTTCAAGACCTTCGCCGAGTATGTATCTTGTGAATCTTCTGATTCTTATTTTTTCACCGATTTTTGCGATTTTTTCCTTAATAAGTTCTTCTATAGTAAGTCCGGGGTCTTTTACAAAGTTTTGTTCAAGAAGTACTTTTTCTGCTAAAAGCTTATCTACCCTACCTTCGACAATTTTTTCCCTGATGTTTTCCGGCTTGCTCTGAATATCTTCCTTACCCATTTCAACTCTTTTTTCTTCTTCAATAAATGCTTGAGGAACGTCTTCTCTGGAAACATATTCAGGAGCTGAGCTTGCTATATGCAGGCAAATATCTTTAACTAACTGTTTAAACTCTTCATTTTTAGCCACAAAGTCGGTTTCACAGTTAATTTCAACCATAACTCCTATTTTTCCGTTATGGACATAAGAGCCGATCAAACCTTCTGAAGCAATACGGCTCATTTTCTTCTCAGCGGAAGCAATACCTTTCTGCCTGAGAAGTTCCATTGCCTTATCAAGATTTCCTTCGGTTTCTGTAAGTGCTTTTTTAGCATCCATGAAACCTGCACCGGTTTTATCCCTTAATTCTTTTACTTGTGTTGCGCTTATTGACATTATATTTTCCTCCAGATCCTATTTCTCTTCTACAGGTTCAGCTATTTTTTCTTCCTGTTCTTCGCTAACAGCTTTTGTTTCTTCTTGTTTTTCTTCTTCTTTTTCCTGAGCAACTGCTTCCTGCTGTTTTTCTTCAGCATTTACCTGGGGTTCTTTAACAATTTTTACAGCTTCCTGAGCTTTTGCCCTGTCCTGTTCTTTGGTTTTTTCCGCAGTATCTTCTGTTACTACGGATGATGCCTCACTCGTTTCTATTTTAGAAGTGGCTTCTTCAGCAGATACTCCTGCATCTTCCGGCCTTACACTTTCCACCTTGCCTGTTACCTGTTCCTGGCCTGCAGCTTCTTTTCTTGCTTTGCCTTCAAGAATTGCATCAGCCATTTTTCCTGCAATAAGTTTTATTGCTCTGATGGCGTCGTCATTTCCCGGGATTACATAGTTGATATCATCCGGGTCACAGTTTGTATCCACAAGGCCTACTATCGGAATCCCTGCTTTATTTGCTTCTTTTATAGCGATAAGCTCTCTTTTCTGGTCAACTACAAATAAAAGGGAAGGCATTCCTTTCATTGTTTTAATACCGCTGAGAGATTTATTTAATTTATTTATCTGCCTGGTCATAACAGCAACTTCTTTTTTGGGCAGTTTGTCAAAATGTCCGTTGTCTCTTAATTCTTCCAGTTCATTTAATTTTTTGATTCTTGTCCTGATGGTTTCAAAATTGGTTAATGTCCCACCTAACCAGCGTCTGTTAATAAAATAAGCTCCGCATCTGTTTGCTTCTTCTTCTATTACATCACTGGCCTGTTTCTTTGTACCTACAAAAACAATATTTCTGCCTCGGGCAGCGTATTCTCTTACTACTTCGTATGCTTTGTCCAGCATATCAGTGGTTTTTCTCAGATCGAGAATATAAATACCGTTTCTTTCACCGAAAATATATTTTTTCATTTTCGGGTTCCAGCGTTGAGTCTTGTGTCCAAAGTGGACTCCTGCTTCAAGCAGTTCTAACATTGATGCTACAGGCATGTTGTCTCCTTTTTTCTTTTAACTGACTTGGTATATTATTAAAATAATAAACATTTCAGGGATCAGATGCATTTTTCATTTGCACACCTCTTACATTAAAAGAAGTTCAGATTTAAAAATATTTATTACCTTTTTACGTACAAAAAATAATACCACAAAGAAAATAACTATATTCAATTCTAGAATTAATAAATAAATTAAATTTGCCTGCTTATTAGTGAACTTAATAAGTTTCCGTTAAATACTTTTACAAAATTTTAAAAAACCTTGGAGGTGGCGGTGGCAAAGCCACCGCTTTTTTATACAGGTTTTTTAAAATTTATCCGTTTTGTTTATTTCTGAATAAAATTTCTTATATATCGTTTATTTTTTTAGAACACTCCAATACCGCTCCAAAAAAGTAATTAACAAATGAATAAAAATATGTATGAGCGGTATGTCTTGTTAGGAGCGTTTTTTAAGAAAATCCGACTTTGCCGGATTTTCTTAAAAATAAACTCGTTTAGTATAGAGAGAATAAAAAAAATAAGTAAAAGGGAACCAGTTTGATTTTTATACGCCTTATATATTAAGGATATGAAAAACAAGAATCTCTTGTTTATGGTATTTTATTATTGTAATTTAGTTAATAAAAGTGATTAGTGTCATAACCTGAAAGGTAAAAAGTATGGTAAACAAAATTATTAAAGAAGACACAAAGCTGTTTATGACCGGTAATGAGGTTATAGCATATGCAGCAGTAGCGGCTGGCGCCGAATTTATGTACGGATACCCGATTACACCGCAAAACGAAGTAATGCATACCTGGTGTAAACTCTTACCCAAAACAGAAGCCGGCTTCCTTCAAACAGAAGATGAAATTTCAGCCGGTTTTTCTACGCTTGGTGGAATTTTAGCCGGTAAAAAAGCATTCACTGCTACAGCAGGCCCGGGAAACGTCATTATGCAGGATGCGATGTCCATGGCAGAGATGATGAGAATTCCTTTTGTATGTACAGTACTGCAAAGAGGCGGTCCAAGTACTGCTACGGTTATTTATTCCCAGCAGGAAACCACTCTTACCTGTTTTGGCGGAAACGGTGAAGGCTATAGAATAGTGTACTCAACCGCAGGTCACCAGGACCTTTATGATTACACAATTAAAGCGTTCAACACTGCATGGAAATATAAATTTCCGACATTCGTGCTTGCTGATGGTTACCAGGGTAAGATGAGAGAGCCGTTTATTGCTTATGACCCTGTATCCAAAGGAATTGAAATGGTTCCCGCAACACCGTCTCTCAGGGGCGAAGGAGTTGTCGGAGTTGACAGAAAAGCTGTTCATATGAGAAACACCTTCAACATGGAAGAAGAATTGATGGAAGTTCTTGACTCATTTGAAGATGATTTCAACAGAATAGCTCCTGAAATTCAGGAATACCAGGAATATAAAGCTGATGATGCTGATATCCTTATCATTGCTCATGGTATTGTCGCAAGAAGCGCATGTACCGCTATCGATGAATTAAGGGAAAAAGGCATTAAAGCCGGTTTGTTCAGGCCAATAACCCTCAGGCCGCTTGCAACAGAGCCGTTAAGAAAAGCTGTAGGCAGATCAAAACAGATCCTGTTCGCAGAATCAGCTAATGGCCAGATGGCAAGACTTTGCCTGGAAAAAATGTATGGACTTACCACACCTATGGAAACCCTTTATAAGATGGGCGTGGGAATAACAGGCGGAGACATCGTGGAAAAAGTCCAGCAAATGGATAAAGCAATGGCCTGCAGGTAAGTCGCAATGGACATCCTGAATTCATTTCAGGGTTTTACAAGTTATGTTAAAGAGATGTTGAAACAAGTTCAGCATGACAAAGGAAAAACTAATTAATCATTATATAAGGAGAGAAATATGCCTCAACAATTAGATATAGCTCCAAAATTACCGAAGGCGCAGAATCCGGATCCAGGCGCAAGTAAATTTTGTCCCGGCTGCGGACACGGTATGATCTTAAAAACACTGGCATTTGCCATTGATGATCTTGAGCTTCATGAAAGATCAGTATTTGGTTGTGATATCGGGTGCAGCCTTTTAGCATGGAATTACATGAATGTGGATTCTGTGCAGACTCACCACGGACGTACAACCCCTGTTATTTACGGCGTAACCAGAGCAGTTCCTGATACAGTGGGAATCGCATATATGGGTGACGGCGGCGGACTTGCTATTGGCGCACAACACCTTGTTAATGCCGCTGTAAGAAACGAAAAAATGCTGGTAGTTCTTGTAAACAATACCAACTACGGTATGACAGGCGGCCAGATGGCTCCTACAACATTACCGGGCCAGGTTACAGAAACAACTCCGTACGGAAGAGACGTTGAAGTAACAGGAAAACCGGCCAGAGGCGCAGAAATGGTGTCAGCTTTAGTTGACCCTGAAAAAGCGTTTGTTACAAGGGCCAGCGTTACTAACCTTCGCAAATTAAGAACAACCTTTAAAAAAGCATTAATAAATGTTGCTGAAGGCCGTGGATTCTCATTTGTGGAAGTTCTTTCCATCTGTCCTCTTAACTGGAGAACAAATAACGTTTCTACATGGGATAGAATCAAGTCAATGGAAGAATATTTCGAGGTAAAAGACTTTATAGTACCTCAGGAATTGGAAGGAGTTAAGTAATGGCAAGAACAAAAATTGTACTGGCAGGTGAAGGTGGACATGGCGTACAGAGTATCGCTAAAATACTCGTGGAAGCCGGATATGCCGCCAATAAAAAAGTCCTTTATATACCAAATTTCGGTGTTGAGCAAAGAGGCGGCGTAAGTATCGCATTTTGCCAGATCGCTGATGAAGAAATCGGGGAACCAAGATTTTCCAAAGGCGATATCGTAATTATGCTCTCTGATAGAGCAATCGAACGCTGTTCAATGTATGTGGATAAAAATTCCACGGTAATATATGACAGTTCAATATGTAACATAAGACCGGACCTTAATGCCAAGGAAATCATAGGCATTCCGGCTAATAAAATCGCTAACGACGAAATTAGCGCAAGGGTATTTAACATAATTATCCTTGGTGTTGTAATCCAGGCAACACGAGTACTTGAAGAAAGTTATGTAAAAGATGCAATGGCTGCCGCTTTTGGTAAGAAGTTCGAAACTACCCCTGACTTAAGGGAAATGAACTTCAAGGCTCTTGAAAAAGGTATAGAGCTGATAAAACAAAAAGCATCTGTTTAGTCGTCATCCTGAACTTATTTCAGCATCCGAGGATGACAATGGAAAAAGGAGAAAAATATGACAACCAAGAATCAAGGAATAAAAATAGAAGGTTGCGGTAAAGGCAGAGCCAACTGGTATTTGTACACAGAACTTTGCAAAGGCTGCGGTTTATGCATAACCAAATGCCCGATAAATTCCAAAGGAGAAAAATGCCTCCAGTGGTCAAAAGAAGTAGGATTATACTCAACTCCTGCGGTTCAGCCTGACCCGGAAAAATGTATTGCCTGCGGAACATGTGAACTTCTCTGTCCTGATAGCGCAATCCGAATCGAGAAAAACAAGTAAATATTTTTTAAAAAATATAGCTAAAAAAGGAGTCCTGTAAAAGACTCCTTTTTTAATATTGATTTGGCTGTAACAGAATTATTCCAGCTTTTTTGCAGTCTCTCTGACCTTTTCCAGAAGCGTTTTAATATCTTCAATAGTTGTTAAAGGATTGATTATTGTATATCTCAGGTATGCCTTATCCCTGAAAATAGTCTATACAATATAAAACTCTCCTTCCTCAAGTATTTTTTTGCGAATTTCAAACTGAAGCCTGTTGATATCTTTTCCTCTGTTTTTGCGAAATTCTTCCGAGTCAAAAGCTTTTTCTATAGAAACAGGCTCTGCGGCCAGGTTTTTTAGCATATTTCCCTCTTTTTATTTTTTAATACATTTTGTTGAAAAAAATTGATTTTTTAGATAAAAAAGTTGACATTTTTTGACAAAAATTGACTTTTTCCTGCTTATTTATATAAACCCCCTCAAAGAAAAATTTTATGCTAAAAAATTAAAAATTAAACTGGTCATAAACATAAAATTTAAAACAGCCTATTATAACCAAAGATGTTATAATTTCATTGTAGAAATAAGTGTTTATTGGGACGAGTTTAATATATGGGTTATGAATTTGACTTAAGTGTTGTAATACCTTGTCTTAACGAAGAAGAAACCGTCGAAACCTGTATAAAAAAGTGTCTTGACTCCTTTGAGAAATTGGGAATCAATGGAGAAGTTGTTGTATCAGACAACGGGTCTGAGGATGGAACTACCCGGTTATCCAAAAATCTTGGCGCAAGAGTGGAAGTATGCCAGGAAAAAGGTTACGGACGTGCGATAAGATACGGGTTTAGCAAGGCAAAAGGCAAGTATGTCATAATGGGCGACGGCGACAACTCTTATGATTTCTCTTTGATACCGGATTTTTATAACGCAATAACCGAACATGACTGTGATATGGTTATAGGCACCCGGCTCAAAGGTAAAATCCACAAAGGAGCAATGCCTTTTCTGCACAGATATCTTGGAAACCCTGTTTTAACCTTTATTTTAAACTTGTTTTTCGGCACAAGAATTTCTGATTCCCAGTGCGGTATGCGGATGTTCAAAAAATCCAGCCTGGACAGGCTTAATCTTGTTACTACAGGAATGGAATTTGCTTCGGAACTATTAGTAAAAGCCGCATGGGCGGATTTTAAAATTGTGGAAATCCCTATTGAGTTCTTTAAAGACGGCAGGTCAAGAAAGCCATATCTTAGGACATGGCGTGACGGCTGGCGGCACCTGACCTTTCTGGTTACCTCAAAATGTAATGAATTCGGGCTCCGTATCCCGTATGAAGATAAAGTAATCAAACCTGACCACCAATCTCATGAACAAGCCTTTAATTAATTATTCAAAACTGTACGACTTTGTGCAGGATTCATATTCCCGGTTTTCCTGTTGGTTTCTTAATGGCAGATCGCTTATGCCTTTGCGTTATACGCTGGAATTAACTTACCGGTGTAACTTAAACTGTAGTTTCTGTTATGTAGGGGAAAAGCTGACTCATAATGAATTATCTACTGAGGAGTGGCTTAATATAATCAGGCAGATTCCCGGGGGCAGGCTGATAACTTTTGTTGGTGGGGAAACTCTGATAAGAAAAGATTTTAAAACCATACTGAAAGCGGCTTTGAAAAAGGGCAGGGTCAATATTGTTACTAATGGAACGCTTATAGATGATGAGTTGATTAAAATTTTTGTTAATAGAAAGCTCTTGCTGCTTAATTTATCTATAGATGGTATGCAGGAAAACCATGACCGGATAAGAAACCGCAAAGGTACTTTTTATAAGGTTACAAACCGTCTGGAGCGTCTGGTTAAAGCTAGGGGCAATAAAAAATATCCAATGATAGATATAAAAACCACGATACTTCCGGATAATCTCGATGACATCCCGGAAGTCTACAAGCTGGCAAAAGAATACGGGGCAGATTTCTTTACACCGGCTTTTCTCAAAGAAAGCGAACTTCAGCAGAATTCATGTCTTAGAGAAGAATTTGGCGAGGAATTTTATAAGACAGAATACCCTATAAAGCCGTATTTTGATCTGGAACACTTTGAAGAAATTTATAAACAGCTTCAGGACTTATCTAAAAACGGCGGTCCGGTAATAAGGTTTTATCCTAAATTTAACCAGGGCATGGAACTTGAGCAGATAAAGAGGTTCTATACAGAAGCCCCGGAAATGGAAATGAAAAAAATTTATCGTTCATGCCTATATCCCTGGGCAAATATCCTGATTACCCCGCAGGGAAATGTTTATCCTTGTCTGTCTTACAGGATCGGAAATGTGAGAAATACGCCGATTAAAGAAATATGGAACAACGAACGGTTTGCCCAATTCAGAAGGCAATTGGCAAAGCAGGGTATGTTCAATGCATGCCAGGCATGCTGCCAGCTAAAGGTTAAGTGTTAGATTTTACTGATGAGATGGGGTTTTCCCTATCGGCCAACAAAACATTTTTCTATTTAAAGATTACTTTGGCAAAAATTTTTATGTTTTCTATAACACAGGGAATTTGCAGTTTTTAAAAAATTCCAGAAAAACAGGTGTTTTTAGACTTTTTCATTTGAAAATTTTGAGTAAGAATATTTGTGATCTCCTTACTTTTTATATAAAAATATTATGGGAAATTTTTGCAAATTTTAAGGAATTAATTTTAAAATCTGTCATAAGGAAGATTGAAAAAGTTTTTCGTCATCCCGCATATTGAAACAATCACGTCATTGTGAGGCGTTACAGTGTTTACTAAAGGCAGGTAACCTGTCCCAAAGCAATCTGTAAACGATAAAAACTTGTTTTTTTGATTTATGATAAAGTTATTTGCCTTGTGATAACATTGTATAAATGATTTGTCCTGTTGATTACCGTCACCTGAACCGGGGCATGTATGCTATTACTATTGAATTATGGCGATGTGAAGAATCTTTCTTGCTTAATGTAGTAAATTACATACATTTCAATCATAGCCGGAAAGGTATCTATACATAGCTTTATATTTAATGTAAACTTTTGATTCTTCAGGAAAAATAAATTTATAACTATTAGTGTTTAATATAAACCGATAAGCCCTTGAAACAGCCACAGAGGGACAATACCAAGGAGGAATGGATTATGAACATAAGCAAAATTCAGGAACTACTCGGCAATGAGGCAGAATCACTTTTAGAACATAAGCCCAAAATCTCAAAAGAACTTCTTCATCTTCCGGGCGGGGACTTTGTAGACAGGGTTGTAGCGCAGTCCGACAGGAATAATAACGTATTGGGTAACCTTAACTGGCTTTTTCACCACGGAAGATTGACAGGAACAGGATATATCTCAATCCTTCCTGTAGACCAGGGGATCGAGCATACAGCAGGCGCATCTTTTGCCCTCAACCCCATATATTTTGACCCGGAAAACATAGTTAAACTGGCAATCGAAGGCGGGTGTAACGCTGTAGCAAGCACTATGGGTGTACTTGCAAGTGTTTCCAGAAAATATGCGCATAAAATACCTTTCATAGCAAAATTAAACCATAACGAGCTCCTTACCTATCCCACTACTTATAACCAGATATCTTTCGGCTCAGTTACAGAAGCATGGAATCAGGGCGCTGTCGGGGTTGGAGCAACAATTTATTTTGGTTCCCCGGAATCTGACAGGCAGATTATCGAAATTGCAGAAGCTTTTGAACAGGCTCATGAGCTTGGAATGTTCACTGTATTATGGTGCTATTTAAGGAATAAGGAATTTAAAAAAGACAAAGACTATCAGCTTGCAGCGGATTTAACCGGGCAGGCAAACCATTTGGGCGTGACCCTGCGGGCTGATATCATAAAACAAAAACTTGCGGTAAATAACGGTGGTTTTGAAACAATAAAATTCGGAAAAACCCATCCCAAAATGTATTCAGAATTATCATCTGACCACCCTATCGATTTATGCCGTTATCAGGTGCTTAACTGCTACTGCGGCAGGGCAGGACTGATAAATTCCGGCGGTGCTTCCGCAGGGGAAAGTGATCTTGCAAAAGCTGTCAGAACTGCAGTGATTAATAAAAGAGCCGGGGGTATGGGTTTGATTTCGGGCAGAAAAGCTTTCCAAAGGCCAATGAAAGAAGGAGTGGAACTTTTAAACGCCATTCAGGATGTTTACCTGAGCAAAGAAATTACTATAGCTTGAGAATTCCAGGTATTATTTTGCAATAAGTACCAGAACCTGAAAAAATTCTATTTTTGTGAGGTAACGGCTATTTGCTGTTATTTACAGGAATCATGCAGTATTTTAAAATGATTGTTTGCCATATGATTTTAGGTTTTATTTCTTGAAGATATGCGCAGTATCTGAAATTTTTAAGA
>Ga0208075_1000910_pt1 | contig 11081 bp, 10 predicted proteins | sample HotLakmasection5_FD_184728 | JGI IMG/M metagenome (GOLD analysis project Ga0208075, IMG submission 184728) | Hypersaline microbial mat communities from Hot Lake, Washington, USA - Section #5 (SPAdes) | ecosystem: Environmental > Aquatic > Non-marine Saline and Alkaline > Hypersaline > Microbial... | reverse complement strand
TCATCTTCATCTGGCCAGCTTAGTAACAGATGTAACAAGCTGGCTGATAGCGCTGCAAGCTTCTCACCTGTGAGAACATGCAGCAAGTAAAGTAGTGCGACCAGTCTTTTGGCCAATACTTTATGTTTCATAGTGAATCCTTATTCACTATGTGGATAATTGGGCCATCTGAGATGATGTCTTGGCGGACCGTCTCAGCATGGCCTTCGTTGTTTATAGTACGACATCCTAGAACGTCTGTCTACTAAAATCCAAGCATAGATTGGTTAGAAAAACGTTTCTTCGTGTAACAATAGATAAACACTGAGTCTTCTATATATCGAAAAAGTATTATTCCACGAAAATTGGGCTTCGGATTTTATCGATAATCAAACCATAACGTTATAAAGCAATATCTTGTGCTTACGTCAAGCAACCCCTCGTAATGTCTCTGAAATCTCGTTGAAGAAATACAGGCGCGATGCTCACCCTCACCCCGGCAGGAGAGCTTATGCGCTGGTTAATTGGATTCGCTCTGCTGCGGCTGACTGCTGCTGACGTCGCACATCGGCGGCGTGCTGCAGATCGCCCTGCCCTCACAGGATCGTCTGACGCTGGCCGGGGTAGAGCTCACAGAGAGTGGGCCGCAGGTGGTGCGGTCGCTGCCGGTTGGTGGGCGGGTGGTCGGTAATCTGGCGGCGGTCGATGTGTCGGGCGAAGGGCTGGCTGTCAGCACCGATGACGGGCGGCTGCGCCTATGGCGTTCGCAGGCGGGCGGCGTATAATCAGCGCTGACCTGCGGCACATCGCAGCAGGGACAGGTTTAATCTGTCATCCGAAAGGGCAGCCCCATTATGAAAATCCTCGTCACGGGTGGTGCAGGCTATATCGGCAGCCACGTGGTTGAACAGCTCATCGACAAAGGGTACGAGGTCGTCGTCTTCGACAATCTATCCGCCGGGCATCGCAGCGCGGTGCATCGGGACGCGACACTGGTCATTGGCGATCTGCTGCACAAACCGGACCTGGACGCCCTTTTCAGCGCGCACACCTTCGACGGCATCATGCACTTTGCCTCGCACATCCTCGTCGGCGAGAGTATGCAGAACCCGCACAAGTACTTCCATGACAACATGGTGGCGATCTTTAACACGCTGGAGTACGCCACGCTGCACGGCGTCAAACGCTTTATCCTGTCATCAACGGCGGCGCTGTTCGGTGACCCGGAGCGCGTGCCCATCACTGAAGATGAGAAGCTGTCGCCGGGCAGCGTCTACGGCGAGACGAAATACATGGCGGAGCGTACCCTGCGCTGGATGGACGAAATCTACGGCCTGAAGTACTGCGCCCTGCGCTATTTCAACGCATGTGGGGCACACCCTAACGCCCATATCGGCGAAGACCACGACCCGGAATCACACCTGATCCCGATCACGCTGCAAGTGGCGCTGGGCCAGCGGGCAGCGCTCAGCATTTATGGCACCGATTATCCCACGCCGGACGGCACATGCATCCGCGATTACATCCACGTGCTTGATCTGGCAGAGGCGCACATCCTCGCCCTGGAAGCACTGGCCGATGGCCGCAGCCGCGTTTATAACCTGGGGAATGGGACGGGCTTCAGCGTGCGCGAGGTGGTCGAGGTAGCGCGTCAGGTGACAGGGCACGCCATCCCGGTCATCGAAGCGCCGCGTCGCCCCGGTGATCTGCCGAGCCTGGTGGCGGATAGCAGCCGCATCCGCGAGGAGCTTGGCTGGCAGCCGGAGTTCACCAACCTGTACGCCATCATGGAAACGGCCTGGAACTGGCACAAGACGCACCCGCACGGCTTCAGCGATAAAACCTGATCGCTTCTGCACACGAAGAAGGGGCCGGAATTATCCGGCCCCTTCTGGATTGTCCCCAATTCAGCGCGTATAGCGTCTGATCAACTGGCGAGGATGCTGGCGTCGCCGCCGTGCTTTGTCGCCATCTTGACCTCGGCGGCGCGGCGTTTGTAGCTGACGGGCGGCTGCGGCGTATGCGTCGCGTAGTAATTGACCAGCGTCGTCAGGTAGTCACGGAGGGGGGTGTACTGCATCCCCAGCTCGGCCTTGCTGCGGTCGTTGGTGAGTTCGCTCATCCAGCGCTCGGTAAATGGCGAGCAATCCGGCAGGAAGCCAGCTTTCAGCAGCGCCTCGCGGCTGACGCGCACGACGACCGGCGTCACACCCATGATCTCGCCCAGGAGTGTCAGGAACTCATCGATGCTGACGGATTCATCCTGGCTGATGTTATAGGCTTTGCCAGTGCCGGTACCGCTGTCGATCAGGCGGCTGATGGCCTGGATGACGTCTTCGCCGTAGACATGGCGCAGGGCGAAGTTAGGCCGTTCCGGGATCAGGAGCGGGCCGCCGTCTTTGAGGCGCAGGATGTAGTTATACAACCGCTTGAACGGGTCGCGTTCGCTGTTGACCATGGGCAGGCGCAGCGTCGTAAACGGAAAGCCTTTTTCCGCATGGGCCTGGAAGAGCACCTCTTCAGCGGCGCGCTTGTTCGTCCCATAGGACCATTCTTCATAGGCGAAGGTGTGCGGCTTGGGGGCGGGCAAGGGCATGCCCTGATCGAACTGGTCCTCGCTGAAGGGGCGTTCGATCCCCTGGCGGACGAGGTAGACCTGCCCGGTGCTGATGAAGATATAGTGCCCGGTGTGTTCGTGCAGCAGGTTGGTGATGGTATGGGCTTCTTCGGCATTGTAGAGGACAAAATCGATGACGGCGTCGAAGTCTTTGGCCATCAGCGCACGTTTCATCTGCTGACGGTCGGTGCGGTCGGCGCGCAGGTGATGCACGCCCTCTGGTAGTGTTTCGTTCTCAAGGCCCCGATTCAGCAGTGTGAGATCGTGGCCGGCGGCAAGCAGTTGCTGCGTGAGGAGGTGGCCCATGTTGCGGGTCCCCCCAATAATGAGAATACGCTTCATGCTGGCGCCCAGGGGCGCTCGCTCCTTTCAATTCGACTATTCAAAGAACGTCATCTTCAAAGAATGGGGGTGTTGGCTGCCACGATATCCGCGCACAGGGTATCACACTTCAGATACGCGGTGAAGAAAGAATCACAATGCATGTGAGATTGTGTGCAAACTGCCCAGCCTGGTTTAGAAAACGTGTCTTTTTATGACTTTTTTGCAATGTGACCCCCCTGAGATGAAACCCTCGGCCCGTTTTTGGAGTCTACATTGATACACGAGAGGTGCACGGGGAGATCGACCGCTGGTTGATGTGCCCCGGGCAATGACAAACAGGGAGAGGGAAAACATGAAAATGCGAAAATGGCTCCTGGGGAGCATCATGGTCCTGCTGCTGACGCTGCTGGTTGGCATGGGCGGCAGTCAGGCGCAGGAAGTGCAATCGAGCGGGGGCATCCCCTGCTACCAGCCGACACGCCTGCTGCCGGGCGCTTCCGCCCGCGTGACTACCGACAGCCTGCTGCCGAACCGCATGCGCAGCGATCCGTCACTGCGCAACAACGTGATCGCTCGGATTCCGGCAGGTCAGGTGGTGGCGCTGCTGAGTGGTCCCGTCTGCAGCGAGGGCTTCTACTGGTGGGAGGTCAACTACAACGGTCTGATCGGCTGGACGGCTGAGGGCAACGGCTGGAACCAATACTGGCTGGAGCCTGTCTCCGTGGTCCCGCCAACAGCGCCGACGCCGATCCCGGCCTGTGCCCTGGTGCCGCGTCTGATCGTGGGCGGCCAGGGGCGCGTGACGCCCGGCCTGCCGAACGTCGTCCGCACGCAACCGGGCACGCAATCGAGCGGGGCCTGGTACAGCGAGGTGATCGGGGAGATCCCCGGCGGCGGCGTCTTCACCGTGCTGAATGGTCCGCAGTGCGGGCCGGATGGCCGCTGGTGGTGGCAGGTCGATTACTTTGGACTGGTTGGCTGGACAGCAGAGGGCGAAGGCGTCAACACCTACTGGACGGAGCCGGTCACACTGCCGGGCGCGCCACAGTGCCCTGGCTTCATGGTCTCGCGGCTGGTGCCGGGGCAACTGGGCGCAGTGACAACGGTCCCCAACCTGCCGAACCGCGTCCGGTCGCAGCCGGCCTATGGCGCGACGGTGCTTGGCCGCATCCCGGCGGGCGCGCCGTTCACCGTGCTGAGTGGCCCGTATTGCGGCGACAACACCGCATGGTGGCAGGTCGCCTACGGGGAGATCATCGGCTGGACTGCAGAGGGGTATGGTCAGGTCTACTGGCTGGAACCACGCTAAGCAAAGCGGGCGGGGGCATGATGTCCCCGCCCTTTGCATTCAGACTTTTGCATTCAGGCTATGGCGATTCATCTTCCCCGGCGAAGATGTACTCAATGAGATCGGCCTGCTCAGCAGCGGCGGCGAAGTCCTGCGCATCGAGCAGCACGCGAGGACAGATATACGCCGCCAGCTCCTCCCAGATTTCCTCGGCCTGCTCGCGGGCATCGGATGGCAGCGCTGTCTGTCGCAGCACCCAGGCCAGCACATCCGCGCCCTCCTGCGTCATGCCGCGCTCGATCATGAGTGCCGCCCAGGCGATCATCGCATCCAGCAATGCCGCCTCCGCGTCGAGGCTCAGGGCTGCGCGTATCTCCGCATGCAGGGCCTTCTCACTGCCCACCATCACGACACCTCAGGGATAACTCACCGGGCTTTGCGACCATTGTACCCGTTCAGCGATGCTCCGACGCTCTCCAATCGAGAGGGCGACCGCGAAGTCATACAGGGCAGCGATGAACGATCAGCCTGCATTCTATGAATCCGCTTTAGCTTTCTTCTTCGTTTTCTTCTTCGCTGCCTTCTTCGCTTTCTTCTTCTTCCTCTTCTTCCTCTTCCTCTTCTTCTTCCTCTTCTTCATCGAAGTCATCGACGGCGAAGGCGGCTACGAGGTGTGAGGCGCGTACCAGCACGGAGACGCCGCTGGCGTTCTCCAGGCTGACCAGCCCGCCGTCGGCGCTCATCAGGGTTGAGATGGCGGCTTCGGCCTGGGCGGCATCGACAAACTCGATGTCGATATAGGACGGGTCTTCCGTCGGTACGTTAAACAGGCAGCGCAGAACAATCGGGGTTGCATCTTGCTCGGCCATGTACGGCTCCTATGCTTTTTAGTTGTGATGGTATTACCCGGTCGGGATGATACCCACTGAGTGTGAAAATCGGGTGAGATCGCGCGGGTATTTTTGTAGGATTCTTACGGTGTCACCTGATGTCTGCTCAGGTTTCTTCGCGTGCTTCCTGTGGGGGGCTGAGTGTTTTCTCCACAAAGATGCCGGCCAGCACCGCGCTCAGCACACACATACCAGCGGCGATGAGCATCATGACCCGGAACATATCGATGAACGCCAGATCGATGGCGGTGCGCGCACTTTCGGTGCGTTCGCTGTCCAGGTCATCGGGGACGCCGGTGTTACCCAGGTCCTCAGCGCGCTCCAGTATTGTCTGCTGTGTGTTCGCTGTGAGATCGGTCATCATGAGGTTGCTGCTGAGCGCCGCGCCGAAGATCGCCAGCGCCAGACCGCCCATGACGGCAGTCGATAGCACCTGCGAAGTGCGTGAAAGCGCGTTGTTGATGCCGGAGGCCACGCCGGAATTGTGCTTGGGCACGCTGCCCATAACGGCAGTTGTCAGCGGGGCGACGGTGAAGCCCATGCCCAGACCGAGCAGCGCCGCCCCCGGGAAATACGTCACCCAATAATCGGAGGGGCCGTCGGTGATGCCGGGCAGCGCCAGCGCGCCAAAGCCCACAGCGACGATCAGCGGGCCGACCGTCAGCGGCAGACGCGGCCCGACGCGGTCGACCAGGCCGCCAGCCCAGCGCGACAGCAGAATCAGCAGGACCGAAAACGGCAGCAGCGCGAAGCCGGCGAGTGTCTCGCCATATCCCTGAATCTGCACCAGATTTAAGGGCAGGAAGAACAGCGCCGCGCCCAGCGCCCCATACAAAAAGAAGGTCAGCAGGTTGGTACCGCTGAACGTGCGCGAGCGAAACAGCCGCAGCGGCATCATCGGCGTATCGGTGCGGCTTTCGTATATCACGAAGACGATCAGCAGGATGATGCCGCCCATCAACGCGCCGACCAGTTCAGGGCGGCCAAAACCCGTTTGGACGCCGACACGCCCAATTTCGATAGCGCCGTATGTCACCCCGGCCATGCCAAGCGTGCCGATCAGCGCGCCGATGATGTCCAGGTGGCGCGGGCTTTCTTCGTCGCGGCTCTCCGGCACGTAGCGCAGCAGCGCGAAGAACGCCCCAATCGCCAATGGGACCACAATAAAGAAGATGGCACGCCACAGGCCGTTTTCCGCAAGTACGCCACCGAGTACCGGGCCGAGCACGCTCGTCAGCGTGGTGAAGGCCGACCATGTACCAATTGCCTGCCCGCGCTGTTCGTCTGAGAAGTAGGCGCTGATGATCGCCAGACTGCCGGGGATCATCATTGCGCCGCCGATGCCCTGCGCGCCGCGCGCCGCGATCAGCACGCTCGTCGAGGGGGCCAGGCCGCATATGATCGAGGTCAGGGTGAAGATGGCGATGCCGATCATATAGACGCGCTTGCGCCCGAACAGATCGCCCAGGCTGCCGCCGACGAGAATCAATGCAGCCAGCAGCAGCGAATACAGGTTGACGATCCACAGCAGATCGGCACCGGTTGCGCCCAGGTCACGCTGGATGGCGGGCAGGGCCACGTTCAGCGCGCTGCCGCTGATGAACGCCATGCTTGATGCGCTGATGGTGGCGAAGAGCACCCATCGCCCTGTCGGGTCTGCCTCAGGGCGTGGCGTATCGTTCTCTGTCTGGTTGCTTGTGCGGTCTTTAGGCTGATCGGCCATGAGTCCTCTTCGATAGGCCTGCGCTGGTCAGAGCATAGTCCTCGAAAGTGAGCAAAGCGTGAACGCACAGCCAGGGTGTCGGAGGCAGGCATGATACAATAAGGTCAGAGGGTTCAGTTTGGATAGGAGAGATGATGTCGGCTGAGTATTCAATAGAAACCGATCTGAAAGAGGCCGAAGCAATGGCCCACTCGCTCGATGCGTATGTACGGGGCGAACAGCTTTACGGCAGCGCGGGCGGCGGTTTCTTCAACCGCATGCCGAGCCTGACCGTAGGCGCGCTGGCGATGCGGCTGCGACGTCTGCACGCGCTGGGATCGGCGCTGAATGCGCGCCAGCAGGCACGTCTGGAGAAGGCGACGCGGCATCATGACAGCGTCCAGCAGGAATGGCGCGCCCATTACGAAGAGAAGGTCGTGCGCGAAGCCCACTCCCGCCTTGAGGCGATGTCAACGTTCTTTAAGGAGTGCCAGGAGAGTCCGTCCCAGTGCCCCAACATCTACAAGCCGGAGGCGTTGCGCCGCACAATCGTGCAGGAACTGCTGCGGCTGCTGTCAGACCTCAACGCTGATACGGGTGACCTGACCGATAAGGTGCGGCGGACGGATGGCAACCTGCGGGGCGTCGTCAACAAGAGCAAATTTATCTGGGCACCGGTGCTGATGCCGGTGTATCCGCAGGATGAATTCTGGTGGTTGTACAGCACGCCGCCGGACGAATAATCCACACGCGGGCAAATGTTAAGAAACGTGGGCGTTGGCTTGAGAAAGAGGCTTAAGACGGTTTGAGGCAGCGATATTTCCCAATTATCCCAGGGTTATCCCAAATACCTTGGGATAAAATTCCCCAGGTGGGATAGTGAACGGTCTTATTTTGGGTTAAGGTTGGAAAAAACAAAGCGTTGGCCCGAACCTTGATTTGTCTACTATAGGAAGTGGTTCGCGGAGATGCCAGCAGTCTTGATTCACCGTAATCCTAGTCTCAAGAGACTTCAATGCGGGCTTAAGCCAGCGCACACTTGACAACTGCGGAAAAACAAAGCGGGGCGTCCATAGCAACGATGGACGCCCCGTTTTCGTGTGTGCTGATGCCGATCAGAACGGGAAGAGGATCGGCAGTGCGATGACCGACACAATGAACGTGACGAAGATCATGGGAATGCCGATCTTGAGATAATCGCTGAAGCGATAGTTACCCGCACCCATCACCAGCGTGTTGACTGGCGAGGCGACCGGGGTAGCGAAGGCCATCGACGCGGCGACGGCGACCGCCATCAGGAAGGCCTGCGGCGCTACGCCGAGGTTAATGGCAGTCGCCAGGGCGATCGGTGCAATGAGCACGGCGGTCGCTGTATTGCTGAGTACCTGCGTAAACGCCGAGGTCATCAGGAAGAGGCCACCCAGCACGAAGGCCGGCCCCAACTCTCCCAGGGTGAGCGCGAAGCCATCCGCGATCAAGCTCACGAGGCCGACTTTCTCCAGGGCGGTGCTCATGGGCAGCATACCGGCGATGAGCACCAGGCTCTTCCAGTCGATCGCGTCGTAGGCTTCGTCCATGGTCAGGCAGCCTGTCAGGATGATGAGCAGCGCCGCGAGCATCGCTGCCGGGGTCGCGCCCAGGCCAATCGACTCGCCGAAGACCATAATAACCATCATGCCGAAGAGGATCGCGCCAGTGATGGGTGCCTTCGCGGTGTTGTAGACCTGGGAGGCGATGCCTTCCTCATCCATCAGCACGAAATCACGGCGCATCTTACGCAGCGCGACGATATCGCGCCACTCGCCCTGGACGAGCAGCGTGTCGCCATTGCGCAGCCGCGTATCGCGGACCGCCGACGTCCGGCCTTCCGGTCGCACGATGTCGAGCACGGTCAGGCGGTAGCGCGAGCCGAAGCGCACATCGCCAAGCGTCTTGTCTATTAAGGAGGAGCGCGGCGGAATGATCACCTCGGCCACACCAACCTGCCGGTTGATGAGTTCTGTCTCACTATTGGCACCGCGCGGCTGGATCATCAGGTTGTGATTGGCGGCGGCTCGCCCGACGGCCTCACCCGTGCCGCGCACGATCAGCACGTCGTCGCGTTCCAGCACGGTATCGGGGCGCGGGTGAATGGGGACGTTCTGCCGGTTCTGCAGGACGATCCGCTGCCCACCAATTGCGGCCAGCGTTCGCTCCGGCGCGGGACGAATGATCTCGATGATGTCGATGTCATAATCGTGGCCGAGCGCGGCGTCGCTGATGGTGTTGCCGATGAGTTCACTGGCTTTGCGCACGCGCAGTTTGTAGATGCTATCCGGCAGGGCGTATCGCTCGAACAGCTCGCCAGGGGTGGCGACGGCCTGCTCATCGATCTCGCGTTTGCGATCGGGCAGCAGGCGGCGTCCGATCGTCAGCATGAAGATCGTGCCGGCGATCACCAGCAGGACGGCGAGCGGCGTATAGTCGAAGAAACTGAACGGGCTGTAGCCTTCTGTGCGTGCCAGCAGGTCGCTGACGACGATGTTGGGCGGCGTACCGATCAGCGTACTGGCCCCGCCGAGCAGCGCGCCATAGGCCAGCGGGATCAGCAGGCGCGAGGGTGATATGCCGGCAGCCGCTGCCAGACTGACGATCGCAGGCATCATGACTGCGACCACGCCCGTATCGCTCATGAAGCCGGACATGATGGCGACGGCGATCAGCACTACGGCGATCAGGCGCACCTGGCCAGTCCCGGCGATGCGCAGGATAGTACGTCCGATGACGCTGGCCAGGCCGGTATTCAGCACTGCCCCGCCAACGATGAACAGCGAGGCGATCAACAGTACGACGGTGCTGGAGAAGCCGGCGATGGCCTCACGGGTCGTCAGGACGCCAGTCAGAATGAGCGCGACGACCACGACCAGTGCGACGACATCCACGCGCAGCCATTCCGTGACGAACAGGACGATGGCGACCACGAGGATAGCCAGCGTAATCCACATTTCGGGAGTCATGCAGTCCTCCGTGCGTGTAACCCGTGTGGAACAAGAATATCCAAGTCGCGAAAGTTTTTTCGCCTGACAATAAATCTATACGGGTCAGGACTGCCTTTAATTTCCTGGGCGATGCAAAGCGGCGCGTCGGCAACCGGTTATGACGCAGGCCGACACGCCTGATCACACGTTGATTTTAGCATGACCTCCTCATTATGGAGTGAATAAAAAGCGAAGGCCGACGAACAGCAGGAAAAATCCATACAAACGGCGCACGGTCTTGGTCGGCAGGCTGAGCGTCACACGCGCGCCGATGATGGCCCCGAGCATCAGCATGATGGCCAGCGGCGCGGCGATGGCCAGGTCTACCTGCCCTACCTGGCCGTAACGCAGCACCCCCGGCAGGCCGACGGGCAGCAGCAGCGCGCCCAGGCTGGTCCCTGTCGCCAGCTTCTGATCGAAGGCGAGGAAGGCCATCAGCGCGGGGACGATCACGACGCCGCCACCAATGCCGAATAATCCACTGAAGATGCCGGCCACCAGACCGATCAGCAGGCAGACGAACAGCACACGCGGGCTGATCGGGTTGATCTCGGCATCCTCGATCACTTTCTGTACCGATATGCCGCGTATCTCTTTCCACCATTGACGCGGGGCGACATAACGCCACGCCATATAAACGAGGAGTACCCCGTAACTCTGGCGCAGGGTATCACGCGGCAGATCAAGCGCCAGCGATGCACCGAACCAGGTTGCGGCTGTCAGGCCGAGGGCGACAATCAGCGCCGGAGCGAGTCTGAGCTTTTTGTTGCGGTAGTAATCGATGGCGGCGAAGATGCCGACGGGCAATAGCAGCGCCGCCAGACTGGTGCCGTTGGCCAGGGTCTGCTCGAAGCCGAGGAAGATCATCAGCGCGGGGACGATGATCGCCCCACCGCCAATGCCGAACATCCCCGACATCACGCCTGCGATTGCGCCAATAATAATGAGCAGGACCAGTTGTTCCATTCAGGTTCGCCCTTCCCGGAGCGTGGTTGAATCGCTGCACATTGTGCCCTAGTCTGGGTAATCCGGCCAGGTCCACAGGCAGGCTAGTGACAGGCACCTGCTGCACAGGTGACAAAAGTCTCCATTTGTGACGATTGTCACTTGACCACAGCAGGTCCGGCAGGTAAGATGCTGTCACGATGTACGAAAGTGTACATCAAGCTGAGCTTAACAAGCGGGACGGAGGTGCTGAAAGCGGGAGCTGAAGCACAACCAGATAGAGAGAGAACCGACGTGCCCTGAATCGCGGGCTGAGTTG
>Ga0208075_1000909_pt1 | contig 11096 bp, 15 predicted proteins | sample HotLakmasection5_FD_184728 | JGI IMG/M metagenome (GOLD analysis project Ga0208075, IMG submission 184728) | Hypersaline microbial mat communities from Hot Lake, Washington, USA - Section #5 (SPAdes) | ecosystem: Environmental > Aquatic > Non-marine Saline and Alkaline > Hypersaline > Microbial... | reverse complement strand
TACTGGCGAGACCGAAACCTCAAGTTCCACGAGTACGACCTCGCCGATCCCACCCCCGACGTCCAACAGCTCCTCGACGAGATCGACCGCGACCCCACCAGCATCTTCTGGGGCTGAACCAGTTTCGAGCGCCCAACCAACCTCGAAGCACCGCACAAAGTCACGGTGATGGCTTGGCCCGACCGCGTCGTTCAAGCGGTGACGTACCGGCGGGCGGCCACCGTGTGGTTCTTGATCACCCGAACATGAGTGAGTTGCTCAGCTCGCTCAAGCTCGCACCAGGCGCCGGAGCGGTTAGGCCTCCTCGTCAGCCTCCTCGATGACAATATGGGGCTGAAGCCGGCGTCGGTCGAAGCATCCGACGGCGAGCTGCCCCTCGTCATCGAGCCAGCCCCCGATGACGTCGAGGCGCTCCCTGGCCGCCGCGCAGTCAGACGTGACCGTGTCGTTCAGCGGCTCGTCGAGCAGTTCAAGTACGACCAACGGCTCGGACAACTGGGGCTGGTCGCGGTTCTTCAACCCAGGCTTCCATGTCACGATCTGCCCGGGCGAGAGGTCGAAGACGTGGTCAAGGCGACGGTAGGCGCTGCGTAGCTTGTCGGCATCCGACATGCCGGTAGTCCTTCCTTCACTTCAGAACGGCAGAACTCAGACTACGGATGATCCGCGCAGATTGTCGTGCAGGTTCGGGTGCACCAGATCCTGGTTGCTTGCACCCACAATCACGGTGATGTCGCCGAGTCGACGTTGCTGTAACGGGCGTTACAGCCCGGCTGGCAGCCTCTGCAACGCGCTACGTCGATGGCTGTCCTTCGCCGCGAGGACCGCGGTCCACGGCTGTCGGTTACGGGGCCCGGGGACGGCAATGACTTGGCCATGCAGCGGTCTGGAGGCCGAGAGACAACGTGATCGCAGCGAGGTTCGAGAACGGTTCTCAGCAGTGGTTTCGCGGGTGAGCCGGCGGCGTGGTTCGGGGGTGGTCGTCGGTGTCGGGCCCAGGCCAGGCGAGCCCTGCTCGCTTGCCTGCGGTGGTCGCCGCACGGAGACGGAGCCGTACCGGGTTGGTGGGTTCGTGGACGGCTGGCCGTCGGTCGACAGACCCATGACGTACGCTTGCCCCATGAGCTTCGAGCGGATCTCCATCGACCCGGACCGGATGCAGGGGTTGCCGTGCATCCGGGGTACGCGCGTGACCGTGAGCGCGATCCTGGGGCAGCTCGCTGCGGGTCGTTCGATTGATGCGATCGTCGAGGACTACCCCCAGCTCGAGCGTGAGGACGTGCTGGGAGCGCTGGAATACGCCGCTGCCGCAACCCGCGAGCGTGAGATCCCTCTGACCGCGGCCGGATGAGGCTGCTGTTCGACGAGAACCTCTCACCCCGCGTGGCGAGGATCCTCCGGCAGGCCGGCCATGACGTGGCCCATGTCATCGAGATCGGTCTGGGCAACACCGATGATGCGGAGATCTTCGACGCAGCGATCAGCGCGGCCCGCACCATCGTGACCGCTGACACGGACTTCGGAGCGCTGCTGGCAGCTCGCGGGACCTCGTCCCCATCGGTGGTGATGCTTCGCTCGTCTGATCACCTCACGCCCGACGAGCAGGCTCGCCTGATCGTTGCGGTGCTGGCACGCGTCTGTGACGACCTCGAGCAGGGCGCCATCGCCAGCGTCACGCCAGAACGGATCAGACTTCGTGATCTCCCCATCGTCCCTACGTGAGCGCCGACTCCCTCGTCGCAGCCCGGGAACAAACGCCCGGGTCCGCGGAGTGCGAGCAGTTCCGGGTGTCCTGGCCATCGTGGATCGCGTTCGCTGTGCGTGTTCGGCTCGTGGCCCATGCCTCCTGGAGCGAGGCTGCGTGTGGAGATCCGTGGGTTCGGGACCGGGTGGGCTCCGACGGAGGGGCTATGGCCACTCCGGTCGGCGTGGCAGGGCCTGCCGGGTCATCGATAGGGGCGCTCCAGGACGGGCCGGCTGACGGGGCGCGGCATCATGTCGCGCAGCCGTCGTCGACGGTGGACGGCGACGCTGGGCAACGCATCCCGCAGCTTCGGGTAGGGGTGGTGAACGCGAGCCTGGACGACGCCACGCGCCGGCTTCAGCGTCGACCGGCGCGGTGGCTCCCACCGGGCCTGCGGTGATCCGATAGGAGAAGCGCAGATGCGCAGCAGGATCGACAACTCGTCCGTCCAACACGGGGCGCCATCCCGTCGGGGCCGGCTCTCTCGACTCGCGGCGCTGCTGCTGGCCGTTCTTGTGGTCGTGGGCTGCGCCAGCGGCGGGGACCAGCTCAGCGCCGGTGACGTGACAGAGTGCCGAGAGCTGGGTGGGGGTCTCGTCTACCTCCGCTACGAGCGGCCAGACGGAAGCACCGAGATCCGGGTGCGGCCCGGCATCCGATACGAGCAGGCCCAGCGCTCACCGGGCCTGTCTCCGGAGGCTCGTGAGGTGCTCGAGATCCGGGGCTGGGACGACGAAGCGCTTGAGGAACTGCAGAGCGGAGAGGCCCTGTCACCCGAGGTCTCGGCGATGCTCGACGCGGCGCCGTCCTGCCTCGAAGAGCTCCAGGACGGCAGCGCGGACGGGTCATACGTCAACCGGTAGCCCGCACGAACGCTCGGCATGACAGGTGGCGCTCGCGCTACAGCCGTACCCGACCTGGCTCGTAGCGCCTGATGAAGGTGCTGCCCGTAGGTCTCGTCCAGGCGCTGCGGTCCTTGGCCCGCAGGACCGCGTTGACGAACCGGGCAACAACCGCCGGATGTGCACGATGCCTATGACCCGCGAGGCAACAGGGGCGGTGCAGTTATGGGCGATGCTGGCCGTCGAGCCCGGCGACCGGAATCACGGTGATGCTCGGGCTTTCAGCGCCTCAGGTTCGCGAAGGGCAGTTGGCCGTAGTGTTCGAGGAAGGCGGCGAGCATCTCTTGTTCAGGTGGCCGTGGATCCTCATCCGTGGCCTTCCAGGCGACGCGCAGGTCGCCACTACCGCCGAGTTGCCAGATGTAGCGGCCACCCCAGTGGCCGACCGGTTTCCCCTGCCCATGGTCACGATTCTGCCGAAGCCGGGTCCGCAACCGGGCAGCCTTCCCGATGTAGACGACGCTGCAGCCCTCCACCCATGCGGCCTCCAGAGTCGCGCGCCCTACCGTCGGATCACGCTCCTTGAACCAGCCCGCTGGATTCCGGCTCAGAATCTCGGGGGGATCCGGACTCTCCTTCACAACGACGTACACACCCGGACCAGCCGGGACCTCGTCCCACGACAGGTCGTTCCAGGTCACGAACCCAACGAAGCCCTCCGTTGCCAGACCCTCGCGTGTGAAGTCCACCGTCACCCTTCCGTCGACGGACCAGCCTCGATGACCGGAAGGCACGACGCAAGCAACGCAACTGGCTACGGGCGCATGCCGAGCATGGCCACCCGCAGACGGTCACGGTGATGATCGGCGAGCGGGATGCTCCCGAGCCGGGCGACACTTGGTCGCGTAGCCGCTGGCTGATGGTGCGGGGAGTCGACTCAGGAGACCGTGCCCGCCGGTACGACCCATTCGACGGGTTGTTCGGTGACGGTCGCGATGCGGTCGAAGTCGGCGTCGTAGTGCAGCACGGTGAGTCCTTCGACCTCTGCCGTGGAAGCGATCAGCAGGTCGGGCAGCTTGACCGCTCGATGATGCCCGACGGTCATGAGCGCTTGCTGCACCTCGATCGCACGCCGCTCGCTGCGGGGTGAGCCGTAGACGAGCTGGAGCCTCTCGAGGATTCCAGGACTCCTGGTGCCGTGAGGAAGTTCATGTGGTGCCGGGGTGGGGTTTGACGCTGTAGGACAGCACAAGGTTGGTGCCGGGGTAGACGGTCTGGGTGTCGTTGAGCAGTTCGCAGATCGCAGCGAGCGCGCGGGTGCGTCGGGGGGCTGAGAGCGGGTTGAGTTGGACGTGGATGTGGCCGTCGGCGAGGTGCAGGTCACCGGCGGTGGCGAGCGCTTCACGGATGAGGCTTCTGGCTTCGTCGTTCGCTCGGGCGTAGTGGGGGGCGACCAGCCGGGCGAGGGACGATTCGGTGTTGTAGGCCGCGATCCGGCAGGCGTGGGTGACAAGCTTGGTCTCGGTGTCGAGCAGCCGCGCGTCAGGCGCGATGTCGCCGAGCGGCACTCTGGCCGGGGTGTCGGCGGCGGCCTGGCGGGCGTCGGCGAGCTGGGCGCGGACCTCATCCAGGGTGGCGGAGAGTTCGTCGCACGTGCCGGTCAGTTGTGGGGTGTTGCGGTGGCGGCCGAGGGTGGCCTCGGCGTCTGCGACGACCTGCTCGAGCTGGCGGACTCGCCGTTGGGCGGCACGTTTGGCGGGGTTGGGCACCGAGCGTTGCGGGTCGTCGTCAACAGCGGTGTAGGTGTCGAGCGCGTCGAGGGCGAAGTGGTGGCGGGCGTAACGGAAGTAGTTCTCTTGGCGCCACCGGTTGAACATCCGTGCGGCGACGGCGGCGGCCGACAGATCCGTGCGTGAGGTCAGGATGTGGGTCTGGTGGCCGTCGCTGCGCCGGACGATCTGACGCAGGGTGATGGTCTTGCGGTGGTGGCGTTTCGCACCTGCGGCGGACAGGTGGAGACGGACGTTGCGGTCGGCGAGCTGCCAGTGGTGGACGGTGCCGCGCTCGTCGGTGTAGGTGTGGTCGGTGAACGCCGCGGCGGGCTCACGGCGGGTCTTGCCTTTGCGGTAGGTCAGGACATCGAAGCCTTGCGCGAGCAGGTCGGCGAACAGGTCCACCGACCAGCCGCCCCGGTCGAACACCACCGTGGTGCGACGTCCCTCCACCAGCTCACGAAGGTCAGGCAGCAGCCGGCGGACCTCGGCTGCGGTGGAGGCCGACGGTGGGGCGACGACCGCGAAGATCGGGTCGCCATTGGTGTCTGCGACCCAGGTTTCCAGGGTGGCGGGCATCGAGATCCGCATCCGTGCCACATGCGCCTTGGGCAGCCGGCGGGTGCCGTGGTAGGCGCGCACGTGCCCGTCGATGTAGACGAACCCGACCGCCTCCGGATGGGCATCGACATGCTGGCGGGCCAGGCCGGCCATCAGCTCGCCTGCCTGCCCCCGTGCAGCCAACTCGCCCAACCGGCGGCGGATCGTTGAGACCTCCGGGGCACGGTCAAGGGCGAGGATCCGTCCCAGATCAGCCGGGACCACACGGGTCGCGCCCTCAGCGCGAGGCTCACGCAGCAGCGCCAACAACACCAAGGTCAACAGCACTGACCGCAGCCCGTAGAAGCCGTTGGTCAGCTTGCCGTAGGTCGTCTCGGCAACCTCGAGCAGCCCCGTGGTCTGAAAGGTCGGCAACGCAAGCAGCAGCCCCGCCAGCGGCAGCTGCCGCCCCTCGGTGAACCGAGGTTCCGCCTCCTCTAGGAGACCAAACCGGGCCGCCTGCCGCTCGCCCGTGCGTGGCGCCGGGGCCGGCACCACCGGCAGGGCACCACTGGAGACGTCGACCTCGTCGTTGTTGTCATCAACTCCCTGCGGTGAACGCTCGCGCAGGACCTGCCGCACCGAGAACGTCGACACCCCCACCTGCTCGGCGACCGCCGCTTGCGTGAGCCCCTCAGCGTCGAGTGCGACGATCCGGGCGATGACGTCGTCGGTGAGCTTCCACGCACCTTTCGGTCCGGGCTTGGCCGGTGCCAGCCCGGCGATCCCGTCACGCTGATAGTCCCGGCACCAGCGCCACACCGTCTCCGGGGTGACCTCGAACGCCGCGGCGATCTGGACCCGCTTGGCGACCTTGGCCAGCGCGAGCTGCACCACCGCCAGCCGCCGGCCCGCCTCATCACCGGCCTGCCACGACCACCACAACGTGCCCCACACCCACACCGCCCCGCCGGCCTCGTCGGCCACGAGACAGGCGGCGTCGCCGATCGGGATGGCCCCGTCGGGTTGGAGCGGCAACGGCATCTGTGCGGTCATCGCCCCCATCCTGACACCCCTTCCGACCGTCCCGAAACTTGAGAGTGATTATCTCATATTCAGGGTGTGGAAGCGAGCACCCCCAACCACCCGAAACCGCCCAAAACGACCGACCAGACCACAATCTCAGCCGTTCACGTCCCCCAGCCAGTCACCACGGTGTCAGGAGTCCTGGATTCGTCGCTGGGAATCCTCGTGGTCGGAGCGCGAGCGTGCGGTGTAGCCGATCTCCAGCCAGGTCACCGCGGTGACGGCTACCCGGCCCGCGTCGATCCGCGGACGCAGTACGTCGCTGACCTTTGGAACCGAGAGGCGTGCGAGGGCCGAGGTGTCGACCAGGTAGGTCGCTGTGGAGGTCACCGACGCCACGCCGCTGCCCGGGTGTCTTCTTCGAGCAGGTCGCGCACCGAGGAGCCGAACGCCTCAACCTGCTGGTCGGTGAGGGCTCCGCTCTCCTGCTCATCGGCGTAGCGGGCCAGCAGCTCGCGAAGCAGCACGTTGCGGCTCAGACCGGTTCGCTGGGCGGCAGCGTCGATACGAGCCAACGTGGCCGGATCGACGTCGCGAATGAGAACGTCAGGCACGGAAGCACCTCCGATATCGCCTCGACGATATCACTGATGGTGTCACCGTCAAGACGACGCTGCGCGGACGGTGTGTAGCCGGCAAGCCCCTCTGTACGAGCATGCCGTGACTCTTCGCCGCGTGGCCACCGGGGGCGCACCGACCCCGGGAGGGTGACCTGCCTTTGCGTCTGACGAGCGTCGGTTCCGGACATCACCTCTCGGTAGGCGGGCGACGCGCGGAGTGCTGGATCGATTGCCGACCATTGGCCTCCGCCGGGGTGGTCCCGTTTGACAGTCGATTTGACAGCAAACTCGTCCGGACAGGTCAGGACGCGCCTGGACGTCGGTGGAGCATCGGCGCTGGTCAGGAGTGCTTTGGGCGACTTCGACGGATGCCGCTGGACGTCCCGTTCTTGCTCGACACGCAAGAGGTCAGAGGTTCGAATCCTCTACGCCCCACCCCCGTAGCCCCCGATACTCAGTCGGGGGCTTCGTCGTTGACAGGGAGATTGACAGGAAAGCTGCGGTCGATGGCGTCGGCGGCGTCCTGCCGGAGCGAGTCGGTGACCTGTTGGCAGCGGCGCAGCATCCGGAGACCCTGGTGCCCGAGCACGTCCAGATGACGGCGGACGGCCCCCCTTGGGTCGGTGAGGCGCTCGACCCCATGGGTGCCGACGCGGACGTCGGTGACAGTCGACGATGCGCTGTCGGGGTCCTAGGTGGACCGCTCGGTGGTCGCTGATCCGCCGATCCGCTCGGTCGCCTCCGCCGCCTGGTCCTCGGTCCGGTCGTCGATCGTTGACTCCTCGGCCATGTGCTGCAGGATGCGTTTTGCTCGAGGAACTCGCCCGTGGCCACCACTACCGACTGATCGATCGTCGCGAGTGGCTGCCCGAGCCACCAGGACGGTCCAGACACGGTCCTCTTCAGCGGTCAGTGTTGGGTCCGGTGAGCTTCGGCGGCTTCGTCCGGGCGGGCGGTGAGGTCGCGCAGTCTCAGTCGCACTCCACCGTCGCTGCTGGCCACTGCTCGACGGTGCCGCCGTCGACGAGGTAGATGACGTCCGGATCGTCGGGGACTGCCCACAGTTCGACCCCGGATGTCGTGCGGACGCCGGTGGCCTTCGCGTCGTCGGGGAGTTCGGCCTCAGCCTCGTGCTCAGCGGCCGTCAGGCGGTCAGGGAGGCCGTCTTCGGGGTCGTGGGCGAACGTGATCTCGGGCCGACCCGGTTCCTGCGCTGGCACCAGTTCGGTGGACACCCGCAGGATCTCGGTCGTGTCCAGGTCGCAGTGGGCAGCGCCGTAGAAGCTCGACACCAGATCGGTTCCCTGCCCGTCCTGATCGACCCAGTCCTGTTCGGCCACGCTGATCGGCCCGCCGGCGGCCGATGAGCCGTCCGCCCCGCCCTCGGTGACACAGGCACCGAGGATGGCCACGAGCGTTACGCCTGCTGCGATCGTTCGTGTCTGCATGGGATCTCCTTCGCTGGCTCACCCGGTAGGACGATGAACCGGCGGTCAGGTTCCATGAGTCGTGACTTGGTCCATCGGTTCTTACGGTGCACAGCAGCGCGGACGATGACACGACCAGGAGCGACGGGGATGTCCCAAAGAGCGTCGACACCACCGGAGACGACCGGTCGCCGCCGGGGCCGCGCGGTCCTGATCACCATAGGAGCGGTCGCGTTCGTGCTCGCGGGAGCGACCGCGGTCGTAGCGTTCGATCCGGGTTCTGCGGTCGCCACCGAGTTCTTGTCCCGGACCGACCCGATCCTCGAAGCTGCGCCGGAGCAACGCGTGCGGTTCACCGCTGAGGGCCAGTCGGCCTCCACCGTGGTCGCGCGCAGCCACGACGCCGGCTGGGGCACGGCGATCCAGATCATCGTCGAGCGCCCCCGTCCCGCCCTGCAGTCGGTCTCGATCCGACTTGGAACGAACGCGCTGGGTGTGCCGCCGGATCAGGTGATGCTGGCCACTCCGGGCGGGGACTGGCCGCCACTGACCTACGACGCGACGGAAGGCGGCGACGTGAGAGTCCGCGCGGAGGGAATCGACTGGACCTCCACGGCCCAGCTCTGGCTCCACCTTCCTGCCACAGCGATCGGCGACGGTCAGCCGTCCGAGATCAACATCGCGATCGACCTCGAGCAGGCGGCCACACCGTCACTGGTGTCCTGGACCGGCTCCACGACGTTCGACCTGGCGCTGGACGAGACCGGATAGACCAGCCGCCGACGACGACGCGACCACAGGTCCGATCCTCCGGACCTCACGGCGAGCACGTCGCGGCGATCTCGAAGTCGGTGACGAACAGCGACGCGTGGTTCTCGCCGTCCTGGGGCGGTGAACAGTTCGAGTTGGTGGTCGCCGTTCTCGATGCCGGCGTCCTGCGGCAGAGAGCCATCGAGCTCGAAGACTTTCTCACCGTCGCTGGTCGCCGGGACCCCGGACTCGAACACGCCGGTCGACGACGGTTCCGGGTCGAATCCCACGATGTGGTGGGTGTCCGGCTCCGGACCTTCGGCCATCACGGTGAAATCCTTGCCGACCGCGGCGCATGGAGGGACCTCGCACGGCGAAGGTGCGGCCGCTCGGTGCCTACCTGGCTCGGCTCCATGCCGCTGCCGCCCACGATCCCCGCTCGCGGTGTCCTTCGCGCGCGTGATGGCGTTGGTGGGCCCGCCGCCATCGAATACCGCGGCGCGGGTGCTACGTGGTGGTCGTCGAGCGTCTGCCCGCGTCGTCGCGCCGGCAACGATGCGCGCCGGCGCAGGGACACGCGGCTCCTATCCACACGAAGAGGTTCGACGGTGAGAGATGTCCGCATGGTGATCGCCCCACTGCTGGTCCCCGGGCTGGTGCTCCTGACGAGCTCCACCCTGGTCTGGCTGCTGCTCCGCTCGTGAAGGCCACCACGGTGGGACCACGGCGAGAGAAGCTGGGACGCGGATCGAGGTGGAACGCTTCCCAAAGGTGATTCGACGTCGTCGGGCCGTCGCTGATCGCGGACGGTCCGCGGCTGCGGAGCCGGCCCGCGCGAGTCGCGCGATCTTCCCGACAACGTGACACCTTCCGCACCCTGACTTCGTCGGCAGTCAGGTTGCCCAACGGCTGTCGGTGCCACCCGCGGGATCGCCACCGCGCTCTCCCCGCACGGCGGCCCTCGCCCGCAGGACCGTGGTGGGCATGGTCGCCGACCTGGTGCTGTTGACCGGTTATCCCTCGGGGTGGGTGTCGCGCGGCGGGTGGGGTTCCGGGTCGCGTGGTCACGGTCGGATCAGTGGCGCTTCCTCGGCCATCCGGGCCTGCAGCTGCTGGTCCCAGATACCGGCACAGAACGCGATCTGTTCGGTGACGCGCCCCGAATCGTCGAGGCGCCAGAGGTGCAGTTCACGGGAGGTCTGTCCGCCTTGCTCCTCGGTCCGCTGCCACTCGAACTGCACGACCAGGTCTCCGGTCGCGGTGGGCTCGGCGTTGAAGGTGGCGAACCGGCCTGGCCCGGGCAGTGCGGTCCCGGCTGACTCGGCGACCGTTCGGCGGCCCTGGAGCTGGAAGCGCCAGTTGGGCACGTGGGCGTCGAGGAGTGCCTGCGGGTGGTAGAGCTCGGCGAGGGTGTCGAGGTCGCCGTTCTCCACTGCGGTCCGGTAGCGCTCGGCTATCACGTGGGACGCTGGCATCAAGGTTCCTTCCTCGGGTTGTCAGCTGTTCCTGCGTGCACGGCGGGGAGGCGTTCCCGCCAGGGCATGGCACCTTCGAGTTGGGCGGCCAGGCGCAGCAGCGTCGCCTCTTGGCCCATATCCGCCGCCACCTGCACACCGACAGGTAGTCCGTGGCGACTCGTGCCCAATGGCAGGCTGACCGCTGGGGTGCCGGTGATGTTGCCCAGCGGCGTGAAGGCACAGATGTCGAAGATCCGGCGCAGCCATGTCTCCGGGTCCACGCCCGCCTCGTCCTGATCGAACCGGCCCACCGGCCAGGCCGGCGTGGTCAAGGTCGGGGTCACCAGCACGTCGTGGTCGGTGAAGAACGAACCGAGTTCCCGGCTCAGGTCGTTGCGGCTCGCCAGTGCCTGCGCGAGATCGAGGGCGGACAGCTGCCGGCCACGCTCGGAGAAGGCGAGGGTCACCCGCTCGAGGGTGGTCTCGTCCGTCGGCAGGTCGCTGGCCTGCGCGATGCCGGAGACGGCCTGGGCTGTCGCTGCGCTGAAGATCGCCACCTGGGCGTCCACGAGCGCATCCCAGGCGATGCACGGCGTGGCCTCCTCGATGTGGTGGCCCTGGGACGCGAGCTCGGCGGCGACCTGGTCCACCGCCGTGCGCACCTCGGGGTCGACGGTCGACCCGGCCCACGAGTCGGTATGGACCGCGATCCTCAGGCGGCCGGGCGGCACCGCCACCTCGTCGCGGAACGCACGGGCCGGTGGGTCGAGGCGGACGTGGTCCCCGGGCGCCCATCCACTGGCCGCGTCCAGGACCGCGGCGGCGTCCCGCACGGTCCGGGTGACGGCCAGCTCGGACATCTGTCCGAACACGATCTCCTGGGCGTCCGGGCCGATCGGCACGCGAGACCGGCTGGGC
>Ga0208075_1000905_pt1 | contig 11114 bp, 8 predicted proteins | sample HotLakmasection5_FD_184728 | JGI IMG/M metagenome (GOLD analysis project Ga0208075, IMG submission 184728) | Hypersaline microbial mat communities from Hot Lake, Washington, USA - Section #5 (SPAdes) | ecosystem: Environmental > Aquatic > Non-marine Saline and Alkaline > Hypersaline > Microbial... | reverse complement strand
AAACGCGATAGCCGGGAACTCGCCGACTGTCTACGGACCAACCGTATTCCGCCAGCCTATGTCTGTCCCCGCCATATTCCTAAACTTACAATTACTTAATGATAATTTTGCAATTGCGCGATTGACATTAGCGGCGGTCAAATTAAATTTGTGCGTGTTCAAATGGGAGGAAGCAAGGAGGAAAATGAACGTAAACCAAGCTCATCGGCGCACTGCTGATCGCGCTGGGTAGTCTTCAGCCGCTGCGTGCGGCCGTCATCACAATTGATGCGACGGATCGCGGGTGGTACCGAGATGATGGCTTTCACAATCCGGGCATATTGGAATACTTGGCTGGTGATTTCGCGTGGAGTTACAATTTTCACAACTTCTTCGTATATGAGATCCCTGTATTGTCAGAAGCGATCATATCCGCTGAACTGAGGTTGTGGTCCACAGTGCTGTATGGTACTGGGAGTCCTGAGACGTTCCAGTTGTACCAAGTTAGCACGTCCATCGTTTCGTTGACCAACGGAACGGGTGGCGTTTCGGCGTACCTTGATCTGGGTGGTGGGACGGTGTATGGCTCGCGTATAATATCGACAGCCGATAATGGAACGTATGTTTCGATCACCCTCAACAGCAGCTTCATCGGTGATGCCCAAAATGCAGTAGGTTCGTCCATTGCGCTTGGTGGGCGTATTACCACTGCTTTCACATTCAGCGCATCTGAGAATGCTTTCCGTTTTTCGGAATCGCGACCTCTCTCCGACACCCAGCTCATCCTGACCACGCAGGATGCATCATCAGCGGTTCCGGAGGCGGGGACGGCTTTGCTGTTCCTCGGAGGGTTGGCCGCGTTGGGTGCGATGCGACGGCGGTTGCATGGCACGGGCGGCCGACAAAAATAGGCTTGAGAAGTCGTTGGGGACATAACATTGGTGGCTTTGGGTTTGTGTCCCGATCACTTAGTCGTCATCATTGTAAGAATAGTATGGTTGTTGCTGACGACGAACCAGCCCCCTCCTCCGTGATAATGCTGGGTGTCAAACAACCTTGACTACTCCACCAACTATACGTATTATATACGTGTATATATGGAGGAATTATGATTAAGAAGCTCACAATCACTGTTGATGAAGAGGTTTATAGCGGATTACATCGGGTTATCGGAAGGCGGAAAATAAGCCATTTTATTGAGGATCTTGTGCGCCCACACGTCTTGAACAAGGGCTTGGACGCCGCGTACGAGAAAATGGCCCAGGATCAAACACGGGAGAAAGAAGCCCTTGAGTGGTCCGAAGGAACGCTGGGTGATAGCCATGCATAGAGGTGATGTGTGGTGGATAAATTTCGATCCATCGGTCGGGGGAGAAACACAGAAGAAAAGGCCAGCGGTGATCATCAGCAACGATGCATCGAATAAACATCTTAATCGCGTGCAAGTGATTCCTCTGACAAGCAATATCGGCAAACTTTATCCGAGTGAAGTCTACGTAAGCGTGAACAAACAACAGAGCAAAGCCATGGCAGACCAACTTGCGACCGTCAGCAAATTACGATTGCTCAACAAAATAGGCCGAGTTTCCCAAGCAGATATGCAACAGCTTGAACATGCGATTCGGATACAACTCGACATGAACGGCTAAATCTGTTTCTTTTCAATCAGCATCTTGAAGTACTCAATGGTCTTGGTCAGTCCCGTTTCGAGATCCATCACGGGCTCCCACTGCAACAAGGCTTTTGCTTTGGCGATATTCGGCTGGCGTATTTTGGGGTCATCTTCCGGCAAGGGTTTATGTACGATTTCGGAGGAGCTGTCGCACAACCGGATGATCTCTTTCGCAAATTCCATCACGCTCATTTCACGCGGATTGCCTATGTTTACGGGCTCGGCGCAATCGCTCATCATCAAGCGGTAAATGCCTTCGATTAAATCGGACACGTAACAAAAACTACGCGTCTGCTGGCCTTCGCCAAACACCGTGATGGGCTCGCCTTTCAGCGCCTGCACAATAAATGTCGGCACCACACGCCCGTCATTAGGGCGCATGCGCGGTCCGTAGGTATTAAAAATGCGAATGATACGGGTTTGCACGTCGTGAAACCGGTGATAAGCCATCGTCATCGCTTCGGCAAACCGTTTGGCTTCGTCATACACGCCGCGCGGACCGATCGGATTTACATTGCCCCAATAAGTTTCTTTCTGAGGATGTTCCAGCGGATCGCCGTACACTTCGGATGTGGACGCCAGGAAAAAGCGCGCCTGCTTGGCGCGCGCAAGTCCCAGCGCTTTGTGGGTTCCCAACGCGCCAACTTTCAGGGTTTGAATCGGCAATTCCAAATAATCAATGGGACTGGCCGGTGAGGCGAAATGGAAAATGTAGTCCACCGGCCCGGGAAAATAAATGTATTCAGTTACATCGTGTTCAATGAATTTGAACTGCTTGTTGCCCGCCAGATGTTCGATGTTCGCCACGTTGCCGGTAATTAAGTTGTCCATGGCCACTACATCATGCCCTTTGGCCAGCAAGTAATCGCTTAAGTGGGATCCCAGGAATCCCGCGCCGCCCGTTACAATGGATACAGGTCTTCTATCGCTCATATAAAGTCCGTTTCTGCTTGAAAGCTTTCGCGTTGATGGGTGGCGCTGAAATCAGTTCATTGCCATCTTCGGGTAGAAGTCCGCCACAAAAGAGCGGATTTCGTCAAGATAAGTTTCATCGTCGTGGCTGGGACGAAGACCTGATACGGAAATATAAGCCCAGCGGTGTGTTACTTTGCTGAATACGCTATCCAGCGCCATATACAACATGCGCTGGTAATGATGCGGGGTTTCCCGGTTTTTCCCCACAAACCAATAGGCGTAATAGCCCTGCGACTCAAAAGCTTGTCCATCGCGCGTGCGGTGGGTGCGGTGCAAATCAAGCACCATGACCTCGAGATCGTCCCGGCCTTCAATAGGCACAGTGATGACGCGGTTACGGGTGATTTTCTGGTTCTGTCCGGTCAAGCAGACTTCAGGACGGTGAATGCTGGATCGTTCCGCGCCGCTTAACACAACCGCGGCCATAACAACTTTTTTCTCCGGATGGACATACCTTTTCTTGAGAATGATGGTGTCATCCGGTAACAAATTTTTCTCTTCGAGTGTCATGCCCGATAAAGCATGTCCGCAATCCGGGCATACAAATTGGTCCTCGAGTTCTTCGGCCTTAAATTCAGCCCGGTGCTCGGGATTCAAACAGAAACGCAATTCACTTCCCTTCCACTCATCAATTTTCGGGGGCAACTTAACTTCAACCCCGGCTACCGCCTGGATTTCGTAACTGACTGTCAGCGCATAAGTGATGGACGCCGCCACCAGCAGGACGATCAAAATTATGTATGGTTTAAATTCGCGAGTTTCCATGCGCGCCACTCCTCTCTGAAATTGATATTCATAAGACTGCCTAAAGCCACCATAAAGCCAATGGCCACGGCAAACACGACATAGCCGGAATAATCATGATAAAGCGTCAAAGCGATTTTTTCGCCAAACGCCTCGGCCACCAGCGCAATCGTTACAATGCGCGCCATGTTGCCAATGATCGCCAACGGGATGGAACTCAGAAATAAAATCCATTTCTTTAATAGCGTTTTCTGAGTGAAATACGCATACACTGCGGTAAGCGCTGTCATAGCCAACAAAGAACGAATGCCCGAGCAGGGATCGGCTACATCGAAATTAAAACCGCCTCCCGCTGTGGAATAAATAGCGGAACCCACTTGCTCCGCTTCAATGCCCAGACCGTTAAGAATCAAAGTGGACGAAGTCGCTGCAAACATACGCAGCGGAAATGTTAATGAATCCAAAAAGTTCATGGGGATGCAGAACAGCAAATAGGCGCAAGGGAAAATCAAAAGTTTAGCTACGCGCCAGCCGTACAAATAAAATGGTACCGCCCAGATCAACAGGCCCAACGCCATCAACGATAAACGGGTCTGCTGCGCGCGCAAACCCACCCAATGCATAAGCAGCGCCGTGATAACCAACGCTAGGCCAATTGAACTGGTGGATTTCGGCGCGGCAATCAATTCGTTTCGTTTAATCCACAACACGATCGCCGATACGCAAGGAATCAGGGGACCGTGGGAGAAATCCCCACCCATGTATTCCCACACTTTCCACATCCACCACAACGAGGACCGGCCGAAGACGTGGGTCTCGAGGGTGTTTCCCTGAAAATTAAACACGAAGAAAAGAAGGCCTATCACCGCCGACGCCAAGCCGATTTTAATCAGCTCGGCTTGGGACAGCGCTGCTAAACGCCAGCGCTCGCTCCAAATTCTGGTCTCAACCGATTCCATACCTTTTTCCCCTTCGACCTGCAACATACCCCGCTAGATGCTTTTGGCAAATAGATTTGCTGCTGCTGGTAGACCACATGAATAGCCTGTTTCTGGCTTCATCAATACATAGTTTAGCGTAATACGTCAACACCCCAAACGCAACCACACCCCAACACTATTTTTACATTAAATTTAACTTGCAGACACATTCCGAGTATGTTTAAAACGTTTTACCAACACTCTCTGTCCCCTAGGCGACGAAAGGAAGCAGCATCATGAAATATAGCAAGTTAAACGTTTTAACCGCCTGTTTATGTATGGCTTCGAGTCTGGCGTTTGCCCAGGATTGGCCGTTTAATGCCAGCGACCCCGAGCATGGGTTGCGATCCCGTATTGAAGAAGATCCTTCCTTTCAGTATACGCCCAGCCCGGACGATTGGCGCGACGTCAACATCTACCAAATCTTTACGGACCGCTTCGCGGATGGCGATACCGGCAACAATACCATTCAACCCGACTGGTATGTTGGCAACCGGCCTTTCCCCGAAAACCGCAATTTCCATCACGGCGGCGACTGGAAAGGGCTTAAAGATAACCTCGACTACCTGACCGGCATGGGCGTCAAAGCCATCTGGATGTCCGGCGTGCAAATGAATGCGCAAGGCAAAGATACCCGCTTCACCCCCTATCACATGTATCATCCAACCGATTTTTTCAAAGTGGACCCCACCATGGGCACATTTCAGGATCTCAAGGACTTGATTGACGCCTGCCACGCGCGCGGCATCTACGTCATCCTCGATGTGGTCATCAACCACACCGCCGACTTGAATGGACTGCAAAACGGCAACGACGACAAATCATACTGGCCCAGCGGAGGGCCTAATTTCGGTTGGTGGAGTTCCCGTCGTCACGCGCCTCCGTTTGATGACCTTCAATATTTTCACGGCAACGGCACGATCAATAACTGGGACAGCTTTCCGGAATTTATTTACGGTCAGTTTAAAGGCACCGACGACCTCGCCACCGGACGCCAGGACGTGCAGGATTGGCTCGAACTCGCGTTTAAAAACTTAATTGACGCAACCGACTGCGACGGTTTCCGCGTTGACGCGATTAAACATGTGGATTTCGACTGGATCATGTCATGGGCTGATAGCATGCGCCAACATGCGGCGTTCAGAGGCAAAAATGACTTTATTATTTTTGGAGAGTATTTCACGTACGACAATTACACGTTGGCGAAATACTGCAAAGACCCCGGTTATTCCTTCAACTCAGCTCTGTTTTTCCCGATGAGCCTCACGTTCAAAAGCGTGTTTGTGGACGGCGCAGGCAGCGGCAACCTGACCCAGACGTTAAACGCCAAAAACCAATACGGCGAAGGCGCGGACCGCCTTGTAACGTTTATTGATAACCACGACGTGAACCGCATCGGCCTGCAAGCGGGCGGCAACGTAGGGCATATCAACTGGATCATGCCTCCTGCCCTAACGTTCCTGTACACGGCCACCCCCGTACCCTGCCTGTTCTACGGAACCGAGCATGCTTTCCAGCAAGGCGGGCATTGGAACGGCCAAAATGCGGTGCCGGACTACGACGACGCGGACTGGCAACGTGAAACCATGTTTGATCGCGGCTTTCAGCCCGGTCCCGCGCAAGGCAATAAACTCGCCCAAACCGATGCGCCATTGTACCAGCATATTGCCGCGCTGAACCGCGCGCGCGATGCGCATATCAGTTTGCGCCGCGGCAGTTTTCAAGAACGCTGGCAAAGCAACGGACGCGGCCCGTATGCCTTCAGTCGTGTGTACGATCAGGAAGAAGCGCTGGTTGCGCTGAACACCTCCGACAGCACCATACAAATCAACCCGCAAGTAGGTAAATCCGACGGCACTGAATTTGTAAACGCACTGGATCCCAACGAACGCGTGACCGTCAGCGGAGGCCGCCTGAACTTCAGCTTGAGCGGTCAGCAATCCAAGATATTTGTCGCGGGTCTCGCCCTGCCCGAAGCATGGATTCGGGGCACCCATACGTTCCCGGCTACCAGCGAAATCACCCCGCAAACCCCTATTTTTATTAATACCGAAGCAGGCCCGACCGGCACGGTTGCGGCCGTGCGCGCGGGATTCAGCGCAGACGGAGGAGAAACATGGCAAGTGTTGTCCATGACCGAAACCAACTGGAACAGCCAGGGCGGCGCGTGGTACAGCGTGCGCCTCGGCCAGTACCCCGCCAACACGGAAATCCGCTATTACATCGAAGCCGAAGACACCACCGGCGCGAAACAATGGGACAATAACAATGGAGAAAATTACGCCCTTACTGTCGGTCCCGGCGCCAGCGTGTGGGTGCGCGGCACGCATAACTACCCGTTGGATGGCGACGCGACCGAGCTGACGGAATTGTTTGTGAATACAGAAGCCGGCCCGACCAACCTGGTCACCGATATTACCCTGTCCCACAGCACGGACGGAACAAACTGGACCACGATTCCAATGGACCCGAACCCCGCATGGGGATCCGACGGGGGCGCGTGGTACAACGCCAACCTCGGCATGTTCCCCGCCGACTCCACCGTCGAATACTACATTGACGCCACACACGCCGATGGAACAGTGCGCGACGACAACGGCGGCGCGAATTTCCAGGTTTCCATCCGCTCCGCCAACAATGAAACGTTGTGGATCGGCAATACGGCGTTTTCCCCGGAGAATGGAAGCATTACGTCCAATTCGACTATTCAAATCACAAGCGAAACATGGCCGGAAGGCGTGGCGACCAATGTCGCGGCCGCCTACACGATCAACGGCGGCGCAAGCTGGACTCTCGCGCCGTTATCTTTGGTCACCGCAACCAACAACAACGATCACTGGTCCATGAGCCTCGGCCCCTACCCCGACGGCACCACCCTGCGTTTTGCTTTAGTCGCGCAATCCGCGACACAGGAACAATGGGACAACAACGGAGGCTCGGATTATATCGCGCAGGTCGGCGACACTACCGCTGCGCGCATGGCGTCCCACGCGCCTGTGATCGGTGATGAAGCTTTCGATTTCGATCAAAGCGGCGGCGCGCTCGGCACCAGCGGGACCGCGGGCTTCGGTGATTTCGGCGCGGTTTATGTCAACTATGACGAAAGCAATCTCTACATCGGCGCCACCGGCGTGGACTTGCCCGATGACAGCGACAACAACGCCTACATCATCTTTGTAAGCGGCGGCGTCAACGCAGGCAGCGATAACCTGTGGAACTTTGATGGCGCGCCCGCGGGCTTGGATCAACTGCATAACGCCGCTTTTTCCCCCGCCATCCACGCGGCTATTCTGCTCGGCGACGTGTTTGGCGACGGAAATTTCAGCGAGTTTAATATGTACAAAGACGATGGGTTCCCCTTTGGACAAGGCATCTTTGCCACCCCGTCAGGCGGCGACGCCTTTGCGCCAGTGCCAGGCTCTTCCTTAAACCAATACGCCGGGTATGGACCGGATGACCGCATCGCCGCCATTTGGGAATGCGCGATTCCGCTGTCGTTTTTCGGCGTAGCCTCCGCGCAGGAACTCGACAACCTGCACCTGGCTGGCTTGATGGTAACCGGCGGCACCACCAACAACAACCGGTTCATCTCCGGAAAATATCTCGGCGACAACGCCGAGTTGGGCAACGAAGAGGAACCGGACGAATTCGGAAATTTTGCGTATAGCTTCGTGAATCTTTCCGGCACCCATGTGCGCCCCCCGCAAGCGGCCAGCGATATGCTCGGCGTGCCGGTCGCCTGGATTTCGGAGCAACTGGGCGATGGCTATGCACTGACGCCATCCAGCAACAAAGACGGCAGCTTTTTGCTTGATCGCGAAGAATACTTCGCCGGCACAAATCCCAACGAAGACGATGCGCTCGACATCGAAGGCTTTGGATACGACCGCCTGCACATGTACAAACACGGGGGCCAGAATGTGCAATACATTATCGAAACCGCTGACGCGCTTCATCCCGACACACGCCAATGGAATTGGACCGAGCGGCATACCGTAGCGCGCACCGACGGCATACTGGACGAGCTGCCTGATTTCTTGATGAACAGCGAAAGCATGCTTATGCGGGTTAAAGTACGCATTCCCCCGCCGGACGGAACCAGCGAGCGCGTGTCGGTCGGCGCATCCCCTTCGGGCGCGTCGTTCAGCGCCCCGTTGATTCAAGTCCTGCTTTCGGTTAGTGGCGTCAACGTCATCAGCTCAACGTATACCGTGGAAGGCGACGCGCCCGTTGCTTATACCAACGGTCAGACGCTTGTGTTTGGCGACGGCATGGACGTAGGCGACAGCCGCACGTTAACTTTGGACGGCGAAACCGCCGGCGGCGTAACTAACCGCCAGGTGTTCACGTTTACCAAAGTACCCGCGCATCAGCAAATCACATGGACCGGGGCGGTGCGCACCGATCCGGCCGCAGGCTCATGGGACGAAGGCGAAGACATCACAGTGCATTTCGAAACCTCGCCGATCAACGCCGCGGAAAACGCAGGCATAGTCTACAGCGCCGATGGAGGCTCCTCCTGGCAAAATGGAGCGCTGGTTAAAGGCGCGCCAAACGCCAGCAACGACACATGGTCCATCAATCTCGGCTCGTTTGCCGAAGGCGTCACACTCCAATATGCGCTGGTGGCGTACGACAGCCATGTCAACCCGACCTGGAACAACAATAACAACAACAATCACAGCGTAAGCGTGAACAGCGACTTTGTGCCGGGCGGCAACCAGCCTTACTCGACGAACCCGACCAAAGGCCAATACCGCGCGCAAGGCATGGTTATAGACGGATCCAATACCGGCGGGGAATGGACCAGCGATATGCTTATCGCGCTTGATATGGCCAACGACGATCCACGCTCGCTCGGCTCCAACTGGACGCTGCACGAAGCGCCGATTGATTTCACGCACCTGTGGGCCAGTTGGGACGACGACAACGTCTACATCGCCTGGCAAATGGTGGATGTTACCGATGTGGTGGACCCGGCCAACGCAGGCAGCGGCGACCCCATCAACCGCAACGACGGCATACTCATCTGGGCGGTCATTGACACAGGCCCCGGCGGTAGCTCCGACGACATGTGGGCCAAAAGCAATACATGGAGCGGTGTAAACGTGCCTGATTTCCAAATCTATATGGCGGGCAGTTTATGGCAGTCCTACATGTCGCGCGCCGAGGACGGTAGTTTCCCGGTGGACGACGGCGGCATTAACTACAACACCACCACGGCGTGGGGCATGGAAATCGAGAAAAGCGCGGCGTTGATCGCGAACGAAGTATGGGGCGTGGATGACGTGGATAAGCGGGGCAATCCCGGCGACTTGTTTAACTTCCGCACCAGCGGCCATGCGCGCACAGACCGCGACAGCTTTTACGAGATGAAAATCCCGATGACTGCGCTTGGTATTACGCGCGCAGAACTGGAAACAGAAGGCATCGCGGTCATGCTGGGCGCAGGAGGCCAATCGTCCATGGACAGCATTCCGCATGACGAAACCACGCTGGATACCGACGGAGTTGAAGTGTGGAATTCGTCGCGGGAATGGGCCGATTCGGATACATTTACCGCCCCGTTTGCGCGCATCGGTAATTAATCTTCCCGGTCGGACTGGAGGGACGACCTCCGTGTCGTCCAAGCCATAAAGTCGCCCTCCTCCCCAACAAGCTGGAGGGACGACCTCCGTGTCGTCCGGGCCAATCCACGACTCAATCTTGATCACGATCCGCGCTTCACAAACGCCGATCTTTTTGGCACGCTATCATCATGCGTGTTACACCGGTTATTGCGTCGCAATTTATATCCGACGGCGGGGCTATGTTTGGCCTTGTGCCCAAAGTCATTTGGTCACGGCTCATCCCGCCCAACGAACATAACGGCATTCCACAAAACGCGAACGTGTTGCTTGTGGAACTGGACGATGGGCGCAAAGGATTGATTGACACCGGGTGCGGCAATCCTGAACGGTTGGACGACAAAGCGCTGGCGATGAACGGCATGAACCGTGCGTGGCCGTTGATGGACGCGCTAAACGGGCTCGGTGTGTCGCCGGACTCCTTTTCATTTATTGTGCTAACGCATGCGCATTGGGACCATGCAGGCGGCTTATTTTTTATGGAAGCCAACGGTGCGACCCGGCCCATGTTCCCGAACGCCACGCTTTATCTTCATCAGCGGGAATGGCATGACGCCACTTCGGGTGATCCACTCTTGTATAAATCCTACCCCAAGGAAATCATTCAACCGATACACACTCTGCCCAACGAACAACGCGTACTGGTGGAAGAACCGGAACAGGAAATACTTCCTGGCATACGCTTGATCCGCACCAGCGGCCACACCGCAGGGCATTGCGCGGTATGGCTGGAAAGCGATCAAACCATGGTCATCAACCATCCCGGCGCGGATTCTTTTGGCTCAACCAACCGCTTATTATTTTGCGGCGACGTATGTCCAACGTCGCACCACCTGCGTATGGTTTATCAAACAGGCTACGACACCTTCCCGCTCGACACCCGTGCGTGGAAACGCGAATGGTTAAAACGCGCAGCCGAAGAGGATATCCCCTTGTTTCTGTGCCACGACCCCGAGAACGCCGCAATCCGGATTGTGCCGGACGAAAAACGGGAATTTGCGGTAACCGCACGCTTGCCCTCACTCCGCCCGTAATCGCCCTCCGCAGAGGACATGTGTGTGGGTACTGAACTCCCATACTGTTATTGGTTAGAGGTTATTGGTTAACGGGAAGACAAAACCGGGGTCGGTCTCGTCC
>Ga0208075_1000898_pt1 | contig 11179 bp, 6 predicted proteins | sample HotLakmasection5_FD_184728 | JGI IMG/M metagenome (GOLD analysis project Ga0208075, IMG submission 184728) | Hypersaline microbial mat communities from Hot Lake, Washington, USA - Section #5 (SPAdes) | ecosystem: Environmental > Aquatic > Non-marine Saline and Alkaline > Hypersaline > Microbial... | reverse complement strand
GCTGTGAGTGTCGGCAGCGGCGTCGCCGTCAGGAAGCCGGTCACGGTCGGCGTCGGCGTGATGGTCGGCGTGTGGGTGGCCGTCGCGGTTGGGCTGGCGGGGAAGGGCGTCACCGTCGCCGTCGCTGAAGGAATCGCCGTCGGACCGTCATAAAGCGCCATCTGCGCGTCGCGCTCGGCGACGCCGCTGTAAATCCAGTTGCGCCAGCCAGGGACCATCGCTTCCAGCGCCCGCCCGGTGATCCGCTCATAGGACTCCGCGAATGGCTCGTCTGCGCCGCCATCCCGCGCAAGCTCGTAGACCGCGTCCATCCCGCCGATTCGCGCCACATACAGCACCATCGTATAGGCCTGCGCTTCCCACAGTGGCCGGTCCGCCGCCTTGGCGTCTGGAGTGTCGGATAGTCCATAGAGTGGGTTGATCCGCGCCGCGCTGCGCACCAGTTGCAGCAGCCCGCTGTGATCGGTGGGTGTGAGCAGCATCTGCCAGCCCACGCGGAACCATTCCGGCACATCGCGCCCGGCCCACAACGGCCCGTAGAATCGTTCCATCAGATGAGTCATCAGCGTTTGTTGTAAGCCGATGCCCTCGCCAGCATCGACGACCAGCGGCGTAAAGCCCATCGCACTGACCAGCCGCTGCGGAATCTGTGCATCACACGGCACGGCGACCCCCGTGCGCGGACCCAGCGCCACCGACTGGCCGTCCTCATCACTGGCGCACTTGTCGAACTCGCTGCCGGTTGGAATCAGCGCCAGATTGACGACCGGCTCCAGCTCTGCGCCGCTGCGTTCGGCCAGTGTCGCAATTACGTCACGCAGACCGTTCCGCAGCGGCAGCGGGTCCACCTGTTCGGCTGGATAGAGCAGCCCCAGCACACCCTCAGGGTCATCGTCCAACTGCCAGGGATTGACCGCATCGTTAAAGACAAACGCATCCGGGATGACAGCCTGTTGTCCGTCGGTGATACCAATTTCCCACTGATACTCGACCGGTGTCAGCAGCGGAAACCAGATGTCGCCGTCACGGATGGCCGCCAGCGAGAAGCGCAGTTCGGTAAAGGAGTCGGCGATGTACAGTCCTTCCGCGACCAGTTGATCGCGTTCCAGCACGCGCGCTGGTTGTCCAGATGCGTTGATGGTCAGCGTCAGCTCAGCGATCTGTTCCAGTGGGTAGTTGATGACGATCTGAAAATGCACCGCCTGCGGAAAAATCACCTCGTTGGACCATCTATAGATGAAGTCCGGCACGTCGGGTGTGCTGGTCGGCGTCGCCGTCGGCGGACCCGGTCGCGTGGGGCGGGGCGTATTGGTGGCGGTAGCGGATGGGTCTGGCGTCTGAGTTGGCTGCGACTGAGCCTGTGCCGGTCCGATACCGCTGGCAACCAGCACCATCAGCAGCCCGGCGCACAGCCAGCACCTGATGCGGTCCATGCCCGCGTTCATCCTTCTACCCCCACCGATGACGCCGCGATCAACAGCAGAAGCTGGACCATGTTATACACAAAATGGGCGATGATGGCCGCTGTGGTGCTGTGCTTCTGGCGCAGCCAGCCCAGGAAGTACGAGACGATAAAAATCACCACGATGGCCGGCGACAGCAGAAGCTGCGTGTGCATCACTGCGAAGAACATGCTGACCAGCACGTTACCAAAGACCGGCTGCAAAGCCCCCCGGTAGAAGATTTCTTCACCCACCGCCGCCGATGCTGACAGCAGCAGCGCCAGCGGAACCGTAGCGAATGCCGCTGCCAGACTCTCCGCCGCCGATGTCTGGTCAACGGTCTCCGGCAGCAGTACGCTGATCAGCACGCTGAACACAATGGCGATCCCGTACAGAATCAGCCCACCGCCGAACCCCCAGCGGATGTCCTCTGGTGTCGGCATGCGCAGGCCCAGCCGCGCCAGCGTTTGCGCCAGATCGCGCCGGATTGCGTAGCCCACGCCCAGAAACGCCGCCGCGATTTGCAGCACCGCCTGCAACACCGGCAAACCCGGGTCAACGCCCTCAGCTTCAATGGACTCGGCCATCGCCTCTGGACCGCCGCTCAACAGAAACAGCACAATCTGTGATACGGTCATCAGCAGCGTGAGGACAATCGCCGTCGTGTGTACCGGGGACTGCGGATTATAGTCGCCGCGCTGGCGAATGACCTGCGCCAGCAGTTGTCGCGCTTCGGTCGAGGCGACGGCGATATAGGCTGTCGCCGCGCCCAATCCACTGAGCAGCATACTGGCGATTACCGCGCCCAGGCCCACGTTTAACGGCTGGAGCATCTCGTCCTGCTCGGCGAGTTGGTCAACCTGTACATCCGCCAGCGCCACCATCAGCGAAAACAGCCCCAGCAGGAAGATCATAAACACGCCGATATAATGCAGCATACGCACCGCCGTACCATGCTCCTGTGTGAGCTGCTGCTGGTTTGCCAGGTAAATCGTCACCCCGAAATACAGGATAACGATCGCATATAAGAGAAAAGTCGATGTCATGCAATCCGCTTCTGTTGTGCTGCCAGACTGCCTCTATTCTACCCTGTTCGGCGCGCTGCGAGGATATAGCCTTTTGGCGATATTTTGACCGGCAGAACGGCGCGGAGAAGCATTGACCACCCCTTGGCGCTGTGCTACAATTTCAACACCGCCGAGGAAACGGTCAGGTACGGAAGGATGGCCGAGTGGTTTAAGGCGTTGGTCTTGAAAACCAAAGTGGCGGTTTCCGTCACCGTGGGTTCGAATCCCACTCCTTCCGCTGTAACAATCACATAATTGGGGAGGTGCCAGAGTGGACGATTGGGGCTGCCTGCTAAGCAGTTGCACGGGTTAAACCGTGCCGCAGGTTCGAATCCTGTCCTCCCCGCACAACAGGACACTATCCGAATGTTGTCCTGAGCTTAGGCCGATAGCGATACCGCTGTCGGCCTTTGCTTTTGTGCTAGAGGTAGAACCCTCCCCGTTCCCGCGTACTGTGTCGGATATATCCCGCAGGTACGCAAACGGTAGCTCCGCATTAAACGGTGGAATGAGGTAGAAAAAAGGCGGTTCATTCCCGACATCCAGGTCTTGCGCCCAGACACGATACTGTCGCAAGAGCATCTTCGCGGCTCATGGGCGGATGTCCCCCCCGAGATTTGCTCGAAAGTCATCTCACCACTTTAATCGGTGGGATAGGTCGCAACACAGGGAAAGGGGCGAATACCAAAACGTGATTCAGTCATGATGATGATAACTCCTGATCACGCTGGAAACCATCTTGCCCGGCAACTCGACACCGTCAACCACGCGGTTTATCTCGTGGGATGCTTGTACAACTTCTGTGATCTGCATCGGTCATTGGGCAAACGGACTCCGGCTATGGCTGCTAGGCTCGCGCACGAACCCTGGTCGGTCCACCGGTTTCTTTATCACCGGCCCCAACCTTTCTGGGTTTCCACCGTTTAATGCGGAGCTACCGAGGCGAGCTTTTACAGTTCTTTTACGATTTCGATAAGCTTTCTAAACAGAATGCCAGTATTTTCACGGTAACGATAGAGTACAGGAGATCTTCGAACATGACCGTTTCGATACGTTTATGCCTGATCTTATTGACACTGCTGCTGATAGTTCCGCGGACGCTGGCGCAGAGTGATGCGACCATCACAATCACCGAGGCCGAAGTCAACGCTACTTATCGGGTAACCAATCCACGATTGGCGACCATCAGTAACGTATATGTGGATCTGCAACCCGGGCTGGTCGAGATTTCGGCCACCTATACGACCCATCGCCTTGGTGAAACCTACAACTTTGCGGCACAGTTCACGCCGGCCATTACCCAAAATGGTACGGTCGCATGGACGCTGGTTAATTTCTATGCCACGGATGGTGATGAAATCCCGGACGCTATTCAGCCCGTGATAGAAAGTCTTATCATGCGGACCTGGGAAAGCTACTGGTCGGCACGCACCTTTCGGTTTGATTTAACCAGTGTGACCGTGACGGATACGGAGATCACGTATGTTTATGCGCGTACAGACGAACATCCGCCGGTCCAGCCAACGGTTCTTGTGACTGAAGGCATGCTGCAAGTCAGCTACACTGAAAGTGAACTTAACGAAGGCTACCGTGTGAGAAATCCACGCCGCGCGACCGTCAGTAACGTTTACGTTGATCTGCAGCCAGGACAGGTGTCCATCAGTGCAACTTATACTCCGCGCCGCGCAGATCCCATCGAGACAGTGACGGTCCTGGTACCAGAGATTAACAACGGTGCGCTGACCTGGGTTGTGGTAGGTGTGAGCGCAGATGGCCAGATTATGGACGATACGACCGCCATCAGTCAGCTGATTGTAAACTCGTGGTTGACGTACTGGCGTGGTCGTTTTTCCGGTGAGCGGCTTCAGGGCGTTTCGATCGGTGATGATGAAATCACTTTTTCCTATCAGTAAATCGGGCTGACACCCAATAGACAAAATAAACAAAACTAAGGCCGGCGGATACCCAAACCGTCGGCTTTCATTCTGTCAGGTAACGAGGTGCCGTCACTGGCTGAACAGTTACCCCATGGGTCTTATTAAGGGTATACACAATGAGAGACTTTGCAGAAAGCCGTATAGACTCAAGGAGCCGCGCCATAGTTCATGGCGCGACTTGACAACTTCGACAACTTAATGCGGGTCAGATATTGGTGATGCTGAGGGTTCAATCAAGCCTGTGGATCAGTTTCACAAACTCAACAACGACAATTGGCAATCGTGAAAGTCCGAGTATCAATCTATTCAGGGTTGATGTTCTGATTAAGCCGGAACAGATTGTCTGGATCATACCGTCGCTTAAGCGCAACCAGGCGATCGTAGTATGTGCCGAACGATTCGCGCATCATCGCCTCACCTTCTTCCTGAAAACCGGCGAAGTTCAGGTAACCGCCGCCATCGGAGTACCTTTTCATCTGCGCGATACCCTGACGCACCCAGCTCAGATTGGCTGCATCATCCGCAGCGTCGAGCCAGTTCGCTTCCAGATTTAGCAGCCAGTTCGCCTGACGGCCATAGAAGGCGCTTGTTTCTCCGTTGACGCGCTGTACCGCGCCGCCGATGTGCCACAGATCGGTTGTGCTGAATGGCGATGGTTGTTTCCACGCATGGTGCACGATGCGGTCAATAACCTCATCATCCAGCGAATTCAGGTTGATCGATTTCCAATAGTAGCGCAGACCATTGGGATAATCCGCGTCGAACATCTGTTGCGCTTCGCTGTAGGGCTTTACACCACTGAAGTCCAGCAGTGGCACCCCGAAGTCGATCAACGGCTGGAGTACACTACGCCCGGTTTTGAGATCACCCGCATATAACGCGGCAAACAATGTGAATGGTTTTAGGTGCAGTTCCGCCGGGAAATGCTCATCCGGTGGGATTTTGCCCAGTGCCAGAAGCGAACCGACTTCATCCGGCGCGCTGGCGGAGAAATCCCGGTAAAGGCGACCGGCACGCGCCATAGCTTCTGGCGTAGACGTATCATGTAGGATGAAAGCCATCATTACATCCGGGCCGACCTGATGCAGTCGAAATTCAAAGGCCGTCACCACCCCAAAGTTGCCCCCACCGCCGCGCAGTCCCCACAACAGATCGCTGTTCTCCGTCTCACTGGCATGAACGACTTCGCCCGTGGCGGTGACCACATCCGCCGCGATCAGATTGTCACAGCTCAGGCCATGCAGATTGCGTAGCCAACCCATGCCCCCGCCCAAAGTTAGTCCGGCGATACCCGTCTCGGAAAATACGCCACCCGGCGTCGCTAGCCCATAGACCTGAGTCGCCTTGTCCAATTCCAACCAGGTAACACCGCCTTCGGCACGCGCAGTCCGCATGGCAGGATCGACGGTGATGCGCTTCATGTCACTCAGGTCGATTACAATGCCGTCGTCGTTGGTGGCGTGACCGGCGACGTTGTGCCCACCACCTCGCACGGAGATGATCAGTTCGCTCGTACGGGCAAATCTGAGGGCCGCGATTACGTCATTGTTATTTGAAGGTCGTACGATCAGGGCGGGGCGCTTATCGATCATCCCATTCCAGACCTTGCGTGCATCCTCGTAGGTGGACATATCGGGCGTGATGATTTCCCCTTTGAAATTGGCATTGAGTGTTTGAAAAGCAGTACTCTGAGTGATGTTCTTCAACATGTTGCGTTTTCCTTTTATGTTCTCGCTTACTACTGGTGTTAATGGATCTGAGCACAGGCTGTACCCAGAACTACAACCAGCATAGGACTAAACCGGGGTGATCGAGAACTAACCAGGGTTTATTTGAGGGTTTAGATTCAGAGCGAAAGTTACGCGGATCAGTCGAGTTCCGCCTGTACCGCAGCGATAATAATCGCCAGATCAGCCGAGGATGACGGGTCCGCATCACCCATGTCTTCCAGTTCACTGGCGGTAGGTGAAAGCGTTCCCAGGAGATCATGTGCACGGTCGCGCGTGGCCTGGTTGTTGGCCGGGTGCTGCTGGATGTAACGAAGCAGTGTGATAGCCTGTGTGGTTCGCCCCAGATCGCGACGCAGCTCCGCCACCTGCAAGAGTATAGCGAACACCAGGGGTAGATACTGCATCTCAGCCGCCAGGGTTAGCGCACGTTGAAGATAATTACGGCTGGCGTCGTAATCGCCCATGCCCAGCGCACTTCGCCCCAGCCCGTAGAGTGCCGCCGCCAGACCGCCCTGATCCTGTGTCTGTCGGTAGATTGTCGCGCACCGCTGGTAGCGTTGCCGCGCCTCGGCGAAGTCACCACGTGCCAACACCGTTCGCCCCAGATGATTGGATGCTTCGGCCATGCCCACCAAATCACCATAGGCTTCACAAATATCGTAGCTGGCACGATACTGCGTCTCCGCCCCGCTGATTTCGCCGATTACATGGAGCACTTTTCCCTGTTCGAGCAGGCAGTGAGCCAGTAACCAGCGATCACCTGCCTGTTCTGCCAGCGTAACGGACTGCTTTGCACGGGCAAGCGCCTGCTGATAAAATCCCTGCGCCAGTTCGACCCCTACCAGTACATAATGCGCATAGCCCTGATTGATCAGACTACCAGTTGCCTCGTGCTTGCGCAGTGCCGACTCGGCTAATTCAATCGCGGCATCATAGCGACCCCGAATCGACATGCACAGACTCAGTCCGATTAACGGATCGGTTGTGGGGACAAAATCTGTTTCTGGTTGATATTGACATGCCGAATTGAAGGCGGTTTCGGCGTCGTCCAGTCTGCCCAGGCGGACATAAGTGAATCCCAGGTCTTCATTCAGGATCGCCAGCACATGGCTGCTACGAGGTGAATCCTCCAAGTTGGTGAGAGCTTGCATCGTTTGCAGGGTGGCCTCGTGAAGCTGAACACATTCCAGATAACGATTTTGAACGTGGAAGAAGTATCCCAGGACTCGCGCCATGGTTTCCAGCATCTCGAACCTGCCCTGTGTGAGCGCCCACTCCCAGGCGGCGTGCACATTGTCAAGCTCGGCAATGATAGCCGGGATAACATCCAGATCGTCACCATGCATTAACGCCTCGAAACACGATCCCAGAAAATCAGCATAATATGTGCCATGTTGATTGCACAGCACATTCTGGGTATCAATATCGAGGGGATAGGCTTCTTCTACAAATTGTCGCAGCAGTTCGTGAATGCCATAACGTCCTTCATGCACAGTGATGAACGACCGATTGACCAGTGTTTGTAATTGTCGCAGTGTCGCGCCGGTGACGCGCTGAGCAGCTTCTCGGCTGAAGCCGCTCCTGAAGATCGTCAGACGGCTGAAGATGGCCTGCTGTTCAGGCGGCAGTCGCTCCCAGGATGAGGCGATCGTAGCACGCATACTCCGCTGTCGTGCTGGCAGATCGCGTAGTTGACTCTCCAGGATATCAATGCTGCCCGAAAGCTGTTCCGCGATTTCCTGCAAGGTGAGCATTTCCATCCAGCCAGCAGCCAGAACGAGCGCCAGCGGCATACCTTCCGTGAGTTGGCAGATGCGGCGCAGGTGTGACAGTTCATCTGGCAGCGGCGTGAAATGTGGATTGGCGAAGCGCGCTCGTTCGATGAGCAGGCGTGCAGCATCGTTTGTCAGCGGATCAGCCGACTCGTCTGCATCGTAACCCAATCCACCCAATACGAACACGACCTCAGCGCTCAGGTTCAATCGTTCCCGCGAGGTGATGACGATCTTAACACCAGGCGCGGTGCGCAGAATATCGTTAATCAGATCCGCAGCGTCCAGCAGATGCTCAAACGTATCCAGTACGAGCAGCAGGTACTTATCTTGCAGATACGTGTGTAACTGTTGTTCGGGCGAGGTGCTGGATTGTAAGCGCAGACCAAGCGCGGCAATGATGGCATCGAGGCACTGATTTTGATTGGTAACTTGCATCAGTGGGATGAAGATCGCGCCATCGTCAAATGAAGCGCGCACCTGTTCCACCAGGGCGTGTGCGAGGCGACTTTTGCCCATGCCACCTGCGCCCAGAATCGTGATGAGGCGCACACGTTCGTCGTGGAGCGTAGCGCTTAGCTGCTCCAGTTCTGTATGACGACCAATAAACGGTGTCAGGTCAGCGGGCAAATCGTTAATGATGTCTGCACTTTGCTGCGAATCCTCGGCTGAGAGCACGCCGACTTCGTTGGCCTTAATCACGGCCTGTGTGCGATTGTTGACACCCAATTTGCTGTAGATGTTGTGAGTGTGCGCCTTTACCGTCCCACGCGAGATGGTTAACCGATGGGCGATCTCCGCGTTGGTCAGACCAATGTTGATAAGCTGAAGTATTTCCAGTTCACGTGGCGTAAGGGGAGCAAGCATGACGGCACCTCATTCGTCTGTTTGCAATACAAGTCTGAGTTGTATCCGTGAGTCTGGCTGGCACTTCAGAAACACGCTGTCTTATCCTCTTCCCTAACACCACTATCCTACACTAATCTTCCCTGCCGTACAGACTCTTGAAATGGTTTAAGCGACACAAAGAAAGTGTCGTTGATTGATACGCTGGTACTGGCGATGGATAAAAGGCAAGTGTGTTTGCTGAACAATGAAACACGCGTTGATGACCAGGAGATAAGTCAGACGAGCCGGGCCTGGCACCACTCCGCACCATCAGGCCGAAATGATGACACCATGATGGCGGACCCACGTTAGAACGAAGTAGCCCGCCTGGAGAACCGTAATCTCGGTTTGCTCCGAACAGTGGGTGGTGTAGTGACCGGGCGTGATCTGTATCGTGATCCAATACATCAGATTATTGACAATTGTTTTCATTTGGAGTACGATGTTGAAAATGGTTTTCATTGTTTTTAAGGTTTTGATGGATGAACACCAATCATAAGCGAGGTTCACTTTCCATCGTTTCAGACGCTCTGCCCAATCTGACCGGCGCTGGTCAGAAGGTAGCGGAATTCATCCTTAACTCGCCTCAGGAAACCATCAATCTCACAATCACAGAATTAGGTACGCGTGTCGGTGTCAGCGAAGCCAGTATCGTCCGCTTTGCTCAGTCGCTGGGTTACTCCGGCTTTCATGCGCTGAAAATCCGGCTGGCTGAAGATATTGTGTCGCCGATGTCGATCATTCATGAAGATATGATGCCGGACGACAAACCTGCTACCGCCGCCCAGAAGGCGATGAACCTGGGGCTTCGCTCTCTTGAAGAAACGATCCGCATTCTGGATATGCGAGTATTTGAAGACACGATCCATGCACTGTGCAACGCACGCCATATTCTTCTTTTTGCCTCTGGCAACTCGATCCCCATCGCAATGGACCTGAGCTTTCGCCTGACGAAAGTCGGGCTGTCCAGCCGCTTTTCGATTGATCCCACAACCCAGGAGATGCACGCCGGCCTGTCATCTGCTGAAGACGTGGCGGTAGGCATCTCCCACACCGGAAGCTCAAAAGACACGGTCTATGCTGTGGAACTGGCCAAACAACATGGGGTGCGAACAGTCTGCATCACCAATCATTCCGATTCTCCCCTGACACGCCTGGGGGATTTTTGTCTGTTTACCGCCACACGTGTCAGCAGTTTTCGCGAAGAACGGTTGGACTCCAACCTGGCCATGCTGGCTCTAACAGAGGCTCTTTACGTGGGCATCTGTATAGCGCAGTCCGATGCAGCGGAGCAGGCTGTCTCCAAGACAACCCGGGCTACGGAGCATCGCAAATACTAATCCACAGAAAGGAAGGACTTATGTGACGGTGACACAAAAGAACGTGCGATACAACATCGCCTTATTTCTAAAGACGGGGACTCGTACCGCGAATCTCACTGGATATTAGCAGGTTTCAATAAGGAGAGCAGGAACATGAGTAAAAAGAGCATTAGCTTCTTGTTGGTAGCGTTACTGGTGCTGTCTTTTGGCGGCATCTCGATGGCGCAGGACTCGGTTACCCTTGAATTCTCGCAGTGGTGGGAGCCGGAGCTTCCCGAAGGCGAATTCAGAGCGCTGATGGATGAGTTCGAGGAACAGAATCCGGGTATCACTGTTGAACTGATCAGCGGCCCGTATTCGACCACCAGAGACCAGATTGTCGCCGGCGCAGCTACCGGCACGATGGCCGATGTCGTCGGCCTGGACGGTGCCTGGGTGAACGACTTCGTGCGCCAGGGTTCATTGGCTGACCTGACGGAACTGATGGCCGATGCCGAATTCGATGACAGCGAACTGGCTGCACAGATTCAGCTCAATGGTTCCACCTGGATGATCCCGGTTGTCAACTTCGTCTACCCCGTATTTGTCAACGAGGACCTGGTCGAAGCGGCAGGTATCGAAGAACTGCCGACCACGCGCGCTGAGTTCGCCGAAGCCGCCGCCACGCTGACCGATGTCGAGAACAACGTGTACGGTTGGGTGCTCCCGCTTTCGATGGAACAGCCCAACGGCATTCAGAATGATGTGATGTCGTGGGTGTGGGCCAGTGGTGGCAGCATGATGGAAGACGGCCTGCCAAACCTGGTAGACAACGAAGACGTCACCAGCGCGATGGTCTTCATTAAAGATCTGTACGACGCTGGCGTGGTTGCCCCCGGTTCCTTCTCCATGCGCGAGCAGGACAAGGTCGAAGAATTCACCAACGGTCGCGTGGGTATGATGATCAACACCCTCGCGCACATCAACCTGATCCGTGATCGTAACCCGGACCTGAACTTCGCCATCACCGCGCTGCCAGCGG
>Ga0208075_1000895_pt1 | contig 11204 bp, 13 predicted proteins | sample HotLakmasection5_FD_184728 | JGI IMG/M metagenome (GOLD analysis project Ga0208075, IMG submission 184728) | Hypersaline microbial mat communities from Hot Lake, Washington, USA - Section #5 (SPAdes) | ecosystem: Environmental > Aquatic > Non-marine Saline and Alkaline > Hypersaline > Microbial... | reverse complement strand
GCTTAGGGGTGAAACTCCCCTTTGCCTACTCGGCGGCTTTGCGTCTTCGTGGTAAAAAATAATTCGGTATTTTTTTTATTAAGTATTTTCCACAACCTCTGCAAAGAGGGGAGTTCGTATGGTGGTGGATTTTATGGCATAGCGATGAGATTCATAACCATGGCCGGCACTTCAAGAACTCACCCCCGGCCCCACTCTACGTCGCTCCGCTCCGCAAAGAGGGGAGTTTGTATTGAGGTAGATTTAATGGCATGGTGCCAAGGTCTAAACCATGGCCTGCCACGAAGTGGTCCCTTTGGGAAAAGAACAAGGTTGCGGAATGCCTGGCGGGAGTGAGTGTTGTCCATCCGACACGGATTGGAATGGTCCATCCCGGGAAGTAATCGCGAACGATGGGCTTCACCGGTCCCCAATCCTCTTCGGTCGGAGTGGCAGCCAGCTCCCTTTAACCCCACGTCGCCAAGGCTATGAGGGGCAGGGTCCCGACATCCATTCCGAGGCCGGAGGATTCGGTTTAAGGTTTCTGGTCTAAGGTCTAAGGTTGTGCAACGAATAAGTATTTTTCAGCCTACTGCCTGCTGCATTTTTACTTTTGCCTTTTGCCTTTTGCCTTTTGCCTTTTCACTTTTCCTATCTGCCGTCTGCCGTCTGCCGTCTGCCGTCTGCCGTCTGCCGTCTGCCGACTGCCGACTGCCGTCTCACTTTTCACTTTATCCTTCCCCCGCTTTCCTTAAAATCCACCACCTGTTCCTGTGCCGGATGCAGCTGATTGATTCGTCCGGTTATATGAAAAAAATCTAACTATCAGAAAAAGGCCTAAACTCAAAAATAATTTATATATTAAATCATACTTCATCAGTGCATGTACAGTATTCAATCCCGGAATAGTATCAAATGTACTGTAACTGTATATTTCAAATCGGTGCAGCCGTAGTTTTCCCGTATAATAAGTCCACAATAGTTTTTTTAAAAAAAATCACAGATATCTTTGAGATTTAAATTTAATCGTTAAGAATTTATGAGTCATTCGAATAATGGTCTGAATCACAATCCAAATCGTGAGTCAGATGTTGAAAACAGTAAATTGTATTCTCCCAAAGGGGGGCAAAACCCCCGGAACATTTATAAGAGAGAAGAGCAGGGTGATTCCGATGAAATTGATCTGAAGTATCTGTTTAATGTATTGCTGAGGTATAAGCTTACAGCCGCAATCATCATTGTCCTGGCAACGGGAGCCGCGGCTGTATATGCCTTCACGCTCCCTGATGTCTATCAGAGTTCAGGTACCTTACTGATTCAGGAAGAGAGAAACCAGTACACATGGGCCGGTTCAGACCTTAGCAGCATTCTAACATCTTCCTTTGGAGTGGGGGCTGCAAGCCGGCTTGTGAATGAAGTTCAGATTTTGGAATCGAGAAGGGTTTCGGATGAGATGGCAGAACGGGTACTGGATGAGAAACGAATGAGAAACGGGGAAGTTTTTCCAATTTTGTGGTATGCCTATCCGGACGATTCAACCATAGTGAGTAAAGAGGCCGTTTCAAGTCGGATACAAGGGAAAATGACGATTGAGCAGACAGATGAGGAAGCGGATATCCTGCAAATTACCTTTTCCAGTCCGTCCCCGTTTGAAGCGGCTTACCTTGTTAATTTGACCATGGAGACCTATTCCGATGTTTCTGCGCGCCAAAAGAGACTGGCCGCCACGCAGGCGTTAAATTTCCTGGAGGAGGAACGGGAACAGGCAAGGAGAGAATTGACAAATTCTGAGGAAGAGCTCAGAAATTATATGAGCCGCACCAGCCTGGTTCAGATCGACAGCCAGACCCAGGCAGCCATCGACCGCCTTGCTGAACTGGAGTCACAGCGCCAGCAGGTGCAGGTCGAACGGGTGTCGGTCAATTCTTCGATTGAATCGTACGAAAATCAGCTCGAACAGATTCGCCCCGGCCTTGCAGAACAGCTCTCAGAAAACATCAGCGGACAGCTCGAACGCGCTCAGTTCCGGCTGGCTGAACTTCGAACGGAGAGAGATCTCCTCATACAGAGAAACCCGGCCCTGAGACAAAACCCGGAACAGGAACCGCAGTATGCAAACCTTATTGAGGAGATTGAGACCGTTCGGAACCAGATTCGGGACATCACAAGCAATGTTCTCAATGCTGATGACTCGGACGTATATATCGGTTTTCTCGATGATGAGGGAGGAGGGGCGACCCAGCGGATTATTGAACTGCGCAGAAACCTGATACAGCTTAAAATACAGCAGTCTCAACTCGATGCTCAGCAGTCTGTACTGGATGAGCGTATTGCAGAAGAGAATGCATTTTTGGATGACCTTCCGGACAATATGATCGACCTGGCCCGCCTCCGGCGTGATGCTCAGGTGAACGAAGAGCTGTTTTCGGTGATTTCACAACAGTTTACACAAACACAGCTGTGGGAACAGACACAGTACGGAGCCGGCCGCCCGATTGATACAGCCAGGGTGCCTCAATCCCCGGCTGGGCCCAATAGAAATTTAATGGCTTTAATTGGTTTCATGATTGGAGGGGTAGTCAGCCTTGCATTTGTTGTTGGCAAAGAGACCATTAACCGCAGTGTAGACGGCGTTGAAAAATTAAAGAGTACAGGATTTCCGGTATTGTCCAGTGTGCCCGATATCACTCCCTATATCAAAAATAAGTTTAAAGGAAATGAGACGACAACGGTGCAGGACAAATCTGTATCCACTTCCTGGTCTGTTGTGGTTGATTCCATATCCCCGCTTTCTGAATCGTACAGGCGGCTGCAGCGTAATATTATTTATGCTGACCCTGATAAAACCTTTAAAACAATTGTTGTAACCAGCTCCAAAAAGGCCGAGGGAAAGTCAACCATATCCATTAACCTGGCAGCTGCACTTGCTGAGTCAGGGAAGAGAGTTATTTTGGTTGATACAGATTTCAGGCGCCCCGTTTCTTACTCTTTAACAGGAGAGAGCAGGGAGATGGGTATTGTGGATCTGTTTTTTAAAGGAAAAAAATTCAGTGAAGTGGTAAAGCATACAGTCGCTCCCAATCTTGATCTCTTAACCTCGGGAGAACAGATACAGAACCCTTCATCGTTACTGGAAAGTGATAAAATGACAAAGTTATTGGATCACCTTCAAGAGCGATATGATCATGTCATCATTGATACCGCACCCTATGGCGTGATTACAGATGCGGCTGCCCTCATGAAAAGAGCAGACGGCGTTGTACTAACCACACGGTTTAAAGAGACAAAGTTAAATGAGCTGTTCCACACCATCGAGGGGCTGAACCGTATTCACGCCAACATCATCGGCTATGTGATTACCGGCTATCAGCACAAAAAAAGCGCCGATTATTACTACACCGACTATACGTACGACAGTTACCAGGCGTATGAGGAGTACCAGGAGAAAGCGTAAGGATTGGTTAATGGTTAGTGGTTAGTGGTTTAGATTTGGGTTTTGAGTTTGATATCCTGATCGGAAATTTTGCCATTTGCCATTTGCGTTTTCACTTTTCCTATCTGCCGTCTGCCGTCTGCCATCGCACTTTTACCTTCTCCCTTCTTTTCAACGCCGCCTGAATCCCAAAAAATAGACCCACTCAAAAAAGATCATACAAAAATGTGCTTTGATCTTTTGTAGTGCCTATATTCGTACCGGAACAGTATAATATATTTTAAATATCTCCCGGTTCGTAAGTGAAAAAAAATCATTAACGACCTGAAAATTGATACCGTAAATGATTAAAAAATCAGATCATTCATCTATGAAAACGTATATTACCGCCGCTGCACTTACATTATTTTTTTTGCTGCCCCTCGCTCAGCAATCCACGGCTCAAAACACCGATTCGATGCTTTTCCGTCTTTCTGAAGGGTTCGTTCGCATCGCCGAGCCGGGACAGATTGCCGATACCCTTAGTGTATGGGGGGATATTAATGCCCCGGGGCGATATATCATCCCCCGCGGAACAACAGTGGGAGAACTGATATCTTACGCCAGAGGGCCTATGGCCCAGCGGAACTCGGGACAGCGGGCAGACTGGAACGAACAAAGAATCGAAATATCGATTTCCCGTTTTGATGAAAATACCGGACAGGAGAGGATTTATAGCTACAAGCATAAATATGATCAAGCCTACCCCGCTGAACTCAGAACGTTTGCGCTGCGGAGCGATGACATTGTGAGCCTTGAGATTATTACAAAACCGGCTTTTATTGACTGGATTGGGGTCTTCTCCGGAATTATCAGCGCCACGGCTACCACGATTATCGTAGTTGACCGGCTGACCCAGTAAACGCATTCACTATCCGAAAAACCGGAAGGCAGAGGCGTCCGGTCTCACAACCCGGAACTCACCCCGATTCGAATACACGGAACTATGATTTCTGTCATCATACCATTGTACAATAAGGAGAAGTCCATCCAGAGTACGGTTGAGTCTGTTCTGTTTCAGGAGATGGATCAGTTTGAGCTGATCGTCGTCGATGACGGCTCAGAAGACCGCAGCCGGGAGGTTGTTGAGGCGATCGATGATCCGCGCATCAGGCTGATCTCCCAAAAAAATGGAGGTATATCGGCGGCCAGAAACCGTGGAATAGCGGAATCTTCATATCCAATCGTCAGTTTTCTCGACGCGGATGATATCTGGGAGCCCGAATATTTATCGGAGATCACACACCTCATCAGTTCCTATCCCGAGGCAGGAGTATGGGCAACAGCCTGGAGCTACATGATCCACGGGGAAAAAAGGATCCCGACATTTAACCTGGAAGATGGGTTTGAGGGGATCATTGAAAATTACTGGACACTGGTACAGCCCGTACACCTGCTGATGAGCTCCTGCGTAACGGTTCAAAAGTCACTGTTCGACAAAGCCGGGCTTTTCGATACACGTATTACGACGGGCATGGACCAGGATATGTGGGTGCGGCTGATGCTCCATGCACGTCTCGCCTACAGCAGCAAGAAGCTTGCAAACTACAGGCTTACCGCTGAAAACAGGGTTTCGCAAATGAAACATCGCTCAGAGGGACGGTGGCTCTATTTCAACGAAAAATATAATCCATACCGGGAACAGGATTTCGATTTCCGAAAATTTATTGATCTGAAATGCATTCGCCAGGCCTATCCCCGCTATCGAAAACATCCGGAGGATGAGTATGTCTCAGTTTTGCTGGAGCACGTTCGTTTTGACCTGCAGTCTTCCCGCTGGCAGCGGATCCATCGGCACCCGCTTCTCTGGGGCCTCTATTATCGGTTCAGGTCATATATGAGTTGAGGGGGGGTAGGTTTAAAGTTTCTGGTTTAAGGCCTAAGGTTGTGTGATGAATCATTGTTTGACCATTTGCTAGTTGCTTTTGCAACCATGGCCTGCCACGAAGTGATCTGCCCAAGGCATCCCTTCGGGGCCTTTGGGACGGGGCCATATGTGAGTAGCCACTACTATACTAAAGTTTCGAAGAGCATGCCCCGGTAAAAACTGGAGTGAAACGAACAGTTTGCAACCGGGGGATAGACGAAGCCCCAAAAAAGCCCCTCGGCAATTTACATGAATTGCAATGATGGTTAAACTCGGGGGGCAGAGGATAGAATCGTTGATGGGGTTATGCGGTATGATGGCAATGGTGGCTTTCATTGATCTCGTCCTCTGCCTGTGACCGACGAGATCCCTCTCCCGAATGCTTTCGGGATCGGGATGACAGGGGCGACTTTAATACACCCCGGCATCTCCGGTGCATTGCCTTGCTACGTTCTGCATTACGCCGGTTTGGGACGGTGCTGAATATGAGTAGCCCCCGCGCCGCCATCCACTGTGTTAAAACTTTTGGGATCAGGAAGGCTATGAGGAGCAAGCCCCACGTCGCCATCCACTGCGTTAAAACTTTTGGGATCAGGAAGGTTTTGATGGGCAGGGCCCCGCCAATCATTCCGAGACCGGGTTGATCTGAGGGATGATGTGGATTATTTCATGAAAATGTCAACCGTATTTAGGCATCTACACCTCGCCTTGAACCTTGCGCTTTTAACTCAGAGAGCGGATTCTTTGGTTTTTGAGTTTACAGGCTGAAATATGTTAATATTTTCCTTTTTTTTTGCTCCTGAAGGATCAGGACGCTGTTATCGCATCGCTTGAACCTTGCGCCTTGAACTGTCGGGACAGGACCAGGTGGATAAGTCAGATGATATGTAATCTTAGAAATCAAAAACTGAAGATTTATCATCAGGAAATTAATTATTATATATGAGACAGACTTTTTTCACCTTCTAATGAGTTGTCTTTCTTACTTAAACTATAAAAATTAAAATGTCGAACACAGACAGAATTATCGTTGATCCTGAAATTTGTAACGGAAAACCTGTTATTCGTGGGCAAAGAATAACTGTGCAAACAATCCTGGGTTATTTGGCTGCCGGTGAATCTAAAGAGAGCATACTCGAACAATATCCGACACTGGTAGCCGAAGATATAGATGCAGTACTTCAATTTGCATCTGATATGATGGATAATAATTACAGGATTAAGCAAATCGTGTAAATGATCCGCTATTTAATTGATGCAAATTTACCGTACTATTTTTCGCTTTGGGAAGGAAAGGAATTTGTACATCAAACAGATCTGGGTGCTGATTGGAGTGATTCGGTAATCTGGGATTATGCCAAAACCCATCATGTGACTATCATAACAAAAGATGCTGATTTTTCTAACAGGATGATGATATCAGACCCACCTCCAAGAGTGATTCACATAAAAACCGGGAATATGAAATTGAGTGAATTTTACTCGTTTTTATCGACTCAATGGGAAGAAATTCTTCAGATGAGCCAAGATCATAAATTGGTGAATGTTTACAAAAATGAATTATACGCGGTTAAGTAAACAGGCTACATTCTGCTACTGTGACTGGCTCTGTCTTCTGCCTGTGGACCACGAGAAGCCTTGGGCAGATCCCTTTGGGAGAGACGGTAGATGTTGTCTTGAAAATGAAACATGTATTCGAGGGGCAGCGGGTGGGATCGTTGATTGGGTTTTGCGATGGTAATGGCAATGGTGCATTTCATTCGTCTTGCCCATTTTTGCTCTACGCCCCACGACGCCATCCATTGCGTTAAAACTTCAAGGATCAGGAAGGCTTTGAGGGGCAGGCTCCACGTCGCTAAGGCTATGAGGAGCAGGCCCCACGCCGCCATCCATTGCGTTAAAACTTCGGTGATCAGGAAGGCTTTGAGGGGCAGGCTCCAAGTCGCTAAAGCTATGAGGGGCAGGCCCCACGTCGCCATCCATTGCGTTAAAACTTCGGTGATCAGGAAGGCTTTGAGGGGCAGGCCCCACGTCGCTAAAGCTATGAGGAGCAGGCCCCACGTCGCTAAAGCGTTGAGGGGCAAACCCCACCATTTATCTCAAGGCCGGGATTTCTGAAGTATATAGGTTAAAGAAACAGTGGTAACAAGATTTTGACAAGTCTTCTTCTTGTGAATTTCAATATATTTTTGAAGGCCTGTACATGGGGTTTATATTTAGGAATCACTTTTCAGGTATTTATTACTCTTATATTTAACAACAAAAATGAATTGCAATCAGATCATATTCAGCAAACATGCTATTACAAGAATGTTCGCGAGGAAGTTGTCAAAAGAACTTGTGATTGAAGTTCTTAAAAAGGGAGAAAGTATAGCAACTTATCCTGATGACCAGCCATTACCCGGCAGGTTACTGCTTGGTTTTGATAATAAACGCCCTGTACATCTTGTTGTGGCATATGATGAGTCAGAAAAAACTTGTATTATTATTACAGCTTATGTTCCTGATTTATCGATATGGGAACCCGATTTCAAAAAGCGGAGATCAATATGAAATGTGTTATTTGTAAGAATGGAGAAACATCCGAAGGCTTGGTAACGGTTACGTTGGAAAGAGATTCAAGCGTTATTATTATAAAAAACGTGCCCGCTGAAGTGTGCGAAAACTGTGGCGAATATTATTTAACTGATTCAGTCGCCGAATCCGTACTGAAAAGAGCTGAAAAAGCCAGTGAAAACAATCCGGAAGTAGAAATTCTACAGTATGCTGCATGAATTATCATGTAATTTCTCTCAAACATCGGATTCACTGTGTTTAGTTTTGTTCTCTGACAGTGGACAATCCCACGTTTCTGTGTTCTATACTTAAAATACCCCGGACATTAATCCAAAAACTTAAAACCCCGTCCCATGGCCGGTACTTCAAGCACTCACCCTCCTTCGTGCAAGACTTCGGAGGGCAAGCCCCCAATCCCTTCAGTCGGTAGACGGACAGGCTCTACGTCGCTCCGCAAAGAGGGGAGTTTGTATTGAGGTAGATTTAATGGCATGGTGCCAAGGTTCATAACCATGGCCTGCCACGAAGTGATCCCCTTGGGAAACGGCCATTGAACAGCCCTGCCACGAAGTGGTCTGCCCAAGGCATCTGCCAAAGGCATCCCTTCGGGGCCTTTGGGGCCTTTGGGAAAAGGGCGTCATAACAAAGCCCCCACGTCGCCATCCATTACGTTAAAACTTTGGGGATCAGGAAGGCTTTGAGGGGCAGGCCGCGGTAAAAAAACGAGCATCGCGATGTTTTTGCAACCGTGGGTTAAGGCGACAGCCCAAAAAAGCCCCTCGGCAATACACATGAATTGCAATGATGATTATATTCGAGGGGCAGCGATTGGAATCGTTGATTGGGTTTTGCGATGGTAATGGCAATGGTGCCATTGTTTCGTTCTCATACTTTTGTCTTGACATCCCAAAGGGATCACTTCGTGGCAAAAGTATGCATGCCAGTGGCATCTGCCATGGGCATCCCTTTGGGGCCTTTGGGAAAAGAACAAGGCCCCGAGGGATCGGGGTAAACCTGCGGAATGCCTGGCGGGAGTGAGTGTCGTCCATCCGACACGGATTGGAATGGTCCATCTCGTGATGTATGGGAGAACGGAGTTGGGAGCCGGTACCCAATCCTCTTCGGTCGGAGTGGCCGCCAGCTCCCTTTAACCCCACGTCGCCAAGGCTATGAGGGGCAGGGTACCGCAATCCATTCCGAGGCCGGAGGATTCGGTTTGAGGTTTTTAGTCCGAGGTCTAAGGTTGTGCGTTGAATGATTGTTTGACCATTTGCTAGCTGCTTTTGCAACCATGGCCTGCCACGAAGTGATCCCCTTGGGACGGGGCTGAATATGAGTAGCCACTACTTCACTAAAGTTTCGAAGAGCAGCCCCGGGTAAAAACAGGAGTGAAACGAACTGTTTGCAACCCGGGGGGATAGGCGAAGCCAAGTATCCAGCCCCTCGGCAATACACATGAATTGCAATGATGGTTAAATTCGAGGGGCAGCGATTGGAATCGTTGATTGGGATTTTGCCATATTTGGCAGCATTGCCCTTTATTCGCATTGTCCATTTTTGGGTCTTATACTGAAATAGGTTCACAAAAATTAAGGAGTCAACCGATGAAAAATAAACCCGGAAAACCACAACCAATCTACAGCGACAGTTTTAAGCTGGGGATTGTTATGCGCATAGCCAATGGGCAACTCACCAAAGAGGAAGCCCGCATAGCTTATCATTTTAGATCGTTTCAGCGTATGGCGGCCATCCTGCACTCAGACAGCGGATACTTTGCGGTGGGGGTTTTAACTGTTCAATGTATGTTTTGATTTTGACAGGTTGAAGATGTTTGGAGCCGTTGTTGAATCCTCCATGGCCCGATGCAGCGGCGGCTCTTTTTACACTCCTCTGCCCATTCCCAAGGCGGGGTGAACAGAGGCGATGGCTGATTTTATTTTCCTCAAAAAACAGTTGAACTGAACGGCATTTATTGTTAGTATCCCTTAATAAATAATTTTTTACAGACATCATTACAGAGTAGTTTTTTAAGTCGAAGTTCATCTGCGGTATTTTGGTGGCCTCGTCTTTTATGTTCATTTTAAACCAACATCTATTTCGTTAGGGTAGCGACTTGTTAATGAAGCATTCATCTACTTCTACTAAAGGGGCGGTCAGTGATTATTCAGTATCTATGGAAAAAGCCACCGTATTGAAACCACTAACCCAGACGTCTTCAGGCTCCGCATTTTCTCATTCACCAGCCCCGAATACCGTATGGTACGCATTCTATGTGAAACCGCGCCACGAAAAGAAGGCGCTGGAGCGGCTCTCAGAACAATTTGAAACGGGCGAACCCCAGGATGTAAATGACGATTGTGGTGGCGGAGCCGAGCTGTTCTGCCCGCTGAAAGAAGAGCGCGTGAAGTGGAGCGACCGCTGGAAAACGGTGACCAAGCCCTACATCCCCGGATACCTGTTTGCACGTGTGACGGAAAACCAGCGCAGAACGATTTTAGAAGATCCGTCCGTATACCGCACCGTGATGTGGAAAGGGCGGCCGGCGAAAATCCGGGATGAAGAAATTGAACTTGTAAAGCGAGTGATTGGCGACCCCGGCGTGGACGACCTGCGCCTGGAAGCCCTGCAGCCCGGCGACCGCGTAGAAGTAACCGGCGGCGAACTGATGAATATGAACGGCGTGGTGGTGATGGTAAAAGGAAACTGCGCCACGATACTGCTCGAATCGATGCACTGTAACATGACGTTTACCGTGGATCGCTCCCTGCTGGAGGCCGTGGGATGAGTCATGAGTCATGAGTAGTGAGTATTGAGTATTGAGTAGTTAGAATAGTTATTGAGTGAAGTCACGATCCATCCCCTCCTCTGGAGGAGGGGCGAAGCCCCAAAGGGATCTGCCGAAGGCATCCCTTTGGGGCCTTTGGGGCCTTCGGGAGGGTGGTGGTCATTTTTGGTTTATGGTTTGGAGGTTTGGGTTGTCTGATATCTCAGTTCCGAACCAGGCTCAGGGCGTTTTTCGAAAGAAAATGGGACTGAGAGTAGCGAAGCTGTGTTTGGGACTCATCCTCCTTCGTGCAAGACTTCGGAGGGCAAGCCCCTCCCAAAGGGATCTGCCCAAGGCATCTGCCATAGGCATCCCTTTGGGGCCTTCGGGCAATCCCTTCAGTCGGTAGACGGACAGGCTCTGCGGAGCAAATTGAGTGCTTTTCGCTGTCGCGTGCAAAAGATGAGCACTTCGTGGGAATCGCCTTCGGCTCGGTGCGAAATCCCGATCGTTCGGGAGAGGGGAGCAGTTTTGAGGTGAATTTGATGGCATGGTGCCAAGATTTA
>Ga0208075_1000889_pt1 | contig 11270 bp, 10 predicted proteins | sample HotLakmasection5_FD_184728 | JGI IMG/M metagenome (GOLD analysis project Ga0208075, IMG submission 184728) | Hypersaline microbial mat communities from Hot Lake, Washington, USA - Section #5 (SPAdes) | ecosystem: Environmental > Aquatic > Non-marine Saline and Alkaline > Hypersaline > Microbial... | reverse complement strand
CTTTAAAACCCGAAATATCTCTTTAAAGGCCTGTGCTTTATCCGGAATCAGGTTAATTGTGTTATTACTAATAACAACATCAATTGAATTAGCGGCAATGGAGAGGTCTTCTATATCCTCTGTCTTAAATTCAACTTGAGTAACGCCAAACTTCATAGCTAAAGCTTCAGCTCTTTCCTGCATGCTCTCAGCGATATCTACCCCAAGAACCTTGCCAGTGGGCCCAACCATATGGGCTGCTATAAAAGTGTCATTGCCCAGCCCGGAGCCAAGGTCTAGCACGGTATCGCCTGCTGCTATTTTTGCGTAAGTAGTAGGTATGCCACACGCAAGTCCTAGATCTGCCTCCTGATGGTATCCTTCCACCTCTGAATAATTAACTTTTAATGGCTCTACGCTATCCTTTTCAGAAAACAAAAGCCTTAGATGGGGATCGCTAGCAGTGTGCTTACAGGCAACATCCTGGTACCTTTGTTTTACAAATTTTTTTATCTCTGACGGGTTAACTGGCATTTCTTTTAATCAAGTAAATATACCCGTAGATAACTCTACTCAGAGAGTTGCAGTTGCAAGGCTCTGTTAGTTTCATGAGGTTAATAAATAGGCATGGAGGAGTATAGAACAGGTTCTTATTCTTGGGAAATATCTTAGCTACCAGAGAACCGAAAAATACGGCATTTGCTCTCAATTAAATTTGGGCTGGAAACCTGTTCCCCTCGGTGGGGCAAGGGGTGGTATTGAAGGAAATAGTCCAGGTAGGACCGTTACTGGATGCCAAGTCTTATTCTACCCTTTTTCCTGACCAGTTTAGAGGTGCTACAAGTCTGGTCATTAATCCAGTTTTGAACCACCACTCAATCCCTTTGGAAAAAGGGTAGAATGGAGCTGAGGGGGATCGAACCCCTGACCTCCAGAATGCAAATCTGGCGCTCTCCCAACTGAGCTACAGCCCCGTATCGTTGGTCTGCTTACGGACATCCTGTCCTCCAGCAGACATTCGCAAACTTTGCTCCTGCGACGTGGCAGGAGCTTCGCCCGCTCATTCGAGCACCTTACGGCGCTCGGGCGGTACGTCCTTGTACCGCAGATTCTCACACGTAGGTACAGAAATAAAGTGGTGGGCCAGGGAAGACTTGAACTTCCGACCTCACGCTTATCAGGCGTGCACTCTAACCAGCTGAGCTACTGGCCCGTATTGTTGGTCTGCTTCTGGACATCCTGTCCTCCAGCAGACATTCGCAAACTACGGCTCATGCGACGCGGCATGAGCCTCCGAGCGCTCGCGAAACTGCTTCGCTCCGCTCCGCAATTTCGGGCAGGACATCCTTGTCCTGCTTCTTTGAGTAAGTATCGTGGTCAGCTGCCTGTCCTCCGTAGCTCGGAAGAGCGAAGGGGGACGACGCGGCATGGACCTACAAGCGCCTAACATTAGACAAAGCCCTCTAACAGTGTCAAGGCACAGCAGATTTTTGGTTTTAATCAAATCCTGACTAAATTTTTAGTTGTTCAACTCATTGAAATCACTTATAATAAAAGAAGGAAGAGATTCTTATGACTGCAGTCTTACTTCTTAATGCCAGCTATGAGCCGCTCAGGGTCATATCCTGGCAACGTGCAATTACTCTTTTCTTTTCAGAGAAGGTAGAAATTCTTGAAGAATATGAGCACGAAATACGTTCCGTCTCGATTGCTTTAAAGGCGCCGGCGGTGGTGCGGTTGCTGCGGTACGTAAGGGTGGGTTCTAGAAAGCCGCCTTTTTCTCGTTTTAACATTTTAGCGCGTGATAATTTTAGTTGCCAGTATTGTTCTAAGTCACTGACAACAAGGGAGGCGACACTCGACCATGTAGTGCCCCGTAGCCAGGGTGGAGTAACAAGTTGGACTAATGTGGTATGTTGTTGCAGAGCGTGCAATATAATGAAAGGTTCCCGGACCATTGCACAGGCTGGGATGAAATTACTAAAGGAACCCAAACAACCTAATTGGCTTCCGGTCTTACAGATGAAATTTAATGGAAAACTCCCTGACCCATGGTGTAACTTTCTCTCAGCTCTCAAAGCCGATCGGTGACGCCTTTAAAGAAAGTTGTTCAAGGGAACCTCTAAAAACTCTCCAGTTACTTCTTGGGACCAACCGTGATCTTTTTCTTGTGGGAGGTGCAGTCAGAGATCTCTTAAGTGGAAAAGAGTTTAAAGATATTGATCTTGCAACACCACTTCATCCCGAGGAAGTCTCAGAGATTTTAAAGAGTGCTGGAATCAGAGTGATTGAAACCGGAATTTTACACGGCACTCTCACCGCTATCGTTGACGATCACTCAGTTGAGATTACCACCTTTCGAAAGCCAGGCCCAAGAAATAGCGGATTGTTTTCTGCCTCGATTAAAGAAGATCTCTCTGGCAGGGATTTTACAATCAATGCTATCGCTGTTCGGTTAGAGGATGGAGTGATAGCGGATCCTTTTGATGGTTATGCCGATCTAACCGCAGGATTAGTTCGGGCAGTAGGTAATGCTACTGAAAGATTTGAAGAGGACCCGCTGCGACTTATGAGAATGGTAAGGTTTGGCCCGGCATGGGGTCACACTGTGGAACCACAAACTCTCGCCGCAGCATGCAAGAGCTCGGCTTTAATTTCCAAAATTACTCCTGAGCGGATTCGTGATGAGCTAAATCAGATACTTTTGGGCCCAGTTGCAAGTGAAGGTATCAGAGCACTACAAGAGACAGGTATTTTGACAAAAATTCTACCTGAAATTAAATCGAGTATCGGTTTTGAGCAGAATGATTTTCATATCCATGACGTCTTTGAGCATACTCTATGGGTGCTCGAGCGATCGGCGCATGATCTGCCACTCCGGCTGGCCTGCCTCTTTCATGATCTCGGTAAACCAGGAACCTTGTCGGTAGATAAGGATAATAACCGCCACTTTTATAGTCATGAGTATGCAGGTGAAGAAATTGCAAAGAGAGCTATGACCAGGCTCTGTTATGGCAAAAAGCTGCAAAAACAGGTGGCCTTACTGGTTAGATACCACATGCGCCCCCTTGATTGCGGCCCTGCCGGGGTGCGCCGACTCCTTAGAGACCTGGGGGATGATTTTGATAGCTGGCTCCTGTTAAAGCAGGCTGATAAACCTCCTGTAATGTCAGACCAGGAGTTTAAAGTTATGTATGATAATTTTATGCAAATGGTGCAAACTGAACTAGAGAAGAGTCAAAATAAATCTCCTAAACTAGCAATAACTGGCGATGATCTAATAGAGCTTGGATACTCACCGGGGCCCGAGATGGGAAGAATGCTAAGAGATTTAGAAGAACTAATTATTGAAGATCCTGATAAGAATCAGGTAGAGCAATTAGTCAACCACATAAAGAAGACAACACCCTTTCCTGATAAAGGAGGTTTAGAATGAGATCTAAATTAGGGTTTATACTGTTTTGTTTACTGGCAATCGTTTCCCTGGTTGAGTTTAATCGCACCTACCTAATCCCGCTGACTGTGGCCCAACAGAGATTTGATCGGGTAGTAGCAAGGGTCTCCGATGCCTTGGAGAAGACAGACAACGAGGATCAATCTCTACCCCAACTTATAATTATGACCGATAGCAAACTTCCGGGGTTAGAAGGGCAATTAAAGCTTGCCGTTGATTATACTCAGGAAGATCTAAGCGATTACCGCCGAGTGTTAAGGCTTTTAGAACTTGTAAGGACCGCTAAGATTTTTAATTTCTCTGAGCCAGATAGCCCGTCTTTAATGAAAGTTACGGCAGAGATAGGTGAGCACCATTTTGAATCTAAACTCTCTGCCGAGACGGTTGGGCAAGAGCTCTCTATCCAGAAATTTATAATACTAATGCAACAATATAGGGAAAATAATGAAAACGAGAGATGAATCTTTAGCCCTCTTACATGAGTATACCAAGAGTGAGAGTTTACTAAAACATGCCTACAGCGTTGAGGCATCAATGCGGTGGTATGCAAAACACTTTGAACAGAGCGAACAGGATATCGAAAGATGGGCAACTGCAGGACTACTGCACGACTTTGATTATGAAATGTATCCAGAGCCAGTTGCCCCAGATGGACACCCTTTTAAGGGCTCAGAGATTTTAAAGGCGGCCGGTTACGATCAAGAGATCCGTGACGCTATTATGGGACACGCTGATTATACAGGAGTGGCGCGAGAGACTTTGATGGCAAAAGCTCTGTTTGCTGTGGATGAACTAAGTGGACTAATCATTGCAGCAACTCTGGTGCGGCCAGATAAATCTCTAAATAGTTTGGAATTAAAGTCAGTTAAGAAAAAGCTAAAGGATAAAGCTTTTGCTAGAGGGTGCAACCGTGAAGATATTATCAATGGAGCAATTGAGCTCGAGATAGATCTCGATCAACATATTAGTAACGTGATTCTGGCTCAAAGAGAGGTAGCAGATCAGTTGGGCTTGGCCTGATTTTAGCAGCAGCTCTTATTTTTTAGAGATTACATTTACAAGTTTGGGAACGTTTTTTGGCTGTTGTCTAACAGTAATAAACCGATCTTCAAGAGTCACCGGATAGCTTGAATCCCGCATGGCTTCAACAACCTCTTCTTTTAGGGTGTCATCTACAATATCAATTGGTACCTCAATTGTAGATCGCTTTTTGCCATTAACCTGGATTACCACCAACACAGAGGACTGCTCCAAAAGACTTGGATCGTAGCTGGGCCACTCCTGGTGTGACAAAGATTCGGTGTGGCCGAGCTTCTCCCAGAGCTCTTCTGCAATATGGGGCGCAAAGGGCGCTAACATCAATACAAATGATTCAATCGATTGCTTTGAAACATTGTCATTTGAAAAAGTATTTAGACACTCCATTAGTGCCGAAATAGCGGTATTAAAGCGCATAGATTCTAGATCTTCGCTGACCCGCTTAATCGTACCGTGAAGAGATCTTTTAATCTGCTCTTTTTCGTTATCGGGAGAGACGAATTTGTTTGAGTCTTTTAGGTACTCACCGATGTAGTTCCAGGCTCTCTTTAAAAAGCGATAATTGCCGGTTATTGCCTGAGAGTCCCAGATGCGAGACTGATCAAGTGGTCCCATGAACATCAGATACATGCGCAAGGTGTCGGCCCCAAACTCACCTATTACATCATCCGGATTAATAACGTTCCTAAGTGATTTGGACATCTTTGCAACAATTCTCTCTAGTTCCTCACCAGAGATTTTGTGAACAGCTAACCCTTCTGCATCCACTATCACTTCATCAACAGCTACCAACGCTCCACGCGAATTCTTGTAGGCCTGTGACAGAATCATGCCCTGATTAAAGAGCTTCTTAAATGGTTCTGCTGTAGATACCTGACCGAGATCAAAGAGCACTTTGTGCCAAAAGCGGGCATACAAAAGGTGCAACACGGCATGCTCCGCACCTCCAACATAGAGATCAACACTCATCCACTTTTTTTCGAGCTTTGAACCCCACGGTGCCTCGGCGTTTTTTGGATCTATAAAACGGAGATAGTACCAACAAGAGCCAGCCCACTGTGGCATTGTGTTGGTCTCTCTACGGCCACGTAGCTTTCGCTTTTCATCAAAAACAATTAACCAGTCTTTGGCCTTGGCAAGCGGCGATTCTCCTCCATCAGATGGCTTGTAGTCCTCTACCTCAGGGAGAAGTAGGGGGAGATCTTTTTCTTCAACCGCGGTAATTCTGCCATCTTCCCAATGTATAATTGGAATCGGCTCTCCCCAGTACCGTTGACGTGAGAATAACCAGTCACGGAGCTTATAATTTACCACCTCACGACCAAGAGAGCGTTTTTCCAACCAGTTGACGATCTCTTTGCCAGCTTGAGTATTCTCCATACCTACCAGGTTAAGCTCCTTTGCAACCGAGGCTTCGCAGCTGAGCATTATTCCCGGATCGGTCCAGGCAATTTCACCTTCCTGAACAGCAACTAGCAAATTTTGATCTGCAGTTTCTGGTATTAACACCGGGCGGATATCGATCTGAAAGAGTCTAGCAAATTCAAAATCACGTTCATCATGAGCAGGCACACCCATAACAGCGCCTGTCCCATAGGACATAAGAACGTAATCGCCGACATAAACTGGAACCAGCTCCTGGGTAATTGGATTAATAACGTGGCCACCGGTATAAACACCGGTTTTTTTGCGATTATCAAGAGTGCGATCAAACTCACTCATCTTGTGAGCAGCATCACAATAGGCTTGCACCTTTTCTCGTTGTTCTGCGGTTGTTATCTCTGAGACCATCGGATGCTCGGGAGGAATAACAAAGAAAGTAACTCCAAAAAGGGTGTCTGGTCTGGTGGTGAATGCTACTAGCTCCTGATCAATCCCATTTACTTTAAAATGAATCTCGGCCCCAAACCTCTTACCGATCCAGTTTCGTTGTTGTTCCTTGATATTCTCTGGCCAGTCTACCTGTTCTAGCTCCTCTAATAGCCGGTCTGCATAGCTGGTAATCCGGAGCATCCACTGCTTCATAGGCTTTCGCACTACCTCGTGACCACCTCGCTCGGATAAGCCGTCGATTACCTCTTCGTTTGCCAACACTGTTCCGAGTGCCGGGCACCAGTTGACCATGGCCTCGGAGAGATAGGCCAATCTAAATTCAGCCTGGTAATCGCAAACTGCCTTCTCTCCCCGTTTAGTTACATCAGCTGGGATCGGTAGCTCTTCAATTGGTCTGGATTTTTGTAGCTCTTGATCAAACCAGGAGTTGTATAGTTTCAAAAATATCCACTGAGTCCACCGATAATAATCAGGTGTGCAGGTTGCAAGCTCGCGATCCCAATCATAGGAGAATCCGATCTCCTTCATCTGTTGGGTAAAATTCTTACAGTTCTCAGTTGTAATCTTTGCTGGATGCTCGCCCGTATTTACTGCGTGTTGTTCAGCAGGGAGACCAAATGCGTCGTATCCCATTGGGTGAAGCACGTCATACCCCTGCATCCGCTTGTAACGTGAAAATATATCAGTAGCGGTGTAACCAAGAGGGTGGCCGATATGGAGCCCAGAGCCTGAAGGGTAGGGGAACATATCTAGACAGTAAAACTTTTTCTCACCCGGTGACTCAGGAGTTTTAAAAGTTTTATTCTGATCCCAGAATTTTTGCCACTTCTTCTCAATCTTTTGGGGGTTATATTCGGTCACAGAGGCCCTTATGAAAAATCACTTACATTTACCATCTCTGTTAATGTATACTGAAAAATACAACAAAATCCAATGAGTATGGCAGCTCCACGGTACAATTAATTTATTTTGCGAGCTGGGCTAAAAAATAAGGGACAAGTGAAGAACCGATCTAGTAGAGCAGAATCATTTAATCAGGTGCCAGAGCTCTATCACCGGTATAGACCGGGCTATCCCCCTGAGATATTCTTGGAGCTCCAAAAACGGACCGGTCTAAAGGCTGGGAGCGAGATCCTTGAGATAGGAGCAGGATCGGGTCAGGCAACTGGCAACCTGTTAATCGCAGGGTATAAAGTTACAGCCCTGGAGCCCGCCGCTGGACTTAGAGCAATATTAGAAGACCAACTTAGGAGTGATCCCCAACTTAAAGTCCACCACTCTACCTTTGAAGAATTTTCTAGCACTACTCAGTTTGCAGCGGTTTTTGCTGCTCAAAGTTTTCATTGGCCTGACCCGGAAACAAAGTACCAGAAGGTGTGCGAACTGTTGAGAGATAAGGGTTGGTTGGTACTTGTCTGGAACCTACAATACCGTTTTGATGAACCGCTCCGAGGGGAGCTGGACCGAGCATACTCTAAATTTATGCCACCAAGACAGCAGCCCTTTAATACCAGGAATGACACTCCAGAGCAGGTGCTTAAAAATTTTCAAAGAGAAGTTGATAGCTCAGAGCTTTTCTTCTCTTCCACCACAGTATCACTCCCAAACTCCATGAAACTGACCACAGCAGGCTACTTAGGGTTTTTATCCACTCACTCTGATCACCGCGAGCTTTCAGAGGAGCAGAGAAATAACCTCTTAAAAGCAATAGAGGAAATACTCGATAAGCGGGATTCCGAGATAGAAATCTACTACCTAACAGGCATGATATTGGCCCAAAAGAGATAAATTTTGCAGTTACTTGCAGTTAAGTCAGATTTTAGTTAGATAATGTAGCCTGCTGGCATTGCCGCATCTGACGTGATAGCTGCTGGTAACAGGCCACACTTCGCCAACCTGTCCCCCATAGCTTTATGCGGAGGGGGAGGCTTCGTATGGCGCATTTATTTGGCGGTCTCAGCCGCTCTGCTTGCAGGCAGAGCCTGACCCTGAGCCTACCAAATAAATGCGGAGCCGTAGTTCAGTTGGTTAGAACGCTCGCCTGTCACGCGAGAGGTCGCGGGTTCGAGTCCCGTCGGCTCCGTTTTCCCCCCGAAATTTAGCTTCGCTAAAATTTCTGCCCCTAAGGGGCATGAGCCGACGGGACTCGAACCCCTTAGGCAACACTGCGAGTCCCACTTGTGCCGAAGGCACAACGTTTCGTCGGCTCCGCCATAATTTTTTAGGCTTGCTGTAGCAAGACCGAAAAATTATGGCGACCTACGTACTTGTCACCCATAGCTTTAGAGTCTGTCTCACAAATAATTACCTCTGTGTTACTCCGCGTTCCTCTGCGTTTAAATTCATTTGAAATGAACGCAGAGGCGCGCAGGGGTACGCAGAGGGTGTTTTTTACTGAATTCTTTCATTTATGGGACAGACTCTTTAGCGACGGGTAAGGCTCCCGCAGGGGCGAAGGAGGACCTTTCGCCACCAATAAAGATCAATTTTATTACCCTTCCCGTCATTAAAGTCGAAACGGTGAAGTATAATAAACCCCACGTTTGTCATACTCATCAACGACCTCTAGAACTTGTTTGGTGCATTCCAGTACGGTCTTCTTATCTCCCTCCTGGTAGTTTGCTATCTCTTCAATATATCGGATTGCCTCAAACTCATCATTTGCCACAACTCGAAAATCACTGATGTGGTCCGGCGAAAAAACTGTAAATGGGCCCATCCCGGCGCATCCACCCTTTATGGTGATGTCAAACAGGCGTGAGTCGGTGTTGATACAAGGATTCGACTGTCGAAGAAGAAACAATCCATCAGGATCGTTCCAGAGGTAGCACATATTGTTTATGCAGATCTCTCTGGCTTTCCTATTCTTTCTCTTTTTGTAGAAAATATACCCTTTGATGATGGTCTCTGCTCGAGTAGCCTCACTTACCGTGTGCAATCCTTTCAGTGATTTCGTGCAATTTAGGGCCTTTTTGAATTCTCCAGCCTCAATGTGTTCAAGCGCCTTCTGCGTGGTGTTCTCCACCTGTTCTAGTTGTTGTGCGATATCCATAATTTTATCTCCCGTTAGGTTGAAATATGTTACTCGTTCAACAGGTAAGAAAGTTTCCAAAATTTTTTTGCAGGGTATCAGCCGCACAGAACGACTCAATTCGAAAAACTTAGTAATTTCAAGCTATTATCATCTGTTTATAAGTGGTTAGTAGATACAGCTATTACACCAACTGCGGGCTAGAGTAGCCCACCTACTGCAAAATTAAATGCAAGTTCTCTTCAATTCGTGCATCACGAGTAAAAAGTTTGTGAAGATGGGACTTGAATCCTGAATAAACACTTCCAGTAATGTCTGAACTCTTCTGAAATATATTTTCACCCAAACTTCACTACCTGTTTCCTTCGTGTTATCTTTCCAGCCAATCTACGCTTGTGACTTCAGGCTGTGGCTCGGAGAGCTTGAGGTCAGAGGTAGTAGGTAAGGTTTTCTAGCGCGGAGGTACAAGATGTTGTACTTGGATATCGCTTTGACTCTGGTGGCGGCGTTTGTCAGTGGTTGGATCGGATTTCGTCTGCTTCGAAGCGAGTGGATCAAGGAGGACTCGGCCAGGATTCGTCAGTACAGATATGCAGCGGGGATGATGCACCTTCTTGGAGTTTTTCTTGTTGTCGGAGTCCTCTTCATTTTCGGCGAAGAGAACAGGGAAGTTGCCTGGTTGCCGTTTTTGGCGCTTGGCAGCATCGTTTTGTTCGGCGGTGTTCCATTTGGTATTACCTGGTGGAGCTTTCATCTTGAACGGAGTACGGGCAAAGGATGACACAGCAAGGTAAGAGGTTTGATCAAGGCAACAAAAAATGCCTTGAGTTCATCAGGTTTTTCTAGCTACCTCTTACCTTATCCCTCGGAGTGAAAGCTTAAAGACCAGAGAATAAAGATCACGGAGGTGGTTCGACAGAGCTCACCCCGAGGTGAGGAAGTGGCCGCCCATTAGTACCAGCGGTCCCGCACGGTGATTTATTGTCAACTCGCTGACGATTACGCAGAAGTTGGACGGTAAAACGAAAACCGTCGACGACTAGCGGTTTACGTAATTACCGTAATCGTGGTCCGTCATCGTCAGCGATACGAACCTGGAGAGTCTGCAGCGAGTATTTAATTGCTAAAAAAGCTTGACTCTTATCACAGCTGCTCTGTGACTCATTTCAATATCTACATATCGCCCAAGAATCACAAAAGTTTCTTGCCCGGCTCAATTTTGGTGGTAACATCCTTAAAGATTGGTATCAAAAGTGAGAACCACCACGTGTCAAAGCCTGCTCTAATCATCCCGTCTCTGTTTGTCAGTATCGCCCTGGTGCTTGCTGCGTATATAGTTGCCAGTGAGGTACGCAAGATAAAAGAGGCTGATCAGGTGATAAAGGTTGTGGGATCAGCTAAGCAAGAGCTCATCTCTGATTTTGGTATTCTTCAGGCGACCCTCTCTGGTAGTGGGCAATCGACCTCTACTGCTCTTCAATCTCTTAAAAATCAGAAAGAGCCCCTCCTTGAGTTTCTCTCTCAGAAAGGGTTTCCGGAGTCCAAGGTGTCGTTTGAGCCACCTTTTGAAAATCACCTCTTTGAGTATGATCAGAATGGACGCTATACCGGAGAAGTTATCCGTTATAGCTACAGTCAGAGGTTTACCGTTGAAAGTACTAAAGTTAGTACAATTCAGGAGCTCTCTCTTGAGTTAATTGGCCTAGTAGAGCAGGGGGTCTCGGTTAAAGTGCAGCCTCCCCAGTATTTTTACCAGGATCTCGCGGAAGTAAAAATTGCTGTCCAGTCGCTTGCAGCAGCTGATGCTAAAGCTCGAGCTGTTAAGATCGCAAAGGCCACCGACACGAAGCTAGGGCCTATTCGTGGAGCTCGGATGGGTGTACTTCAGATTACTCCTAAGAACTCTAATACTGTCTCTGACTACGGGATCAATGA
>Ga0208075_1000888_pt1 | contig 11342 bp, 9 predicted proteins | sample HotLakmasection5_FD_184728 | JGI IMG/M metagenome (GOLD analysis project Ga0208075, IMG submission 184728) | Hypersaline microbial mat communities from Hot Lake, Washington, USA - Section #5 (SPAdes) | ecosystem: Environmental > Aquatic > Non-marine Saline and Alkaline > Hypersaline > Microbial... | reverse complement strand
TGGAAAAACTGAAACAATCCTAGCATCATTAATCAATAAAACGACCACATTAAAACCGGACTTTACCACTGGCATGCCAACTTCAGTTAATATAGAATCACTGGTTCGCGACAATATTCGTGAACTCACACCCTACCGAAGTGCCCGCGACGATTTTGACAGCGGTACTCTTCTTGATGCAAATGAGAACAGTTACGGATCTCCTGTCCGGAACCCATTAAACCTGCATCGATACCCTTCCCCAACTCAGGATGAGCTTCGTGATAAAATTGCAAAATACCGGGGAGTGGAGAGGGAGAATATTTTCCTGGGTGTGGGCAGTGATGAACCGATCGACCTGCTCATGAGAATTTTTTGTGAGCCCGGTCAAGATTCCGTTCTGATTACTCCGCCCACATATGGCATGTACAAAGTGGCTGCCAACATTAACAATGTGGAAGTTAAGAGTGTAGAACTGACTGAAAAATATCAGCTCAAACCGGATGAAGTTATTGATGCTGCAGACGTAAACACAAAACTGCTTTTTCTCTGCTCTCCCAATAACCCGACCGGCAATGACCTGAAGCGTACCGACCTTCTGAAACTGGTTGCCAGGTTTAAGGGAATAGTGGTTGTAGATGAAGCCTATATCGATTTCAGCCGGCAGGAATCGATGGCACAGATGGTGCAGCAATATCCAAACCTGGTTGTTCTGCAAACTTTTTCCAAAGCGTTTGGGATGGCTGGAATCCGGCTGGGAATTGCTATTGCCAATCCGGAAATCATAGACTATATGTTGCGGGTAAAGGCTCCGTACAATATCAATAAACTTACTGCAGATACTGCACTAAAGGTTTTTGAAAATCTGGATCTGGCCAAGTTCAATATCAAAGCGATTCAGGATGAACGGGAGTATGTTGCCGAACAATTGAGCCACAGTCATGCCGTCAAAAAAGTGCATCCATCCAACGCCAACTTTATTCTCTTTCAAATCGAGAATGCCAGGGAAGTGTATAATCAGCTTGCAGAGCGCGGAGTGATTGTCCGCTACCGGGGGAATGAACCGCTATGCGAAGATTGCTTGCGGGTCACCATCGGGATGCCGAATGAGAATGTGAAGTTTCTCAAGGTCCTGAAGGAGATCGTCGGATAAAATCCGCTTCAACCATTCAATCGACAGGATAAAACAACCATGAAAATTTATATTGAATCACCCGCACTGGCCGGCAATTCTGAAAACCTCCTTCAACCGGGGGTTATTTATGCCCTGGGCACGCTTACTGAACACGGGCATCAAATCATGTGGGATGACGGTTTAACCCAACCGCAATTAAACCTTCTTGCCAATGAAAAGCTGGAAACTTTCCAGGATCAATCGGAACGGGATGCCATAATTACCTGGAATGACAATTCACTCGTTTTCAAAACCATGGATCAGGTTTTGGAAGAAGCGGATGACTGGAATCAACTGGTTCGATTAATTCTTTTTTCAACCCGCAAAGCTGAGATCAAACGAAAAACCAAAGAGACGGATATTGAAGTTTCTGTTAATCTGGATGGCTCCGGACAAAGCGACATCCAAACCGGCCTTAATTTCTTTGATCACATGCTGGACCAAATTGCCCGCCACGGGCTGATTGATTTAAGAATTCGATGTAACGGTGACCTGGAAGTGGATGAACACCACACCATCGAGGATGTTGCGATTGCGCTGGGTCAGGCAATCCATCAAGCAGTTTCAGAAAATAAAGCAGGAATTCAGCGCTACGGTTTTGTTTTACCGATGGATGAAGCCCGGGCCACGGTCGCCATCGATCTTTCAGACCGGCCCTATCTGCGATGGGATGTTGAATTAAAGCGGGAGTACGTAGGCGATTTCCCTACTGAAATGTTAGAACACTTTTATTACACACTGGCCATGAACGTAAAGGCAACCCTGCATGTTAGCGCTATCGGAAAAAATGATCACCACATCATTGAAGCTACTTTTAAAGGATTTGCCAAGGCATTACGTTTTGCCATCTCCCGAAGTGAGCGAACAAAGGGAATTCTCCCTTCTACAAAAGGCACTATTTAGATAAACAGTTTAGAAGTATTTGAACATTGATAGGAATTATTAAATACCAGGCAGGAAATCTGGCATCCGTAGCTAATGCACTTGAACGGCTGAATGCAGACTATTTTATATCCGATGATCCAAAAGAGCTCAACCGTGCCGATGGCATTATATTTCCCGGTGTGGGTCATGCAGGAGCCGCCATGGATGATCTGCGCTCCAAAGATCTCGATGTTTGGCTGAAAAATACCAAAAAACCGGTACTTGGAATCTGTCTCGGCATGCAGCTTCTCTACAAATCTTCAGAGGAGGGAAACAGCGACACGCTTGGAATCATACCCGGAAAACTCAAAAAGTTCGACGCTTCGAAAGCCAAAGTTCCACACATGGGCTGGAATCGTTTTGAGCCAAAAGCAGATCATCCGCTCATTCATGGGATAGACAACAAGCAATTCCTATACTATGTGCATGGGTATTACGCTCCCGCAAATGATTATTCCCTGGCTACTTGCAAATATATAAACGATTTCACTGCCGTTGTGGCAAAAAATAATTTTATGGGGGTTCAGTTTCATCCTGAAAAATCAGGAACTGTAGGATCACTGTTGCTTCAAAACTTTCTGGACATTGTGAAAGAGGCAGCCGGGAAAAAATCAGCATAATTCCGTAAATCAACAGCCCGACCTTCCATCTTAATTGTTATCTTTTGAGCAAATTTCCAGATCATTCAATCTCAATTCGCTTATGAATATCATTCCTGCAATCGACCTTCTTGACGGACAGGTTGTACGATTGCAAAAAGGTGATTACAAGAAAATAACAGTTTACAACCACAATCCGGTTGAAGAAGCATCCAAGTTTAAAGCTGCCGGTTTTGATCATATCCATGTTGTGGATTTGAATGGTGCCAAAAGCGGATCATTTGAGAATTTGCCGATCATCAAGACGATTATCAAAGACCTGGAGCTCTCGGTTCAAACCGGAGGCGGGGTTCGTTCAACTCATGACATCGAACAGCTTCTGAATGCCGGCCTCAGCGGGATTATCTGCTCCTCCATGGCTGTGAAAAAGCCGAATAAATTTTTAAAGGCAATTGAATCAAATCCGGATGAAATCATTCTTGGGCTGGATTTAAAGGATGGCAAGATGGCCTATGGTGGCTGGCTCGAAACATCTGACCGGCCGATCGAGGAGTTTCTCAATCCTATGATTGAGGCCGGACTCCAAATTGTTTTAAGCACAGATATTGCACGTGACGGTATGCTCAGTGGCCCAAATGTGGATATGTATAAAGATCTTCAAAAACGATTTCCTGATTTAAACTGGATTGCTTCGGGAGGAGTTTCCAATCTGCAGGATTTAATCGAACTGGAAAATATAGGGATATATGGAGTCGTTGTTGGCAAGGCATATTATGAAGGCCACATCACCCTGAATGATCTCAAACAGCTTCATTCAGCAAATTGACAACATATTCCCGTTCATTTTCACTATTTTCCACTGCTGATTAATCGCTTGCAACCGATATGCTTACAAAACGAATCATCCCCTGTTTAGATATTAAAGACGGCCGAACCGTTAAGGGGGTGAACTTTGTCGGGCTCAGGGATGCCGGCGATCCGGTTGAACTGGCGCAGAGATATACGGAAGAGGGAGCAGATGAACTCGTCTTTCTGGATATCACCGCGACCAAAGAAAAGAGACGTACGCTTGTCCACCTGGTTAAAGAGATTGCAGCACATATCAACATTCCATTCACAGTGGGTGGCGGTATTAAAACAGTTGACGAGATAGAAGAAATTTTAAAGGCCGGTGCAGACAAAGTCTCTCTGAACAGTGCAATTGTTCGAGATCCCGATTTGATTACCCGCGCATCCGACGCATTTGGATCACAGGCAGTTGTTGCAGCCGTAGATGCCAAACGTGTCGGCGATCACTGGGAAGTATTTGTAAAAGGCGGATCTGAACCAACCGGTCTGGATGCCGTGGAGTGGATTCAAAAAACAGAAGAACTGGGCGCCGGCGAAATACTGCTGACCAGCATGGATCGCGATGGTACCAAATCCGGTTTTGACAACGAATTACTTAAGATTGTAAACAATAAAGTAACCATTCCGGTAATTGCAAGCGGCGGTGCCGGCACCATACAGCACTGCATTGACGCAGTTACGATCGGAAATGCCGATGCCGTTCTGGCTGCAAGTATTTTTCACTTTCGGGAAATCGAAATATCGAAACTAAAAAAAGAGATGGCGAAAAGCGGAATTGAAGTAAGACTATTGACGACGTAAACAATTATCTAACTAACTATTATGGGAAAACAAGAAGTGGAATTTCTATACGACCTGGAAAGAGTATTAATTGAACGCAAAAAAGATTTGCCAAAAGGCTCCTACTCTTCAAGACTCTTCAAAAAAGGGATTGATAAAATAGCTCAAAAACTTGGAGAGGAAGCAGTTGAAACAATCATTGCCTCCAAAAACAAAAAAGACTCCGAGGTAATCTATGAATCTGCAGACCTGATCTACCACCTGATGGTTCTTCTGGTAGAGAGAAATATCCCGCTCGATACGGTTCTTCAGGAACTGATTGTGAGAAGTAAAAAGTAGTCCTGAGATTTGAGTCTTGAGATGTGAGAGAATTTCTCACGACTCAAGACTCATGACTCATATCTAATTAATTAGCAGGATAGACGTAATTCGCCTCAAAACTGAGCGGAATTCCAATCCACCAGTAGAGCAGCAGGAATATGGTCCACGCGATCAGGAAGATGATCGAATACGGAAGCATCATAGAGATCAACGTTCCAATTCCTGTCTTCTTCACATAGCGCTGACAGAACACAACCACAAGCGGGAAGTAAGGCAGCAGCGGTGTGATGATGTTTGATACTGAGTCACCCACACGATAGGCTGCCTGGGTCAAGTCAGGAGAGATTCCCAATTGCATCAGCATTGGCACAAATATCGGAGCGATCAGTGCCCACTTCGCTGAAGCAGATCCCACCAGAATATTTACGAAAGAACTCAGAAACACAATTCCCACAATGGTAACCTGTCCCGGCAGTGCCAGTGACTGAAGGAAATTGGCTCCTTTCAAGGCAATCAGCAGACCAATATTTGATTTGGCAAAAGCGTCAATAAAGAGCGCACAGAAAAAAGCCATCACAACATAGTAGCCCATGCTCTCCATCGACTTGGTCATATTGTCGATCATATCCTTTGAGGTCTTATACTTTCCGGAAGCATAACCATAAACCACACCCGGTATCAGCAGCAAAATAAAAATGAGCGGTACAATTGCCTGCATCAACGGAGCCTCAAATGAGAAAAGTGAACTTACTTCCGGATTATCCCAATTTGGATCGCGCAGTGCAGAACCTTCCGGCCATGCCCAGATAAACAGGCCGATCAGACCGAGAATCATCGCAGTAAAACCAAACCAAAATGCCCGGCTCTCTTTTGCTGTTACCTCTTCCATCTGAGGCATCTGATCCTCATCGCCGTCAACCTTAATACCTTCGAGGCGCGGCTCCACAATTTTATCGGTGATATACCAGCCAACCGATACAATCAGAATACTGGACAATGCCGTAAAGTAGAGATTATTCAGCGGATTCAGTGCCATTTCAGGATCCAGAATCCTGGCGGCTTCCAGCGTAAAACTCATCAAGAGCGGGTCGATGGCCGAGGGGATAAAGTTTGCGGAGAAACCACCGCTCACCCCGGCAAATGCCGCTGCAATACCTGCCAGTGGATGCCGGCCGGCCGCGTAAAAAATCACCCCTCCAAGTGGAATTACAAGTACATACCCGGCATCAGCCGCTGTGTGACTTACAATTGCAATTAAAATCAACATTGGGGTTAGGAGTGATTTGGGTGTAAATCCAAGAAGCTTCTTCAGACCTGCATCAATCCAGCCAGAGTGTTCAGCCACCCCCACACCCAGCATCGCCACCAGCACAATCCCAAGCGGCGCAAAGAGTACGAAGGTTTCGATCATGTTGGCAAGAAAATCCGCCAGGTTCTCACCGGTTAGCATATTCTGGACATTCAGCGCCTCACCTGTTCTCGGGTGAACTTCCCCAAAATCGATAGGAGACAGAAGTGCTGAAAATACCCAAACGATCACCAATAAGAGAAAGAAAAGCATTGCAGGATCAGGTAATTTATTCCCTGCTTTTTCAATAAAATTCAGAAACCTGTCAAATAATGTGCCCCTGCCTTCCGACTCGGGGACTTCATCCTCGTTTTTATTCTTTTCGTCAGCCACGTTAACTTATTTTCGTTAATGTTTGAACCATCAGTTGATGAAAATACGAGATTCGAACCTCTATGCAAGTGGAAATGAATAAACTAAACCATATTTAAAAAAAATAGATTACATGGGTTATCCGTCTGTAACACAACCTTTGCTTGCTGTAGATACCAGTTTGGCATACTTATAAAGTGTTCCACTTTTTACCTTCAGTTTTGGGGCCTTCCACATGTTACGCCTTTCCTTAAGTTCATCATCTGTCAGTTCAACCTGAAGGGTTCGATTATCTGCATCAATATTGATAATATCGCCGGACCTAACCAATCCAATCGCACCGCCCAGTTGCGCTTCGGGTGTCACATGGCCGATCACAAAACCGTGAGTGCCACCCGAGAACCGGCCGTCGGTAATTAACGCCACTTCTTTACCCAGCCCCGCTCCCATGATAGCCGCAGTAATTGAAAGCATCTCACGCATTCCCGGACCACCTTTAGGTCCTTCATACCGAATCACCACTACATCTCCTTTTTTCACCGCACCACTTCGAATCCCCTCAAGGGCCTCCTCTTCCGATTCAAAAACCATAGCCGGACCCGAAAATCGGGTTCCCTCCTTGCCAGTGATTTTTGCCACACTTCCCCCCGGTGAGAGATTACCGTATAAAATTTGAAGGTGACCCGTTTTCTTTACCGGGTTGCTTACCGGGTGAATGACATTCTGCTCCTCAAACAGCGCCGGCACTTCGGCTACATTCTCGGCCAGGGTTTTGCCAGTTACTGTGAGGCAGTCGCCTTTCAAGAGCCCCTCTTCAAGCAGCAGTTTCTGCACGGCAGGTACACCGCCTACATTATATAGATCTTCCATCACATACTTACCGCTGGGTTTTAAATCGGCGAGGAACGGTGTTCGATCACTTACGGCTTGAAAATCGTCAATGGTAAATTCCACTTCGGCAGCATGGGCAATGGCAAGCATATGCATTACGGCATTTGTTGAACCGCCAAGAGCTATAATCATGGCCACAGCATTTTCCATAGAATCCTTTGTGATGACATCTTTTGGCTTAATATCCTTTTCCAGAAGAAGCCGAATCGCAGCTCCCGCTTTTTCACACTCTTCTATTTTTTGATTGTGCGTAGCGGGTATCGAAGAGCTAAAGGGCAAACTCATTCCAAGTGTTTCTATGGCGGATGCCATGGTGTTGGCCGTATACATTCCTCCGCAGGCTCCGGCTCCGGGACAGGCGTGTTTGAGTACACTGTTCATCTGTTCTTCGTTAATCTCTTCCGATAAAAATTTTCCGTACGATTCAAATGCCGACACTATATCCAGCTTCTCCCCATTCAGATTGCCGGGTCTGATGGTTCCGCCATACACCATAATCGAAGGCCGGTTCACTCTTGCCATCGCCATCACGGCACCTGGCATATTTTTATCACAACCCACTACCGAAATATTGGCATCATACCACTGAGCATTCATCACCGTTTCAATCGAGTCGGCAATAATATCGCGGGAAGGGAGGGAGAATTTCATCCCCTGCGTCCCCATCGAAATACCGTCGCTCACACCGATGGAATGAAACACAAAACCGACCATTTCATTTGACCAAACTCCCTTCTTTACAACGTCAGCCAAACCGTTGAGATGCATGTTGCACGGATTGCCGTCCCAGCCGGTACTTGCAATCCCAACCTGAGCCTTTTTCATGTCATCCTCGCTCAAACCGGTGGCATAAAGCATTGCCTTGGATCCGACCTGCGACTGAATTTCGGTTAATCTTGAGCTGAATTTGTTGATTTTATGAGCCATTTAGGTAAAACTTTTTTAACTGTTAAAAGACAATAACTTACATGTCTATTTTTAGATTCATGGAAGCGCTTTTTAAAAATCTATTATTTCATCTACATGATATTCAAAGATTTATTTAAAAAAAATCTTGACTTATGTGAGCTGGTTGTATAGGTTTTTTGGAGCGATAAACAATCACAAACAAATTCGATTGAATTCACAACAATCACATAGCGTTTCTGCTGCTCTTCTTCGGGAAGATGCCATGGGCGTGATTGCTGTCTTCAATTCACTTTTTGTTCTCTTAACTACTCTACCTGTTATCGCTTTAAGTACTTTAATCATTTCTATAAGTACTATTGATATTATTATCAGCCTGCTGCTGATTATTCTATCTATTCTAATTTCTGGCATTCTAATTCTAAACCTAATTATTAGATAACCCACCCAGCCAGAGGTTAGAAACCAAATCCAACACATCGCGATTTAATTTTTTCCTCTGGCGGGTAAAGTATACCCGTGAGTAAAAAATGACTTCAAACCACTCGACTTCTTCCGCAAATACGAAAGCTCAACAGCCATCTCTTATAACAGTTGGGAAGCCACAAAGCCAACCCCACAATGGCGCTGAAATTCTTATAAAAACCCTTACTGACCTTGGGGTCGATACTCTTTTCGGATATCCCGGCGGTGCTGTTCTTCCGGTTTACGACACCCTATTTGACAATCATGACCTGAATCACGTTATGATTCGTCATGAACAAGCAGGCACCCATGCCGCCGACGGCTATGCCCGGGCTACCGGTAAACCCGGTGTGGTACTGGCAACATCGGGTCCGGGTGGTACAAATACCGTAACCGGAATCGCCACCGCAATGATGGATTCAATTCCACTCGTAGTATTTACCGGCCAGGTACCCACCGGTGTGATTGGCAACGATGCTTTTCAGGAGGCTGACATTGTGGGTATTACGCGTCCCATCACCAAACAGAACTACCTGGTCAGGGATGTCGATGAGCTGGAGCACGTCATCCGCGAAGCGTTTCATATTGCAACAAACGGACGTCCGGGTCCTGTACTGATCGACCTGCCAAAAGATATGCTGAATACCAAGGGACGGTTTTCCGGAATGAAGAAGGTGGATATTCCCAGCTTCAAACCCCATACAGCCGGACATCAGCCTCAAATTGCCAAAGCTGCCGAGATGCTCACTCATGCCAAAAAACCGCTAATCTATGCAGGTGGGGGCGCAATTCTGGGCGAGGCATGGGAAGAACTGACAAGATTTGCAGAACGAATGAATATACCTGTAACGACCACACTGATGGGCCTGGGAGCATTCCCGGAAAGCAAGCCTCAGTCACTCGGCATGCTTGGGATGCACGGCACCTGGACTGCCAACATGGCCATCACAGAGTGTGACGTACTGCTTGCAGTTGGAGCGCGTTTTGACGACCGCGTCACCGGCCGCCTCGACGGATTTTCCCAAAAATCCCGGAAGATACACATCGACATCGATCCCTCGAGTATCGGCAAAAACGTTGCCGTTGAATTGCCGATTGTTGGTGATGTAAAACGTGTAATTCCGGCTATCGATAAACTCGCGAGCCCGCCCGATACCTCGGAGTGGTGGGATACCATCCATACCTGGCAAAGGGAGCACCCGCTCAACGTTCCCAAAGCTGACGACCGCATCTATCCGCAACATATGGTGAAAATGATCTCGGAAGTAACCGGGGGCAATGCCATTGTGGTAACCGATGTGGGACAGCACCAGATGTGGGCGGCCCAGCACTACCGATTCAACCACCCTCGATCGTGGATCTCATCGGGCGGGCTCGGTACGATGGGTTTCGGTTTTCCGGCAGCACTGGGTGCAGCCCTGGCCTGTCCCGATCGTGAAGTGGTCTGTATTACAGGAGATGGTGGATTCCAGATGCTCTCTTGTGAACTGGCCACAGCCGTTGAATACAACATCCCCGTTAAGATCGCCCTGATGAATAACAACTGCCTTGGTATGGTGCGCCAGTGGCAACAGCTGTTCTACGAAAATCGAACCAGTTACTCTGTTTTCGGGTCCAACAATCCCGATTTCGTTAAAATGGCCGAGTGTTATGGCGCCGTTGGCATGAGAGCAACAACCCCTGCCGAGATGAAGCAGGTGCTATCGGAAGCGATGAAGATCAAAAACAAGCCGGTTCTTATGGACCTGCGCGTGGTTGAAACCGAAAACTGCTACCCTATGGTTCCGGCCGGTGCCGCACTCGATGAAATGGTAGAATCAGATGAGGAGTGCAGCAAATGAGCAATCATTCCGTATCTAATGACTCCCGACACACCCTAACGGTACTGGTAAAACACAACCTGAACACCCTTTCGAGAATTCTCGGAATTTTCAGCGGAAAAGGATTTGAGCTTGAAAGCGTCACCTTCGCCTCAGAAGCCGAACAGGGAATGGCTCGAATTACCATTACCACCTATGGTGATGAAACGACCGTCGAACAGATCACCAAGCACTTGCACAACGTAGTCGATGTACTGAAAGTGACCGACCTGACACACAAAAAGTGCATTGAACGAGAACTCGCCATCGTCAAGGTCTCTACGGCCAAAGCCGGCCGACCTGAGATTATGCTGATAGCACAAGCCTTTAAGGCCAAAGTGATCGACATCACCGATGATAAACTGGCCCTCGAAGTAACCGGAAATACCGACAAGGTAGATGCTATGATTGCAGTGCTGAAACCCTACGGCATCGCAGAGATGTCACGAACCGGAAGTATTGCTCTGAAACGGGAGTTTCAGGGAGCGGTGAATATTAATTGACATAATGAATTCTCCCCTTGAGGGGAGTGCCCCGGCATCTGTCGGGGTGAGGGGTGTTCACGGAGCATTGATCTGAATCAGTTCTTAATTCAGAATTCATCGCCTGTGCTAACATCCACCCAATGCGATAGCTAAATGCTCTCGCATATCCCCCCTTCTAAGGGGGACATTTAGTCACCAATTTTTAAATAACAACACAACAATCAATACCCAATGAAAGCAAAAACATATTACAACGGAGATGCAAATCCCGAACTCCTGAACGGGAAAACAGTAGCCGTTATCGGTTATGGAAGCCAGGGGCATGCACACGCTCTAAACCTGAAAGAGAGCGGCGTCAATGTCGTTGTCGGACTCAGAAAGGAGAGTTCCTCCTGGGGTGATGCCGAAGCTGAAGGGCTCACCGTGATGGAAACAGCCGAAGCAGCCAAA
>Ga0208075_1000882_pt1 | contig 11394 bp, 7 predicted proteins | sample HotLakmasection5_FD_184728 | JGI IMG/M metagenome (GOLD analysis project Ga0208075, IMG submission 184728) | Hypersaline microbial mat communities from Hot Lake, Washington, USA - Section #5 (SPAdes) | ecosystem: Environmental > Aquatic > Non-marine Saline and Alkaline > Hypersaline > Microbial... | reverse complement strand
CCCTATTATAAGAAAATATACAAAGGTGCATAAAAATGGCTTTAAGAAACTTGGTAATTTAACCAGGAACGGAGTCTTCTAACACGAGACCGAAGAAATCCGACTCTTGCCCGACCAGAGTACCGTCCCTTGTTTTGATGTCTTATTCTGTATACTCCCGGTATCTCAATTGGTGTTCCTTCCGTTCTTAGCAACCAGCGAAAAGCTGAGTCCTCATAAGCCTTGCGCCAACTTGAGGCAGGCTCCTGATAGTATCCAAGAGCATTGCAATACCCACAGGCACGTGCTACGTCACCGTGAACTATCTGTAAAGGTCCTGTTGCACGATCTCTTGCGAAAGGCTGGAATCGATCTTGATTAATATCAACAATTCCCGGCTCGTTATCTTGCTGATTTAGCATCGGGTCACCATCTGATAATAACTCCGTGCAGTATTCTGTCTTGGGATAGACTAAGAAATCACGCCGGCCAGCAAGAGCCTCTGCAAGCGAATCAAGACAGCTATTGCGAAAGAGCACGTCGCAATCGGTAAACCAGATCCAATCAGCTTCTGAATTTAAAGCGGCATAGTTCCTACCAATTGCACGCCTAAAGAGCGATTGGCGAGGAAGCGATACCCAGTTCCAGGTAACACCAGCTACCGAGATGTCGCCAAAATAATTAAGTACGGTTTTAGTAGCTTGATCCTCCTCAGAGTAAAAAACGGTCATGGTTAAACCTGCTTTTTTCGGGGGGTACTTAACGATTGAACTTAACTGTAGCGAAAGTAAGTGAGCATACTTCCAGCAATGAGAAACAATCTCGATATTTAAGTAGCCTGTTTTGGCCGCAACACTCTGGTGGCTGGGGAGATCGGGCTCAAACCACCGGGCAGGAACACCAAGGTGGCTAATTACTCTATAAAATACCCCACGCAAGAGATCGATAGACCCCTCTTGTAATCTAGATTTTGGCAAGTGCGCGGGTTTAGAGCTCATACGATTAGACTACACTAAGTGTTGATTCAGAATAACACAAGCGATACTCCGATCAGGCCTTTAGCTCTTTGCTGTGGCGAACTATCTCACCGCTAAAGAGAAAAATCACTTCCTCTGCAATGTTAGTGGCGTGATCAGCCGCTCTCTCAAGTGAACGGGCAATGAACATCAATTCAATTGCCACCGTAATATTTTTAGAGTTCTCCGCGATGTAGGCACTTAGTTCCCGGTAAAGTTGCCCATCCAGTTGATCTACCTGTTTGTCCCGCTTACATATAGCGAGCGCCTTTTCCTGATCTCCTTGCAAAAAACAGTCAATAGCGTCCTGCAACATCTCGATAGCCATATCAGCCATTCTTGGGATATCAACATACTCCTTTAACGGTGGAATTTCTGCCAGGGTGATAGCTCGCCGCGCAATATTAGTGGCTTCATCACCGACTCTCTCAAGATCGTGACTTGCCTTCATTCCAACTACCACTAACCGGAGATCGCTGGCGACTGGTCCTCTAAGGGTCATGTATCTGACTGCTTCTGCGTCGAGTTCAGTTTCCATACGGTTCAGATCTCGATCCATCTTGCAGACTTTCTGTGCGAGCTCCACATCTCGCTCGAGTAATGATTGTATCGACAATCTTAATTGTTCAATTGCTTGACGGCCCATCCCCACTAATTGGGCTTTTAAGGTATCAAGTTCTTGGTCAAAAAATCTCTTACTCATCGTTAATTACCCAAAACGACCAGATACATAGTCTTCAGTTTGCTTATTCTCGGGGTTCATAAAGATCTTTTCAGTATCTGAGTACTCAATTAGCTTCCCAAGGTAAAAGAACGCTGTATAATCTGACAACCGAGCTGCCTGCTGCATATTATGCGTGACTATAATGATAGTGTACTCACTCTTTAGTTCATGAACCAGCTCTTCAATTTTGCCAGTTGCAACCGGATCTAGAGCTGAGCACGGCTCATCCATTAGGATAATCTCAGGCCTATTGGCAATCGCTCTTGCAATACAGAGTCGTTGCATCTGACCACCAGAGAGGCTAAAGGCGCTTTCATGCAAACGATCCTTTACTTCATCCCAAAGTGCTGCGGCTTTAAGGCTACGCTCAACGGTCTCATCCAATTCAGACTTTTTGGCTCTACCTGCCATACGCAAGCTAAAAATCACGTTCTCATAAATTGACTTTGGAAATGGATTTGATTTCTGAAAGACCATTCCAATACGCTTTCTAAGAGAGATTACCTCTAAAAGAGGATCGTAAACACTCTGACCGTTTACAACGATATCCCCACTGTGTCGCACCCCATCTATCAGATCATTCATTCTGTTGAAATTACGTAACAAAGTAGATTTGCCACATCCAGAAGGACCGATAAAAGCAGTAATCTGTCTCTCCGCTATTTTCATATTCAGATCAAACAACACCTGGGTATCGCCATAATAAAAGCTATAATTCTGAACCTGAATATAATCGCTGTTTGTAGAGAGCTCAGGGTGCTGTCCGTCATGGTCTCGAACTACCTGAATAGATGGCTTTGAATTTTGCTTGCCGTTTTGCAAATTGTTGTCATCAATATTTTCCATGCCGCTCTCCATCTCTACTGCCGCTCTCATAATATCTTGCTTCCTAAACAATCCATTCCTAGAAACTAAGTTTACCAATACCTTAAAATGCAGAGGCCTGATTTTTCTTTCTAATATGATTTCGCAACAAGATAGCACTTAAATTTAAGACAATAATGAGAGCTATCAAGACTAAAGTAGTAGCAAACACCATCGGAATAGCTGCCTCAGAATCTGGTGATTGAAACCCTACATCATAAATGTGAAAACCGAGGTGCATAAAGCTTCGCTCAAGATGAATAAATGGAAAATTACCGTCGATTGGCAAGTTAGGCGCAAGCGCTACAACTCCGACCAACATCAATGGAGCTACTTCACCTGCGCCTCTTGCCATAGCTAGAACAAGGCCAGTTAAGATTCCCGGTAGCGAAGCTGGAAGCACAAGGCTCTGTATTGTCTGCCACTTAGAGGCCCCACAAGCAAGTGCCCCCTCTCTAACTCCACGAGAGACGGCAGAGAGAGCTTCCTCTGTTGCTACTATAACAACAGGTACGTTTAACAAAGCAAGTGTTAGGCCCGCCCATAGAATTCCTCCAGCGCCAAATGTTGGAGAAGGTAACGCTTTGGAATAAAAAATCTGATCTATAGTACCCCCAAGCAGGTATACAAAGAACCCAAGACCAAAGACCCCGAAGACAATCGAGGGGACACCTGCAAGGTTGTTCACTGAGATCCGTACTGCTCTGACAAGGGGCCCCTGTTTGGCATACTCCCGCAAATATACGGCTGCGATCACACCAAAGGGCATTACCGCTATACTCATAATCAGAGTCATCACAAAAGTTCCAAAAATTGCCGGATAGATTCCTCCCTCAGTATTTGCTTCCCGGGGATAACCAAAGATAAAGTCCTTAAACTCACTTAGAAAAACCCCAACTTTTTGGAAAAAAGAAAGTTGGTTCGGCAGTGTAAATCGGTAAACATCCCCCAGCGAAATACTACCCTGCTCGCCAGAGGGCAGACGGTAATACAGTCTATTTAGACTTTGGAGTTCTCGGAGTTGATTCGCCTCGGTCTCTAAGATTTGGTACTGCTGCTCTAACTCCTTACGGTGGTTCTTTAGGTCTAAGACAGTCTCCTGCTCGTTATGACTTAAATTACCTTTCTGCTCAAAATAGCGGAGTGAGAGCTCAATATCACGCATCTTAAAATTAATTCTTCCAATCTGATGGCGATCAATATTGGCAATTTGCTCTCGACGGTCCTTTACCTCCACTACAAGCCGGCCTAAAGTACCCAAGAAATCTTGTGTTTTTGCTTGGATTGTTTGACCGGAGCCAAGTTGAAGCTTCTCCGGATAGACAAGCGCATCACCCCACTCTCCCCGTTCAATCAACATAATCTCTTTCGGTGTCTTCCTACTTACTACTTTGCTCGTGCGAAAGTGGGTGAAAGACTGGCCATAGACATCACGATTGCCCACAAAAAAACGTTCCTCTAGATAAGTTTGCGGTACTATTGAGTCATCTAAAACTCGCTCGGTACGGGTTCGAACTCCCTCTGCTACTCCAGCAATAGTTGCTTGACCCTTAATCGAGCTGCTCTGCTGATCTTCAAGCTCAACCTCAACAATTGTACTTGGCCAAAAGACCACTGTGCCGTTAAAGGCAATTAGACCAAAGAGAAAACAAACCATTAATAGACCAACGGTCAGACCCATCGCCGCAAACCAAACAAAGGGTTCCCCTTTTTCGCGATAAACTTGGTTCTTTTTGTTCTCTCTCTCTTTTACCTGGCTCATCTCTACTATTCTTTTTCTCGCTACTTTCCTTTCTTATTCAACAGCTTTGTATTTTTCTCGTAAGCGTTGCCTTAGAACCTCTGCCAGGGTATTTACCAGAAAAGTCATGACGAACAGTAGCATTGCACCAAGAAATAGCGAGCGATAAAGCGTTCCTCCGTGTGAGGCCTCCGGAAGCTCAACTGCAATGTTAGCTGAAAGGGTTCGCATCCCCTCAAAGATGTTAAGGGTCATCACCGGCGTATTGCCGGTAGCCATTAGTACAATCATCGTTTCGCCAACAGCGCGCCCAAATCCAATCATCAGAGCAGAGAAGATTCCTGCGGCAGCAGTAGGCACTACAATGTTCATAGTTGTTTGCCAACGGCTGGCACCCAGAGCTAGAGAGGCTGATTTAAAAGCTGTCGGTACATTTGACATCGAGTCTTCTGCTATCGTGAAGATTGTCGGAATTACAGCAAACCCCATCAAAAACCCAACTACCAGGGCATTTCGTTGCTCAAATGGAATACCTAAATCATTCGTAATCCACAAACGAAAGTCAGCTACCCTGGCACCACTAGATGGATCAACTGATACGAAGAAAATTGATTCTACAATTGGCCCCAACTTCCAACCAATCCAGCTCACCAGAAATAGTACCGGCGCATAATAAAGAAATTCATACCCCTGCTTTATGTAAACCTTGTATCTCTTTGGAAGCATAGAGACCAAATATCCCATAGCAAGTGCTGAGATCGGGATAGCAAAACAGATTAATAGGAATGAAGGGACCCTTTCGCTCAGAATTGGGGCGAGCCAGAGAGCTGCTAAAAATCCAAGCACCACTGTCGGGACCGACTCCATAATTTCCATGCAAGGCTTGATAGTTCTGCGAAACTTTGAAGGTAGAAACTGAGAGGTGAAAATTGCACAGAGTAACGCGATAGGAATAGCAAACATCATGGCGTAAATAGTGCCCTTAATAGTCCCCACTATCAGAGGCACCATTGAGACCTTGGGCTCAAAAGCATCACTGCCACCTGTAGATTGCCATATATACTCTGGAGACTCTCGCCCCTCATAGTGAATCGCTCCAAAATAGGAGCTCCAACTCGCCTCCGGGTGCCGATCCTTTAGATCATAGAGATGTAGGTTATTTCTAGAATCGAGCAATAAGATTTTATTATAGCGTCCTCCAAGTAGAGCAAGCTCCACTTTAAAGTCTGGCCGCTCCTCCCACCGAACCTGATTAGTAGTGGCAAACCGGAGCGAAACAAAATCTTCGCTACCAATCAGAAAACCCTTATTTCTTAAACTAGCCGAGAACAAGGTGGGTCCAGAGGGAAGTTTTGGAAACTCTTTAGTCAACCCAAGTACTCGCTGGTTAAGCTGTGAATCGTGATAAATGGAAAACATCCTGGAGGTTCCATCCGACGACGAAACAATTAGCGAAACCCCACCTAACAACACCTCTATAGAATCTATGGTCTTATCGCTAAGATCGCTAAAGGGGACCAGCACCTGACGGACCTCAAAGCCTTTGGTGTCTCGGGCCAGAACAAAAATCTCTCCCTTGGTGGTAGGGACAAATATAAAGTCCCCATCTCCACTAACTAGTACGGTCTTGGGTTCACCGATAATCAGGTCACTTAGATCGTAACGAGCATCAATTTCTAATTTTCCAGGTCCAAGCAGGGTCTGCTTTTGCTTTAAGACAAGTGCATGTAGTTGGGTTTCTCCATCGTAATTCTGAATAGCAGCGGCTAATTTGATCTTATCAGCGTCTGCATAATCAAAGGCTTCAAAAGCAACGCCCTCCGTTCCAATTGGTAACAGGGGCGAGTTGCTAAGCTCTGGCACTATTACCCGTTGAAGCTCGCTCGATCTACCTGGAGGATAGGTTGGCTGATAGCTAATTTTGACTACTGAGAATCTTCCATCATCAGTTCCAAGATAAACCTCACCTGCAAGTTGATTGTACCTGACGTAGGAGAATTTTAGATCTTGCTCAGAAAAGTCAGGGCTAAGTACAAATGTTCCCCGCTCAGAGTTTTCTGTTAGATCAATAAATTTAATAGTTCCATCGGCAGTTATCACCATTGGCAGCTCTGACCAATCGTCTATGCCCACTCCCACTATATTTTTTTCATTTAGCTCTATTGTTTGATCGTAACTTACACTTGGTGAGTAGAAGAGCGGGATGATTTGACTTAAAATGAAGAGAAAGATCCCCGCAATCGAGGCTATTACCATGACCCCTCCGACCTTTATGAAATAGTTCATAAAGTTGTCAAAGATAAGTGTTGGTCTGGCTACTCTAAAGCGCTTAGCTATCTGACCACCCGGCACCTTGTTAGAGTCGTGGTTCATGCAATTTTAATAGTACATTGAGTCTCTGGGTGATTAATCATTAGGGGCAGGAACAAATATCCCCGGCGTTATTTTCCAACTTCTCGCACCCTTTCATACCTTCTGTAGATTGGAGATGCAAGAGAAGTGATAACGCCGGGGATATATTACAACTACTGCAGGCTAGCTACCACTTCGTTGGCGACCGATGCGGACAGAGTAAAGTAACCATCACGGTCAACTATCTCTTGCCCCTGCTTAGAAAGCGCATACCTTAGAAACTCATACGTGAGAGTATCTAGTTTTTCATTCGGCGCTTTATTAACATAGAGAAACAGGAAGCGAGATATTGGATAATCTCCATTGACCACAGTCTCTGGGCTAGGAGCGTAAAACTCTCCGCCCTCTTCTGCCGCTACTTTTAGTACCTTTACGCCAGAAGTTCTGTATCCATAACCTGAGTATCCAATTCCAAAGCGATTTGAACCTACACTCTGCACAACTGCTGAAGAGCCAGGTTGCTCAGCAACGGCAGATCGAAAGTCTCCTCCTCCTAGAGCCGTGTCACGAAAAAACCCATATGTACCGGATGCACTGTTTCGGCCGTAAACTGAGATAGGACGGTTTCGCCAATCACTATCCTTTACTCCAGCTTCACCCCAGGTATTGATAGTGCTGCCTCCGAGCCGATTGGTACTCGAGAAAATACCATCAATCTGTTTCATGGTTAGACCTTCAATCGGATTTTCACGGTGGGCGAAGATAGCCAACCCGTCTATTGCTACTCTAACTTCCGTTGGAGCATAGCCGTGTCGATTCTCAAATGCCTGAATCTCTGATTGACGCATTGGACGACTCATCGGTCCAATCTGAGCGGTTGACTCGACTAGCGCTGGTGGAGCTGTAGAGGAACCTGCCCCCTGAATTTGAATATTTACATTTGGATAGATCTCACGAAAACCCTCAGCCCAGAGCTGAAGGAGATTGTTTAATGTGTCAGAACCAATTGAACCTAGATTTCCAGAAACTCCTGAGACCCGTTCATAGTCTGGGAGATTTGGATCAACCTGTGAGCTTGATTTCTCAACAAGTGCGAGATCGGCTCTGGCCCTCTCGTCAGCATTTGCAGTTGGTACAGATACAATACCGGCTGCAAACAGCAACGATGTACCAAAAGACATAAGTATCTTCGATTTTGTTTTCATATACTCTCTCCTGATGGTGAGTAAATTATAAAATGAACAAGACAGTTAGACAGACTGCAATCCCAGATACCGCCAGGGAACAAATAGAGCCTTCGGTGGCTACAAGACCATTTGCCCAAGTCCAAAGTCAATTACTAATTTGTTAGGAAATTATTAGCGAGCATATCAATCCGCTGAAAATCTTACGATCCTCTCATAATTTACCCACAAGAATCTCACCGTTTCCTAACAATTTAATAATTGTATGTTTTACGGAGTGGTTGCTAATGTGCTGACATTCAGCTTTATCCAGACCCTTAAAATTGGTGCTAGAGAAAGCTTGGTTTGTTAAGAACTGATTTTGAATTAAAAATCAGCTAAAGGAGATAAACAGATGAAAAAAATTATGCTCTTGGCGACAGTTGGAATTTTTATGATTCCTACCACTGTCCTATCACAAAGCGCTGCGAGCTCAGCAGGGATTGGACTGGCAATTCCTTCTGATGCCAATGTCTACTGGAAAGGTGGTACCCGACTTGAGTTTGGTGATTCTGGATTCACTGCCAAAATTAATACTCAGATCCAACCACGGTACGAGTTCACCGATAACGACTCTGGTGATAATACTTCGAGCTTTAGAATGCGCCGTGCAAGAGTTCAGATAGAGGGCACGGCACTTGACAAAGAGTTCTCGTACAGGATTCAACAGGATTTCGTTGGGACAAGCTCAGGTGGAACTCGCGCCCCAGATCTGCGAGACGCTTATATTCAGTGGAATGCCTCTGAAGCATTCTCGGTTCGAATGGGTCAGTTCAAAACCGCCGCTGGTCGACAAGAGAATAACAGTTCATCAAAACTGCAATTTCCAGATAGAACGGTTGCATCCGACTACTTTACTATCTCGCGAGCGCAGGGAGCAAGAATCTCCGGCAAGCTAGGTGATTCAGCAAGCTTTGTCGCTGGAATTTTTAATGGTGAAAGTGATGGTGAAGGGAGAAACCGTCCAGGAGTTGACACAAACCACACTGCCGATATCGGGCTTAGAGCAAGCTTAATTGGTGATATCGACTCCCACGAAGAGGGTGATATATCAATGACACAAGACTTCGCTCTGGGTGGTGGTGTCAGCTATACCTTCTCAGATTCCGAAAATGATCTGGGCGCTGGACTTGTTGGAGTAGATACTCATAGAGTCACAGCAGATCTTAATATGAAGTACAACGGATTTAGTACCCACGGTGAATTCTTTTTCTTAGACAGCGATCCAGATCTAGATGGAGCTGATTTTCAGGCAGTCGGAGGATATGCACAGGTTGGATACTTCTTTGTTCCAAAGAAATGGGAAGTTGCTGCAAGGTACGGTCTAATCGATTGTGATGACGGAAATGCAAGTGGAGTTTGCTCAGGTAATGATCTTGTGCATGAGGTGGGAGCCTCACTAAATCATTTCTTCTGGGGACACAATCTAAAGGCCCAACTAGCCTACACTCATCTAAATGAAGATACGGTTGACTCAGCCGGATCAGATGTGACTACCAATAAGGTTATCTTTCAAGTAGCTGCCTACTTCTAAATTTTTCGCAGTAATGAGCTACCGGGGCCCTGTTTGAAGTTAGCACTAACTTTGAATAGGGCCTCTTTCTATTGTCAACCTGAGCCCACGGCCACTTGAGACCGCGCGCAGCAATGAAAAAATTCATACAGGCGCTGGCTTAGCTAAGCTTAAACTCTCCCTCTAATATAGCCTTCACCTCTTGACCCACCTAAGTATCCAAAACAACTGAATATTAGCCAAATAGTAACCTGCCAGGCCTGCCAGGCAGGGCTAAGAAAAACCTGCAAGAAACTTTTAAGCTTTTTGCTCAGTTTGTCGATCCTCCTATACGGACTCTGAAAATAGAAGTCCTTACCGGACTATCCGGAAGTACCATCAATTGGAAAAGCTAGTTTTATGACTGAAAGTTCCTCTCGCACAACTCAGGTGCTCTCAAGGTCACTACTTCAAGATTCTCCCTCTGTAGAGAACATCTCTGGTATTATGGCCATGATAGAAAATGGTGAGGAACCTCGTAGAATATTTCTAGCAATAGCAGAGTGCGCGGCCAAAACTCCCGGCGCAGTCTCAGCTGGGCTTTATCTTCCATCTGAAAGAAATGAGGGTGAATCTGAATTAGTTGCAAGCTTTGGAGACTTCCCCTTAGAAGACTCTCAAGAACTTTCCTCTAATCGCTCGACCGGGTCCTCCTTTCGAAGAAAAAGCTCACACGGTGAATTTAATTTCTTTGATGTGGTATGTCACGGCGCACCGGTCGGAGGAATAACGGTAATTGCGCCCCAGGGACTTACCCACCAGGCCTCAGAGAGACTCATAGCTCTGGCTTATCATACCTCTGTTATCTTTGAGAGACAAAGACTCTCCCAGACTGTACAACACTTTCTAGATCGACTGCAGGTTCTAAACGAATTAAACCAACTAATTGCAAGCAATATTGGCTTACAACGACTGAAAAAAAGTCTGGCAAGAGAAAGTGCCTTTAGATTCGCCTCGGATGTTTCACTTACCTTTTTATTAAATGACGATAAAAAAACCCTAAGAATAAGTGGCGCCTATGGCTGCACTCCCAAACAGTTACCAGTAGAGGTTCCCCTAGAAAGTGGAATTTTATCACAGGTAATGAGGGTTGGTGGCTACTTCTCTGTAGCAAATTTAGAGCAACAGAGTAATCATGGGCTAGATTTTCTTGTGGAGATGGGGATCCAGGCGTTGGATGTTTGTTGCCTGGAAGCAAGAGGAGAAGCACTGGGTGCAATTCTAATTGGTTTTAAGAAAAATGACAGTATCTCTCAAAAGGATCTGACCCGATTTGAAGAGTTTGCACAGGGAGCTGCTGTTGCAGTTGCCAACTCAATCACCCAGGAGCGAATTAGCAATTATGCCGAAAGACTAGAGGAGTTAGTTGAGCAACGCACCGCTGACCTTGCAATTCAATCAGCCAGAGCAGAGGAAGCTAATGAGGCCAAATCTAAGTTCTTGGCCAATATGAGCCATGAGCTTCGCACCCCTCTTACTGCGATTGTGGGCTATTCAAGTGTTCTGGTGGATGGAATTTTTGGAGAACTAAACGACAAACAAACCGACGCATTAAACTCTATTGCGAGATCGAGTGAGCATCTCAAAAATCTCATTGATGATGTTTTAAACCTTGCCCGAGTTGAATCCGGGAAAGAAGAAGCTGAACCAGAACCAGTGTCAGTTAAAGATGTCCTGATTCAAACACAAAAGCTGATGATGCAAACCGCTATGGGCAAAGGAGTAGAACTTTGCCCGTTTGTACTAAATCAAGATATTGAGAAATCTCAGATGCTTGTTGACAGAAAACACCTGCATCAAATTATCATTAACCTGATGTCGAATGCGGTTAAATATACCCCACCAAAAGGAAAAGTCTGGGTCAAAGCTGAAAAAATGTACGACATGATAAAAATTCTGGTTTCAGATACCGGAGTTGGAATTCCTGAATACAAATTAAAGAA
>Ga0208075_1000878_pt1 | contig 11420 bp, 14 predicted proteins | sample HotLakmasection5_FD_184728 | JGI IMG/M metagenome (GOLD analysis project Ga0208075, IMG submission 184728) | Hypersaline microbial mat communities from Hot Lake, Washington, USA - Section #5 (SPAdes) | ecosystem: Environmental > Aquatic > Non-marine Saline and Alkaline > Hypersaline > Microbial... | reverse complement strand
CCTGGAAGCCCTCGGCGCGCTTCTGCGCCTCCTCGAGAGTGACGTCGCCGCCGACCTCGCCCCCGCCGGAGCGGGTCTCCGGGACACGTCGACCGCCGCTCCGCTGGCCCCGCCCGGACCGGTGCGGGTGCGCTCCGGCGGCTGGCCGGGGCGTGCGGTGGAGGTGGTCTACGGGATCTGGGCCCTGGCGGTCTTCGGTGTGCTGTCCGTCGCCGGGTGGCTGCTGGTCGTCCTGCTACCGACCGTTCGGCTGCGGTGGCGGGTGGTGCGGTTGATCGGGCACGCGCTCGCCGAACTGGTCGGCGTGCCGGTGACCATCGAGGGTGCCCACCACCTGCCGCGGGAGCGACCGTTCGTCCTGGTGGCCAACCATCCGAGCCACCTCGATCCCCTCGTCCTGACACAGCTGCTGGAGGAGCCGGCGGTCGTCACCGCGGTGGCGGAGCTCGCCGAGCACCCGGTGCTGGCCCTCGGCCTGCGGCGGATGCACTCCCACCTGGTGGCCCGCGGTGATCGGGTGCGCGGGGTGGCCGACGCCGAGGCGCTCACCGAGGTGGTCCGATCCGGCCGGACGGTGGTGTTCTTCCCCGAGGGGCGGCGGTCACCGACCCCGGGTCTGGAGCCGTTCCGGATGGGGGCGTTCGTCGTGGCGGCTCGGTCCGGCGCGCCGGTCGTGCCCGTCGCGATCCGCGGGACCCGTGCGGTGCTGCCCGTCGGGCGCCTGCTCCCCCGGCGCGCGTCCATCACGGTGACGGTCATGCCGCCGGTGACCACCGAGGAGCCCGGCTGGCGCGGCGCGGTGGAGCTCCAGCGGGCGGCCCGCGACCGCATCCTGCACGACAGCCACGAGCCGGATCTGGCATGACCCTTCGTTCCGGCCGTCCGCGCTCGTGGCTGAGCGCCCCCGTGCTGTCGGTGGCTGGGCTGTCGATGGGCAGCGGCATCAGCGCCTTCGGGGTCACGGTGGTGGCGGGCGACGTGGCGGCCGCCTTCGGCGATGTCACCGCCGATGACGGTCCGCTCGGCCAGATCGGACTGCCGGTCACCACCGTCGGGATCGCTCTGGCGCTGATCCGGCTGGCGTCGCTCGGCAGCCTCGGGCTGGCGGTGCTGGCCGACCGGGTCGGACGACGCCGGCTGCTGCTCACCGTGGCCGTGCTGGGGTTCGGTCTGACGAGCTTGGCGGCGCTGTCGCCGGGGTTCTGGTTCTACGTCGCACTGGTCGCCCTGGCCAGGCCGTGTCTGGCGGCCCTCAACGCCGTGGCCGGTGTCGTCGCTGCCGAGGAGTCGCGTTCCGTCGACCGCGCCGGTGCGATCGCGCTCGTCACCGCCGCCTACGGCCTCGGCTCCGGGCTCGTCTCGCTCGGACGGGGGCTGCTGCCGGGCGACCCGTCGTTCCGGGTCGTGACCGCCTTCGCCCTCGTCCCCCTGCTGGTGCTGGTGCCCCTGCTCGGGCCCCGGATCCGCGAGCCGTCGATCGCCCGGCGGCGCACCGGGCCGACGGGGCGTCCCGGTGCCGTGCCACGCCCGTACCGCCGACGGGTCGTGGTGCTGGCGCTGCTCGTCGGGATGATCGCGCTGGCCACGGGTCCCGGCTTCACCTACCTGTTCGTGTACGCCGAACGGGTGCTGGGGGCCGCGCCGCTGCAGGTGGCCCTGGTGGTGCTGGCCGCGGGACCGCTCGGCCTGGCCGGGCTCCTGCTGGGCCGGTGGGGTGCCGACCGGCTCGGGCGCCGGATCACGGGGGCCGTGGCGCTGGCCGGGACGGGACTCGGGATCGCGGTCGCCTACTCCGGTGGCGTCGCCGCCCTGGTGGTCGGCTACCTGACCGCCGTGCTGCTCGGCGGGGCCTTCGCTCCGGCGCAGGGAGCGCTGGCCTCGGAGCTGGTCCCGACCGCGATCCGGGCGACGGTCGCGGGCTGGCTGACCGTGACCGGGGTGCTCGGTGCGGTGGTCGGGCTCGCCGTCGTCGGGGTCGTGGCCGATGCCACCGGCGGCTTCGCCACCGCGGCGTGGGCGATCGGAGGCCTCGTGGTGGTGTCAGCGCTCGGGTTCCTCGCCCTGCCGGAGACCCGCGGCGTCGAGCTCGAGGATCTCGAGGCCGGCGCCGTCGAGTAGCGGACGTCAGGCCGGACGCGCGTCACCGTCGACGTCGCGGACCGTCGGGAGCGTGTCGTCATCCGCCGTGCGGGCCTGGGCCAGGACCAGCCGCGCGAACCGGCCGAGCACGAGCGCCCGCGGCACCCGGAGCTGCTCCAGGGCCGCCGGCGCCGATCGCCGTACACCCTCGAGACCGCCCGGCGCGGTCTCGGCGTCCTCGGGGAACGCGGTGAGGAACCGTTCGACCGCGGCCCGGTCGACCTCGAGGTGGAACTGCAGCCCCCACGCGGCGGGACCGAGACGGAAAGCCTGGTTCGGGTAGCGACCGGTCGACGCGAGGAGCACGGCGCCGTGGGGAAGGTCGAAGGTGTCCGCGTGCCAGTGCAGGACCCGGAGCGGGCTCGCGACCCCGGCCAGCAGCGGGTCCTCGTCGGCTGCCGCCGTCAGCTCCACCGTGCCCCAGCCGACCTCCGGGCCGGTGCCGCGCCGGACCCGGGCTCCCGCGGCGAGCGCGAGCAGCTGGGCGCCCAGGCACACCCCCAGGGTCGGCACCACCCGGTCGATCGCGTCGCGCAGCAGCGCCACCTCCGCCGCCCGGCTCGGGAAGCCGTCGTCGTCGGTCGCGGACATGGGACCGCCCAGCACGACCACGCCGGCGAAGGGCGACGCCTCGACCGGCACGGGGTCGCCGTCAGCCGGACGGATGATCCGGAGCTCGCAGCCTGCCTCCTCCAGCACCTCGCCGAGCACGGCCGGCTGTTCGGGCGCAACGTGCTGGACGACCAGGACGGTGGGCATGTCCGGACTCCCGAGCTGGTTCGTGGCGTTCGGAGTGGATCAGGCGCCGAGCGTGCGGTCCACCGGGAGGTTCATCGGACTGACCACCGAGCCCGAGGAGATCTCCGGGTTCCGGCTGACCGCCAGGACCGAGCGTCCCGAGCGGTACGCCCGGACGGCGGCCGGACCGACCGACGTGCCGCGGATGGGCAGCACGAGCAGGTCCCCGGGGCGACCGACGTCGCGGACCCACCCATCGAGACCGTCGGCGCCGTCGCGGTGCTCAGCGGTCGGCGGGACCGCGAGCCCCACGGCCGCCAGCGCCGAGGGGGCGACCGGGCCGATGAGCATGGGCTCGTCCCGATGACGACACAGCGCCGTGGCGAGCTCCAGCGCCAGCGCCAGCGTGGGCCGGTTGCCGGGCACGAGCTCCCGCGCAGCCGCGTAGAGGAGCACCCGACCGGCGTCGGCGTCGGGATGCAGCGCCGCGATCGCGACCGGGACGGACGTGGCGGCGACGACCTCGGTGTAGGTCGAGCCCACCATCTGAGCTCGGAGATCGCTCGGGCCGGGCCAGGCGAGCAACAGCAGTGACGCATCGATCTCGATGGCCGCCTCGTTCAGGCCGGCGGAGACCGAGCGGTTGACCCTGAGCATCGTCTCCGCGTCGCCTCCGATCTCGCGCAGCACCCGATCGACCTCGACGCGCTTGGCACGGCTCTCGATGATGTCGCCACGCTGCATCGAGGTGACCGGCACCACCGGCTGCACGAACCCACCGACCGGTTCGGCGAGGTCGCGGCCGAGCCGCAACACGTCCGCGAGCCCGTCCAGCCCACCGAGGGCCGGCACCAGGATCGTCTCGCCCGCACGCCTGCCTTCTCCGACCGGCGGGGGGATCTTCGGAGCGAACCGGTTGGTACCGACCGAGGTCACGATCAGGCTCACTGCGACGACGACCATCACCGCGTTGACGACGTCGCTGTCGTACAGCCCGACGTTGAAGCCGATCACGGTAGCGGCCAGCGTGGCGGCCGCCTGGGCCACCGACATCGAGAACAGCAGCCCGATCTCCGCCCCGACGAGGCCGAAGATGCGGCCGGTGAGCCACGCGGCGATCGCCTTGCCGACGATGAGGGCGGCGACGAACCCGAGCGCGAGCCGGATCGTCGTCCACTCGAACATCACCACGGGGTCGAAGATCAGTCCGACCGAGACGAGGAAGGTCGGGATGAAGAAGGCGTTGCCGAAGAAGTCCGTCACCGCCATCAGCGGACTCGCGTTCGGAACGAGCCGGTTGAGCCCGACACCCACGAAGAAGGCGCCGATCAGGGGCTCGACGCCGAGCAGCTCAGCGACCACGGCCGAGGAGGTCAGGCCGATGAACAAGAGCAGGTACCGAAGGGTGCGTTCCTGACCGAGCCCGGTGAAGAACCACCGGGCGATCGCCGGGAACACGAGGAAGCAGTACACCGCGAGGACCACGAACCCGATGGTGATGTCGAGCACGAGGCGGGCACCGCTCGCGTCGCCGGTCTCGGCGCCGACGATCAGCGCGAGCACCACCAGCGAGATGGCATCCGTGATCGCGCTGGCCCCGACGATCGCCGCGACGGGTCGGGTCTTCGTCAGCCCGTACTTCGCCACGGTCGGGTAGGCGATCAGAGTGAACGACGCCCAGAACGAGCCGATCAGCAGCGCGGGCGCGAGGTCGATGTCGAGCAGCAGGGCCGCCGCGGTGCCGAACGCCATCGGGATGACCGCCGTCAGCAGTCCGAAGCCAGCCGAGATCACCCGGTAGCGCACGAAGGTTTCGAGGTCGAGCTGCAGGCCGGCGAGGAAGATGAGGTACAGCACCCCGATGCTGCCGACCGCCTGGAGGCCGGCGAACCGCGGCAGCACGTCGAGCATGTTCGGTCCGATGAGCGCGCCGAAGGTCAGCAGGCCCAACAACCCGGGCAGCCGCAGACGCTCCGCGACCAGCGGTCCGAACACGATGATGAGCCCGACGATCGTGAAACCGAAGGCCGGACCCTGCTGCACCGCTGCCCAGTCCATGACAGCGCTCCTCGGAGCGGTGGGCTTTCGGCGCAGCCCGCATCGTGTAACTCAAGCACGGATGGCGGCAGGATGAGTAGCCGTGGCAGGCGGCTCCGTCGGGTCACGCACCGCGAGCACCGGTACGACGTGGCCGGCGGCATCGACCAGTTCCCCCGGCAGCGTCCATCGCGGGGAGCTACCCGGCGAGGTGGGCCACGGTCAGGTCGGCGCCCCGGGCGGCGCCGATCGCGGCGGGAGCGGCTCGACCACGTGCCGGCGCCGGTGCGCGTAGACGATCGAGCTCCGCACGTCGATGACCTCCGGACGGGCGGTGAGGTGATCGATCACCAGGCTGTAGAGGGCGTTGGTGTCGGACACGGCCACATGGAGGATGATGTCCTCGTGCCCGGTGACGAGGTAGGCGTCGAGCACCTCGGTGAGACCGGTGGCGTACCCGAGGAAGGCGTCGATGCGGTCGCGCGTCGGTGGCCGGATGCGCACGGAGACCAGGGCCTGGACATCGCGCCCGAGGGCCTTGAGCGACACCTCGGCGTGGTAGCCGGTGACGACCTCCCGCCGGTGCAGGGCGCGGACCCGTTCCAGCGCCGTCGACGGGGAGACGCCGGCTCGTCGCGCGAGCTCGCGGTTGGTGATGCTCGCGTCGGCCTGCAGCTCCCGCACCAGGGTCTGGTCGATCTCGTCCATCGGTCGTCTCGCTCCGCTGCCTTCCGAACATCGTGCGGCCCAGCTCGCCCTCGGATACGCATGACCGTAGCGCTCGGTACCGCATCCGAACATGATGACGTCCGAGGAGGGACAGCGCGGCGCTCCGCCGGCCGACGGCAGAGGGTCGTTCGGAGGCGGTCGGCGTTCGTGCACCGGCCGGGCACCGTCACCGAACCGATGGCGTCCCGTCGTCGCTCATCACGGTCTGAGCCGAACATCGTGCGGACCTGCTGGACGGTGGCGGATCGACGTCGACACTCTTCCCCAGAGCCTCCGGACGAAGGGCGGGAGATGCAGACCGCGACGGCACACCCAACGATGGACAGCTCGTCGGCCGAGCGCCGCGAGCTGGCCGAGCTTCTGGAGCGCTTCGAGACCCGGCGCCGCGGGGACCTGTCGACGCTGTGCAGCACGGCGGGAGACTCGATCCAGCGCCTCGCCGACCGGGGGCGGGTGCCCAGCTACCTCGTCGTCGAGCCGCAGGACCCGGCACCCGTGGTCGAACGCACGGTGCTGGCCGTGCTGCGCCGGCTGTCGAGCGTTCGCAACTGACCCTGGTTCGCGGTCCCGCCCGGTACCGGGCGCGGGGCCGCGTCCGATGCGCCCGCGTCGGGTGCTGAGGCGACGGGCGAACGAGCTGCGCCAGAGGACCGGGGCGAGCGCAACCGACCTGAGTGGCCGTCCGCCGGTGACGCGGCGGGGTCGTGACGCGTGCCGGTGGAGGAGTCACCCGCCTCGGACCCGGGTCACGCCGCGGCCGCCAGGTGTCGCACCGCCAGGCCAAGGATCGCCCACCCCCACAGGAAGTACAGGATCTGGAGCCAGTGGGGCGGCCAGCCGAGCAGGCCGACCTGGACGACGATCCAGCCGATCAACGCGACCCCCACGACGAGGTGTCCGGTCCCGGCCCACGGCCGCCGACGCAGGTCGCCCACCACGACCAGGGTCGGCAGGAGCCCGTTGACGATCAGCAGGGCCCAACCGCCGAAGACCGTGGAACCGAAGGGCAGGTCTGCCGCCGCATCACCGATGTCGACCCCGCCGGTGATGAGCCCGACCGCCCCGCCGTAGGCGCCCACCGCGAGCAGTACCTCGAGCCACAGCAACGCGCGCCGCGTGCGGCCGTACGCGCGACGTGGCACCTCGGGAGCCAACGGTGCAGCCATGCGTCGAGGCTGTCATCCCAGATGCCTTCTGCGCCACGGGCGGAGGTCCCACCACGGCCCAGCCGACCGCTCACGCCGGCCGATCACGCCAGCGGCTTGGACATCCTGATCGGGACCGGATCAGTCCGGTGACGCGCTCCCCGGACCGTGCCGGCCGAGGAACCACTGGTTGCCCGCCGGGTCGACCACCGCTGCGCCCCGCTCCTCCTCGAACTCACCGTCGGTCGGCGGCATCATGCTGCTGGCGCCCGACTGGACCGCACGGTCGTGGAGGCCGTCCACGTCGTCGACGTAGAGGAACAGCGCGGACGGTTGGCTCGCCTCGACCGGCCCACCGACCATGATCCGGCTGTCGCCGATCTGCACCTCGATGTGGTCACCACCGCCACCGCCCTTGGTGCGGTAGGTGACCGTGGCCTCGAAGGCCGACCCGAGGAAGGTCACGAGCCCGTCCGGGTCGGCGACCATCAGATAGGGCGTGACGGTGTGGAACCCGTCCCGGCTCGCCGGTCCCAGCATCCCGGCTCCTCTGGTCGGCGCCGCTCCGTCCATCGGGCACCTCGCCCGATCGTGCGCGAGCCTACGTGCGAGCGGTGTCGCCGGCGAGGTGGGCACCCCAGGCGCGGGCACGGTCCTCTTCACCCTCGACGAGCGCCCCCTGACCGTCGGCGGAGAAGAAGTGCTCCGCCTCGGTGACCAGCCGGGCTCCGGCCCGTCGGAGCTGCTTGGCGATGGTGCGGGAGCTGTGGTCGACCACGTTGAGGATCTTGGGGCTCTGCATCCGGGTGTCCCACACGGCAGCGGGCTGCCCTGGGCGAGCCAATGTGACCTCGTCGAGCCACTCACGCAGTCCCCGATCGGCCGGCGAGCGCGCGCCCTGTCGTTCCTGGGCCGCCTCGGCGCGGGTATCGGGGCGGGGCAGGCCGGACTTGTGGTTGGGGCCGCCGACCACGAGCAGGTCGATCCCGTCGTCGATGGTGGCGGGGGCATCCTCGGCATCGACCAACGTGGCGGTGGCGCCGTCACCGAGACCGGCGGCGATGGCCTCGGCGATCGTCCGGTTGGTGCCGAACAGGGACTCGTACACGATCAGCGCATGCATGGGGCTCCTGCTCCTCTTCTGCTCTGGCGCTGGTGACCTGGCGGATCAGGCGGCCAGGCGGGCCTGCGGGCCGGCCGCAGCCCGAGGACCGGACCGACCCTGGGAGCATCCGCCGACGCCGGTGCGCTCCCCAGGGGCGGATGGCCCCTGTGGCGCGGGAGGGTCGCGGCCACGTGATCATGGGCTGCGGCGACGTGCCTCACCGCTCACCGGTCGAGCCGACCGTCACTTCGCCGCGATGCGGGGTTCCAGCACGACCACGGGAGTGTCGGTCGCACGGCGCTCGGCCATGTCATCGATCTCCGGCTCGATGTCCACGAAGCGCTGCCACAGACGGTCGCGCTCGGCGCCCGGTGGTGGTGAGACGCAAGGCACCCCAGCCGCGCTTGCCCGCCGGCAACCACAGGAAGCGACCGCCACTGAGCCGGTACAGGACCGGGACCCCCGGGGGCGCGCCGCCATTCCCACCCGGCCTTGTGTCGGTTAGCGTGCGGTCAGGCAGCTCCGGGGGATCGCACCCATGAGCAGCGTCGCGGTGACCACCAGGTCGGGGACGATCCCGGCGTACCTCGTGGAGCCTGAGGGCCCTGGACCGTGGCCGGGCGTGGTGGTCCTGCACGATGCGCTCGGCATGACGAGCGACCTGCGCAACCAGGCGGACTGGCTGGCCGGCGCCGGCTACCTCGCCGTCGCACCTGACCTCTACCACCGCCATCGAAGCCAGATCCGCTGCATGTTCCAGGTGATCCGCGACGTTGTCCGCGGCCGCGGGCCGGCGTTGGAGGACGTCGAGGCCACCCGACGCTGGCTGTTGGCGCGGGACGACTGCTCGGGAAGGGTCGGCACGATCGGCTTCTGCATGGGCGGTGGGTTCGCGGTGCTGCTGGCCGCCAGCGGCGACTACGACGCGGCCAGCGTCAACTACGGAGCGGTGCCCCGGGACGCGATGGAGCTGCTGGCGGAAGCCTGTCCGATCGTGGGCAGCTACGGCGCGAAGGATCGCGGGATGAGCCAGGCACCGCCGCGGCTCGAGCGAGCGCTGAGCAGCCATGGGATCCCCCACGACGTCGCCGTGTACCCCGCCGCAGGGCATGCGTTCCTCAACGACCATGATCCCGACGAGGTGCCGCGATGGGCGATGGTCATGGGCGCGCTGTCCACCTCCGAGTACCACGAGGAGTCAGCTCGCGATGCTCGGCGCCGGATCATCGCCTTCTTCGACCGCCACCTCAAGCAGCCACAGACCTGAGGGCGACGTGGAGTGCTGCCATGACGACCCGGCCGGGTCCGTGGAAACAGCCGGACGACGGATGGTCCGAATCGGCTGGGGGGCGACGGGCCGCACGCCTGGTTGCGGCTGGCCTGTCCGGGCTGGTCGCCGTGCTCTACGCGGGCATCGCGATCCGGGTCGTCCAGGCCGCGCTACTGGCTGTGCTGGTCCTTCTCACCGTCACGCCGGCGGCACCGCGGACGACCGGGCCGGACGCCGCGCTCTGACCCAGGCGCGGCGGCGCTCAGCCGGCGAGCGCCTGGAAGACCTCGTAGACCATGAACGCGGGCCAGAAGATGCCCTGGAGGACCGCGAGGACGTACATCCAGAAGCCATCGGCCTGCTGGAAGAACCACACCCAGGCCCCGAACATGCCGAGGCCGTAGATGCTGCCGCCCGCCGCGCCGGCCGTGCTCCTGCTCATGCCAACCTCGCGTCCGTCATCGATCCGGCCCGGGGTCCTGGGTCCGCATGGCGCTCAGGCGCCGTCCTCGGCGCCGGTCACGAGCTTGACGAGGTTGGCGATGATCGCGATCCCGGTGGCGGCGATCCCGAGCCCGAGAGCGACGCGCACCAGACCCGACCAGTCGGTCGCGTAGCCGGTGAAGTCGAACGGGAAGACCGTCCACATCCGCAGGCCGACCGCCAGCGCGAAGGCCGCCGTCACGCCGTCCGCGAAGGCGCGGAAGCGCACGCCGTGGTGTATGGCCAGCGCCAGGTTCACCACGATGCTCGCCACCAACGACGCCGTCACGAGCCCGAGGACGCGCTCGAAGTCGTCGGTCAGGAAGCCCGGCCAGCCCCAGTCGAGCAGCTGGTGGACGACCCAGAGCAGCAGGCCGTTGACGGCCGCCGCGACGAGGAACCCGACCCGCTTGACCGGCGTGGGCACGCCACGCCGTGCGGGCTTCGACGGGGCCGCAGGACGATCGAGCGCCGAGGACATGCCAACCTCCGAGCCGACGGGTCCACCATCGTCGTCACGTGACGACGCGGCCAGTGGCCAAGGTCCCGTGTGCGCGAGGCGGGCAGGTTCTCTCGATGCGCTCAGGCATGGCCTTCGAGGAACTCGGCGAGCGCCGCGTCCCAGTCCCCCGGCGGCGACGGTGTGACGACCTCGACCGGCGTCTGCGCCACCGAGAGCAGCATGACGAGCTCGCAGGGGCTGACCGTGGGGGTCGAGGACGGCACCTCGTGCAGCCGCAGACGCACGATGGGCTCCACGCCGCTGACGTCGACGACCACCGCGTCGACCGCGGTGCCGGTGGCCGCGACCAGGTCACGCCACAGCTGCCCCGTCCCGACCTCACCGCTGCGACCCTCGCCCTGCCACTGCCGGAGGGTGTCGACCTGGCGGGGCGACAGCGCGAACTGCACGGCGATGTCACGGTCGCGCGTGTGCAGGGACAGGTGCAACGTCGCGGCGGCGACGCGCACCGACGCCACGCTGGCACGTTGACTCACGGTCGCCTCACGGATCGGTGAGCAAGGGATTAGGTCAGCCTAACCTACGACGTTCGGCCCTGGCCAATCCGCGCCAGCAGCCCGGCTCTAGGTCCGATAGGCCCTACGCCGCCCCCCGGTCCCCTCCGTAGGGTCCTGGAGATCGCCCGAACGGCGACCAACAGGAGCGAAGGATCCCCGTCATGCCAGAGAACACGTCGGCGCCCACCGTGAAGGACGAAGAGCTCACGCTCGAGTTCGTCCAGCTCGAGGAGGACACCAACCTGCGGGTCTCCGGCGACGACCCGAAAGGGTGCGGGGCGTGCCATTTCTACAGCGATGCCGGTGCGGACATCTCGTACTGCTGGAACGGACAGTTGGGGATCATGGTCGCCAGCGACTGGCTGTGCGACAACTGGACGGAGATGGGCTCGTCGAGCCTGGCGATGAGCGACGCCCAACAGGCCATCGCTGAGAAGAAGTGGCTCCGGCTGGTCGAGGGGAACGAGTGGCGTACCGAGCCACGCGATGGCCAGCAGTGCAGCGCCTGTCTGTACTTCAACAGCCCCGACAAGGCGATCAGCTACTGCTGGCACCCGAGCCTGCAGGTCGAGGTGGGCCACGACCACGTCTGCGCCCACTGGGAGCAGAGCACCGAGGCCTGACCCGCCACAGCGTCGGCCGGGACGCCCGACCGGTTGCTCACGGCGACCCCTCGCGCCCAGCAGGTCCCCGGATGGCGCTCCGCCGGCGATCAGCTCTGCGGTGAGTCCGGGGAGCGGCCCGACGATGCTGC
>Ga0208075_1000871_pt1 | contig 11512 bp, 15 predicted proteins | sample HotLakmasection5_FD_184728 | JGI IMG/M metagenome (GOLD analysis project Ga0208075, IMG submission 184728) | Hypersaline microbial mat communities from Hot Lake, Washington, USA - Section #5 (SPAdes) | ecosystem: Environmental > Aquatic > Non-marine Saline and Alkaline > Hypersaline > Microbial... | reverse complement strand
ATGCCTTGATTGTCGAACTGCAGGCCGAAAGTTACCGTAAGCGCTCGGCTGACCAGCGGGCTCAAACCCAGGACGTAGCCCAAACGACTCACGCTGAGGGCGGGGCTGCTGCTCCCGTCCCAGCCGAGGCCGGTAATTGTCGTGACAATTAGAACGGATCTACTGATCTCTCCTGTCGCGTCAATTAAATTTTCTCAGTGCTCTGAAGTAGTACATAGGGGGCGATTTAGAGGGACCTAACCCGCCAATCTAATTGACGCGACCCGCCAAAGTAATTGACATTTGATATCTCACAAAACCTCTGTAAGTCGGCCCGGCTCAGTCGGAGTATTTCATCAGCCGTTTTCATTCTGTGGATCAAGGCTTCGTGCCACTCCAGTCTTTCGGTCATTGCTTTGTTGCTGAGACGATACCGTGCAGCTTCGATGTAAAACCTGCCAAGGAATGAGAGTTGCATCAGGGGGCTCCGTGTGGGGTGTGTTTGTCCGATGAATTTATCATCCCAAACAACCTCGAATCGGTGGGTGATAGGCCTCCTGACGGCGCGTGATAATACCGATAACGGCGCGTGATAAGTCTCCTATCGGCTAGTGATAGTACCGAGAAATATTGGTGATGGGAACCCAACCTCAAGATGAGACAGATCACGGAGAGAGCAGGAGCGACTACACCACACCCCCCAGCGACAATCAGCCAAACCGCTGTATCCATTCGTGGCAAATCTCCCACCCAGGGCAGCGGGAGCATTTTAAGTAAGCCAGACATTGACGACTGTTAATGTCTGGCTTACGTGGTTCATGGTGTGGCTGTCGGCCAGCATCCTGGCGACCTGATGAAGTCGGTCCATTTCCTGCTGATGAAAGGTGGATTGCCCAATACCAACGCCACAAGCCCGACACCAGCGCCATAAGTTGGGTCTGAGATAGGCTCAGCCCCCAACCCATAGCGGGCTTCCGCGAGTTCACGGCGGGCAATTTCACGAGTGGTAATCGTCAGCGTGGTTTCCATGCCCTTTCATACCGATGTAAAAGTTGCGTTTCATGGAAACTGGTATAGCATACTAGCAGCAGATTTGCCATAAAAACGCTATCTTAGTCGCGGCTATATAGCGAATCCGCTATCAGGCAGTAGTATTGAGGCGGTAACCAATGAGCGAAGATACGGTGAGCAAGCGATACTTTGTCACTTTGCCTGACGGCATTGCAGCGGCCTTGGATGGTTGGGCAGAGTCTGAAAATAATAAGCCGTCTTCTTTAGCTGCTTTTCTCATTGAGAAAGCAGTAAGAGATGCGGCTGATAAAGGAACTATCCCTCCCATCTCTCAGATAGCTGATAAAGGGGGGGATTCATGAGCCAACCGACTCTTGATCAAATCTGGGCCGCATTGCCTGAACGAATTCGGCAAAATAAAGGCGTTATGCAGCGGATACAGACTGCTCCCCCTCGACTGGCGGCAGCAATCTACAAAGATATGTTTTGGATTACAGATCCAGAGGGTCGCGGCATGGTCCGATCTATCCCAGATGACGAACTATTGCCTCTTATGCTGGCTTTGTACAGTCACCAGGGTGGCACCGATCCACAAGCAGAAGCAGAGTTCTGGAAAGGAGTTTGGGCGCAATGACAGATGCAACCAATACTTTTGGTGGGGATAGCCCCAGCAGGCTGGACCGGATTGAGTCGATATTGGCTCGTGTAGCTGAGCAGCAGGCTGAACTTCAGTCTGAGCTCAGGGAAACCCGAGCCATTGCCGACAGCAATGCTCGAAGTATTCAGGCATGGGAGAGCAAGTTTGAAACCCAGGACCGCGACATCGACCGTCTGGCGCTAGTAGCTGCTGACATTGAGTCGGGCACTAGAACTCTGGCGATAACGGTGCGTGATGTATTCAGCGTGATTATGGACCGGCTAGAGCGGGTAGAGGCACGGTTGCCTGATGAGGGAACTAACGGTGGGAGCTGATCTTAGAAGCACTTTCCGTTATGATTCGGTATTCCCTTTAAGGAGGTGATGACTTATGTAGCACGAACTGAAACGAATCCTTTAAAAGCAAAAATCGTTAGAAACTCCCGCCAAGAAGGTACTAACGACTCTGCCTCCCTCCAGAACACGCCGTAGGACGTGCCGGATTCGTTTATTTAAAATTCCTGTCGCCATTCTAGCTGTACCAGATCAAGAGTGCAACTAGTACGGGAGTTTTCGTGCATTTTCTCCTACACATTCCTTGTCGAACGGCTGATCGCGCTCTCAATCCCTGCGATCACAAGCGATGAATTGGAGATTCATATCAATGACTGTCGAGCACATCTACCAGGGAGGCCCCCAATGATTGCCTCTCTGAAGCCCAATACCCTATTACCGGCTGACCCCCTCGGCCAGCGGCTCTGTGAAACCTTCGGGCGCTATCTCTGGAACTGCATCCGCGCCGAGTTGCCCGACGATGCAACGGCAAAACCCGCCTGGCAGACCATCACGAAATACGAACTCCGTCCCCGCGTGTTGTGGAACGACTGGCAGGATGGCCAGGTTCTGATTGGTGTTCGCTTTGCCCATGAGACGGCTTACGGGCTAATAGATATCGATGCGGGCAGTGAGTACTGTACGGCTGAAGGGGTCGCTGACCTGCGAGCAGCCCTGGAGACCATCGGCATCACGCGCACGATTCTGACCCGGTCCAGCTGGAGTGGCGGTCTCCATCTCTACCTGCCGTTTCCTGAGCCTGTGAATACGTTCAACCTGGCGGTCGCCCTCAAAGAGTGTCTCAAGTCTCAGGGATTTCGGCTCAGGCCTGGCCAGCTAGAACTCTTTCCGAATGTCAAAGCGTATGGGGTTGAAACCTTTATTGAGTACAACGCCCACCGGCTTCCTCTGCAACCTGCCAGTGGGTCGTGCCTGGTGGACGATGACCTGAACCCAATTGGGGATAGTTTGGCTCGGTTCTTCTGGCTGTGGGATGGAGCTGCTGGACACCAGGATATGGAAGCCCTACAAGAGGCTTTCCGCATTGGTCGGATGAATCACCGGAAGCGCCCCAAGCGTCGGAACCATCCTGTCGATAGCTGGCGGCAGGATCTGGATACGGAGATATCAGAGGGTTGGACTGACTACGGCCAGACCAACCGCATCTTGAAGACCATCGCCTGTTATGGCCGGGTTTTTGAAGGGCTCCAGGGGCAGGATTTGATCGACTACACCCTGCGCATTGCCACCACTCGACCGGGCTACGAGCAGTACTGCCGGCACCAGCATGACATTGAGCGAAAGGTGACCGCCTGGGCCAGAGCTGCCGAAAAGTATTACTGGCCGCTGGGAACGACGCCGATCCGTGAGACGGACACTCCCCACGACAAGCGGGTGTCCCACAACCAGCAGCAGTCTGAGGATGCCCAGAACCGCATACGAGCTGCCTATACCGACCTGGAGCAGGCGGGAGAGCTACCGGAGCAGATCACGGCCCGGGCGACTGCGATCGCCCAACGGGCCAGGGTGAGCCAGCAGACCCTCTACAAACATTTGAGCCTGTGGCATCCCCACCATCAATCGGGTGTAATTAACGAACCTTCAAGCTTTTCAGACGTTGAACAGTCTCAAATAGAGGACCCCGCAGAATCCTCAGACTCCTTGCAGGAAGAGGCATTACACCCATTAGAGAAAAAAATGAAGTGTGAGGCGCTGTGCGCCGATGGAGGTGGTTCGGATTTTGCATTTAATTCTCCGGACAGGGGGGTACGGGGGGATGATATTCAATTTCCACAGGTTGTCGATCCCCCTGATCCAGAACTCCATGCCCAGGTCCAGCACCAGGTCCGTAAGTTGGGGTGGTCCTATGACATGATTCGGCAGTTCATTGCGGATCGCTTTGAGGGTAAGCGCTGGCTTGAACTTAATGGCGACGAGCAACTGCTGTTGCTTTACTATCTACAGACTGCAGAGTTAAATGAACCCCGTGGCTAAGCCTCCTGAGCAAAATCAGACGTCCTTATTCCCGGAAGATGACGGAGCCTATTCTGGTTTGGTCACTGGAATTGTCGAGCTGCTTGATGCTGCCCGCAAGTCAGCCGCCCGGTCGGTGAACTCGATCATGACAGCGACCTATTGGGAAATCGGGAGACGTATCGTCCAGACAGAGCAGAGTGGGAAATCGAAAGCGGAGTATGGAACTGCAGTAGTAGAGAAATTATCTGAAGATCTAACAACTCAGTTTGGCCGTGGGTTCCGCCGGTCCAACTTATTTCAGATGCGGGCCTTCTACCTGGCCTATGCGCAGGTGCTGCAACCCACTTCCTCTGCGGATGCGGCATCAATTATCCAGACACTGTCTGGACAATTCCCATTGCCGTGGTCACACTATGTCAAACTCATTTCGATTAAAGACCCACAGGCACGAGCGTTCTATGAGGCTGAGGCTTTGAAGCATGGTTGGTCTGTGCGCCAGATGGGGCGACAGATTTCGACTCAGTTTTACGAGCGAACGCTGATCTCTCGTAATAGAGCCGCGATGCTTGAGAGCGCTGCAGAAATCCGACCGGGTGATGCGGTTTCTCCAGAAGAGGAGATTCGTGATCCCTTTGTCCTGGAGTTTTTAGATCTTAAGGATGAGTATTCCGAAAGTGATTTAGAGGCGGCTCTTATCCACCACATTGAGCACTTCTTGCTAGAACTGGGCGGAGACTTTGCCTTCATGGGACGGCAACGGCGGCTACGGATTGGGGACCAGTGGTTTCGGGTCGATCTGGTCTTCTTTCACCGGCGCTTGCGATGCCTCGTGATTGTAGATCTCAAGCTGGGCGAATTTAGCTATGCTGATGCTGGCCAGATGCATCTTTACCTGAACTATGCTCGAGAACATTGGATGTATCCTGGCGAGAATCCACCGGTGGGCTTGATTCTCTGTAATAAGAAGGACGAGGCAATCGCCCACTACGCCTTGGAGGGGCTGTCGAATAAAGTCATGGCCGCTGAGTACCAGATGGTATTGCCCAACGAAAAGCTGTTGGTGGATGAGCTGGAGCGAACCCGGCGGATGTTGGAGTCTCGTATCGGAGATTCAACCCCTGAGTAAGTGTTATGTGTACTGGTTAAAAAGCCTTGAGAAGACCGTGATTAATCCTTTGAAACGAAGTTAGGAAAGCAGCCATGGTTTACAAGATAGCTGTTAGTGGACGTAAGGGCGGAGTTGGCAAAACGACGGTTGCCTGCGGCTTAGCCTCCGTATTCGCAAGCCAGGGGCAACGGGTTCTGGTCGTTGACCTTGATCCTCAATCCAACACAGCCTACGTGTTGGGAACTGACCCTACAGCGGCAGGCACTGCTCAGTTGTTACTGGGTCAGTCGCCTATCCCCGTTGAAGCGCTGGAAAAATTGCATGTTCTCCCAGGTGGGCCAGATTTAACCAGTTATGGGGTCCAGTCCTCAGATCCTGAAGATCTCGCAGATGCGGTTGAAGCGCTCGACTATGACGTGATTCTCTTTGATTGCCCCCCCGGCGTTGAGTATCTGGAACGGCTGGGATGGGTGGCCGCCGACACAACTTTGGTCTGTACCAATGCCCACCCCCTGGCAGTGATGGGGGCAGGCCGAGTGATCAATGAACTCGATGCGCGGCAACAGAAGGGCCGACGGGGGGCCAGACGCTATGCGTTAGTGCTCAGCATGATTGATTTAAGACGGTCTATGGACCAGGCCCTGGATGCTCAGCTGGCGTCGGCCTATCCCCAAACCAAGCGTTTGGTGGTCAGGCAAGACACAACATTAGCCTGGGCCAGTGCAGAACGGGTGCCGGTGATGGAGTATGACCCCAAGTGCAAGGGCGCAGAAGATCTACAAAAAATTGCGGAGTGGGTGAAGGATGCCTAGAAAACGCAGAAATGCGACCGATGTTTTCAGCAGTGCTGTCGATACGGCAGAGGCGATTCACCAACGAGACCAGGTAGCAGAAACAAAAGCCCAGGAAGATCGCGGTCGTCGTTCACTGTTAGCTTTGAAGCAAATTCGCAAGCGGGAAACCGACACCCGGCCATTACGTCCTAACCATGTTGAAGAATTGGCTGAGTCTATCGCCGCGCTGGGTTTGATTGAGCCGCTGGTCATTGATAATCAGAATGTTTTGCTCGCCGGTGCCCACCGTTTAGCGGCCATCACCCACCTGAAGGAACAGAGGCCAGAGCAGTTTGCCGAACACTTTGCCGATGACCTGGTGCCGGTGCGGATTATGCCCTTTGATGCCGGGGCTGATCCGGAGAAGGCGCTGCAGGTTGAATTGGCCGAAAACGAAAAGCGAGTTAACTACTCCCGTGACCAGATTGAAAAACTGGCGACCCGTCTACGGGAACTGAATTATAAGGAAACCCGTGGCCGCCCTAAAAAAGGAGAGAAGGCCCTTGGACCGGCCCTGGCTGTGGCTATCGGGGTTTCTACTCGCTATGTGCGCAAAGTACTTGGAGAAGAAAAGGCGGAACCCGCTAAAAAAAATAGGAACTCAGTTCCTATTTTTCGCAGACGGCAGCTGCTCAAGAAGATGGAATCTACTCTAGAGGAGTTAAATACCCTTAAGCAAGTGAGCAAAGGCCGTGAGGCTAATCAGGAATTGGATGCGCTGGTACCGGAACTCTTAAAACAGGTTCGAACCAGTCTCAGTGAACTCGAGTCTTAGACGCTGAGTTGTAGCGACGGAAATATTCTGGTTGCTATGGTCGGAGTAGTTGCGGCGGGAGGCAACTACGCAACGATAAATATGGACTCCCAGCGCCTGATTTTTTGGTTTAGCAGTTCCAGCTAGACATCACGCTCGCCAACTTTAGTCAAATGTCACTGACATAAGGCTGGTGGGCAGTGCCCCCCCTACGGCAGATCAAGGCTTTCAGCAATTTGCAGGGGTTGATTTCAGCTTAATTTAGTGACATTCAACTTTAGTCCAATTGCAGTCCGCTACGGGGTGATCTGACTAATTTTCCGATATAGGCCCAGCTTATTGATGAGGCCGACAACCGCTCCTCCTGCCCACTTGTACTCTGGCTCCCATGTGCCTCATCCGCAGTGAAGAGACGTAACCAGCGCAGGATTTCTGAGTTTTGGAGTCTTGTAACCACTGTCCTATCAAGGTTTCAGGAGATGTGGCCCATTTTTATGTAAATCGGTGCCATACCCCTATCTGAGAAATCTGGGGGAGTCCTGGGGTTTGGCTGAATTGCATACAAGAAGGCACCTCTCCGACCAGGACAGGTGCCACAGATTGCATTGTCTTCTCAATTGAACTGGAGGTCAGCGGACGGTCTAACGAACGACCGCACCCCGATACTTGAGTCCTTCAATATGGGCTTCAGGATGCTCGTCGGTGCAGACATGGCGCACATTCACAGCGCCACGATAGCGCCCGATCACTTCCTCAGAAATGTGAGCTTGAGGAGTAGCAGCTTTGTAAGAAATTCCACGGTATTGCAGAGTCATAATGTCGCCTCGCTTAGTAGCTGAAGTGGTAAACAGAGGCGCGTTCCTTCAGGGGATTTCCCTTACTTCCGTCTCTTTGTAGAGAGATGAACGTTTTTCGTATCTGTAGTTATTGTTACCGTTTTATTCTGATCCGTCAATGGGTTGTGTCATGGGTTGATGAACTATTGGAACCCAGGATGACCAGCGTCAGTAGCGTTCAAAGTCCGCTATTGCTACCGTAGCGCTTTATCCCGAGCCTGTTCGATGGCTTGCCAGCCCTGGATTGAGTTCTCTAGAAACTTGAAAAGTCCTGTGCCCCTGCCGCAAAGATTTGGTCTGTGGTCAGTCTCAAGCCTGGGAAGCTGGGCGATACGAGGGCTTCTCCTCGGCGGAATAGCTGTGTCTCGTACACCCCCTCGACTAGCTGGCAGACCGTGATCGTGGGTTGCTTGGGTCTGCCAATATAGCGACGACCGCCCAATCCTTTGTAGTCAACGATCCAGTACTCTGCAATACCCATGGCTTCGTAGTCCTCGAATTTGCGGGCATAGTCGTCTGGCCAGTTCGTTGACGTGACCTCCACCACCAGCTTCACCGAACTGCCCAACGTGATCACTGATTCCCGTTCCCATAGGGGTTCCTGGGTCAGTGCTGCCGTATCGACCATCAGCACGTCTGGCTTGTAGCCCGTCTTGTAGCCCAATGGTTGCACCATGGCGGTGTTGGGAATGAAATAGTTCAGATCTTCTTGATCCAGTAGCGCATTGAGCTTACGGTTCAGCAAGCCCACTACTTGTTTCTCCTCCGGAGACGCTTCGCGAACGTGGGGTCCCGTTGGCTGCATTTCAACCACTACCCCATCGTGCAGCTCGTACCGTCCGGTTTCCGGCTTCCATGCCAGAAACTCCTGAAAACTCATGGGTTGGGAGACTGCCTGAACCATGCTGCTGACTCATGACTCGCATCTAGACTAACGGTAACGTTTTTCGGGGGGCTTACTGCCAGAATGTTGCCCTTTGATATTTCAATCGTTTGGACCAGAAGGGACAGTAGAGAGACCCAGGAAGCTCTGTCCATGATGATATAGTACTCTTGATCTAAAGCTGCGTCGCTAGCGGTCGGGCTTTGTCTGTATTTTTGCTCTCTAAGGTTTTGTTGTGGCCAGAAAGCGTAGGAAGCAACCATCAGAACCAGAGGGTCGAACTCAAGATGAACTCGTGGACGTATTGCTGATTCTGGTTCGCTACCTGGACAGTAAGGGGTTGCAGGAAATGACCCTGAAAATGACGGATGGACGACGTATCGGCATCAAGCTGGAAGAAGACTTCTGGACTCGTTACCGTGATGGTGACAAGACATAACCGTTAGCGCTCTTACAAAGTTTCTCAGAGGGGGACCGAAATCTGGAGAAGTAATGGCCTTAATCTCTTATGGAATAAGCCCTACAGGGTGACCGGAATTCTGGCTGCTTTGGATGGACGGCTAGGGTGATGCGAATACCGGTGGCAAGAAGCCTCAAATTTCCTGATATCAATCCATTCAGGGTGATCCAAATTCCTTCCTTGGTGATCGCTCAGTACCTTGGGCCGGCAGAGTTATATCCAGTACCTTTTCTCTGCTGCGTCTACTGAATATTCATGACTGCCTCCTTCTGCGCTGTAAGTGATGGCTGTCACGAGGGGCGCAAAAGTTGATACTTTCCGGAACTGGGGCAACTTGCGGTGAATCTATCCCCCAAGGGCTGTTCCCAGACCTGGGCTTACGGCATCTTAAGGGTGGCAACAGCCACTCCCTCAAACCTTTTCGCTATAACGAACTTTTTATATCTAAACCGCCCCCGGTGCCTTATGCATTGGGGGTTATTTAATGGCTTCTTGAGACCCCAGCACACCAGTGCTCCCCGTTGAGGGTTTAAACGACTCCAGCCAGTCGAAAATCTGCCCCAGCTCGTGAGTCGTCACCAGCCCGTATTGATAAAGCACCATCGGCAGTAGACTGGGCGCATGACCCATCACGGTTCTAATTCCATCTGTCGCTTGACGTTCTGTGGCTGCATTGCCCCAGCCAGGACCTGTTGTTTCATTGCCGATGGCTTGATATTCGTATTTCTGGGAACCTCGGTATACTGGGCGTTGAGAGCGAAGCTAGGGGTTCCATAGCTGTCGTCGAGGCGTCATCGAGTGTCTTGGAAAGCCGGAGAAGAGACCACCCATGCCGATGGACCGGAGTCTATACCCGCCTGACTGGGATCAGATTGCTGCTCGTATTAAAGACGAGGTGGATTGGTGCTGCGAGTTCTGTAGTCGCACCTGCATAAAGCCAGGGGAATTGGCAGCGGATTTCATCAAACGGATCTCCACGACGGAGGCTGCGGAAGATTGCCCCACCGTGGCTGACTTCAAAGCCTTCCCCCGGCGCTATGTGCTGTCGGTGGCGCATCTAAACCATATTCCAGGGGATTGTGATCGCAGCAATTTGAAAGCCCTGTGTACGTCTTGCCACTGTCGCTATGACCTGCGCCAGATGGGTCGGAAGCAATACCTGAAGCGAGAACGCCATGGGCAGTTGAGGATTGAATGGGAGACGTCGGCGAAGCTGGAGGGAATTCAATTGGCACTGCTACCAGAGGTGGAGTCTTACTGGCTGGAGAATTCAGCATGAATGATGACTGGTAATCTCTGCGCAAACAGCAGCTGAAGCAACAGCGAAAAGTATATGGCAGGTTTATTCATGAGACGTTTGTTTCTAGTTCCCCACAAACTTGGGTGGAACTAGAAATGGGCAGAGGCAGCAAAGCTCAATTCTGCGTAAGTTTGGCCAGAAGAGCATCGACCTCCAGCAGAAAATGGGGCGGTTCATGTTTCCCCAGGGTGACCAGGGTGTTGATGCCCTGGAGTCGATTCATGATCAGATAAATTGCAGGCACAGGGCTGAAAGCCGACTGCTTTGCCCGTCTAATCGATGGCGTGCTGTCAATAAGCAGACCCACTGCCCCCAGGGGAGGGGGGTCTATCACTAATACGGTTTGTACGGGAGCCTGGGCTGGCCCCCATGCTTTGGTAGTGGGGGTATCTCCCTGTGACGGAGGGGCTTCCTGGTATATCAGCGTAGCAGTATCAATCAGGGGAATATTGTCTTGCTGTAGTTGAGTCAGGCCCGCTGGGGCCAGCGCCGCATCGGCAGGGCCAGATATTACCCGCCGGGCCAGCACCAGGGGCAGGCAGAACCACTGACCACGCAGTTGAAACGTAAGCAACCGCAGGGAAGGTTCCTGAAGGGGTTTTAGGCGGCGGGGTCGGGCGAGGGGGGAGTAGGGCATAGGGTGAGAAGTGACGGTGAGATCGACGCTGACAGCTCCTCCTGCACTAGGTCACCGGGACCATTTGAATCATCTTTTCCAGGGTTCGTAGCAGGTGTTGCTCGTTGTAGGGCTTGGTGAAGTAGGCAGATGCCCCTAGGTCGAGGGCTAGCTGGCGGTGTTTCTGGCTGCTGCGGGAGGTGAGCATGGCTACGGGCAGATGTTTGTGAGCGGACTCATTTTTGAGTTTGGCAAGAAAGCCGTACCCGTCGAGGCGGGGCATTTCTACGTCGCAGACGACGGCTTCGACTTCCAAACCGGCGGTGAGCTTGTCCAGGGCATCCTGGCCGTCTTTGGCCTGGGCTACCTGGTAGCCAGTTTTTTCGAGGGTGAGGGCCAGCAACCGCCGCACGTTGATGGAATCGTCAATCAGCAGCACGGTGGGTTTGCGGGGGGGCTTGAGGGCGGGGTCGGTGGAATAGTGGGCGGGTAGGTAGGCGGGGATGGTGCTCTCGGGGGAGTCCTTGCCGTCGGCTTCGCAACTGGCGATCCAGTAGAGCAGTTCGGGAATGTTGACCAGGGGTACCACCTGGCCATCCCCCATGATGGTGCAGCTGTTGAAGCCTTTGGGCATGGGTAGGTTGCCGGCCACCCGGCGCAGGGCTACTTCCTGCTCGCCCCAGGATCGATCCACCTGAATGCCCACCAGCCGCTGGTTGTACTGCACCAGCACTACGGTGGGGGTAGAAATGGCGGGGGTGATTTCGGGGCTTTCGAGGGAGATGG